>Ga0326512_10000630_pt1 | contig 30424 bp, 47 predicted proteins | sample 1_2617_0518_D_FD_203652 | JGI IMG/M metagenome (GOLD analysis project Ga0326512, IMG submission 203652) | Bovine rumen microbial communities from UC Davis, California, United States - 1_2617_0518 | ecosystem: Host-associated > Mammals > Digestive system > Stomach > Rumen | place: USA...
GTAGATCGTCTCCCCCCGGGGGGCCTCCCCCCCCCTGTTCTGGCCGAGCGTTCAGCTTGCCTCGTACCTGCTCCAGTCGTAGTGCTGCGGCAGGTCGTCGTTATTTATCTCTTTGTCTTCCTGGAGTTCTTTGACGTCGCGCGCCATGAAGATCTTGTTGCTCTTCGCCCGGTTACACCAGCGGTGGGCCAGTTGCAGGTTTGAGAGGTCTGACGGGTGTCCGCCTTTGCTGAGCGGGATGATGTGGTCGACCGTCGCGCTCATGGGGTCCGGAGCCTTCAGACGTTTGTCGACCGGCTGACCGCAGATGCCGCAGTTGACCTGGGTCCGGAGTATGATTTTTCTATTCTTCTCGAGTGCCGTGGCGAACTCGCCGATGCGGTCCTGTCTCGTAGTCATGGCAATAAAATGAGGGCGCCGCGTGGACGCCCTCGAGGATGAAGTGAGTAGATGCACAGGTACATTCTGACCGTTTACACTATAACACCGAAAAAATTATTATTTTCTCTTATCTTTCGCCGCGGTCATAGCTCCGTGAGCGTGATCTCCGGATAGAGGTATTCAAGGAGCTTTTTCTTCAGCCTGTAGGTCTCCGTCCTGAAGCCCTTCACGTCCTCGACCACGAGCTGGCCGGTCTCCGTGTCTATGTAGGCGAAGTCGGCGCGGTATGTCGTCCTCCGGATGGTGTGGCCGTTCTTCCTGTACTTCGGGATCAGCTCGTACTCCGGCTGCAGGCGGAGGTCTTCGATCCTTCCGACCTTTTCGAGGATCTTGAGCTCGGCGTAGCGTCTGGCCTCCTTCCTGCTATCGAAGGTGATCCCGTCGACGACCGTCTTGGCGGAGCCGTACTTTGACCGCTTCGGTGTCTCGTACCATGTTTTCATTTCCTTCTTGCCTCCTCCTGCAGTTTCCTGATCAGCCACTCGGGGTCGACCTTTGTCAGCTCCTTGTACCAGGCGGACCGGAAGAAGCGCTCGAGGCGCCTCTGTTCGTCCCTCTTCCTGTAGCCCTCGCGGATGGCCTTGATGTAGTCCTTCGCCGCCTGCATGACGACGCCGTTCGCCAGGTTCTGGTACGGATCGCCGGCCTGTCTGCTGCTGTCGTCATACTTCGGGTGGATCGGCATCCTCTCTTCTTTCTCCTTTCCAGCACCATGCCGTTTCAGGTCTTTGTTTTTCATTTAGCCCGACCGCCGGGCATATAAACCATTCGTATTTCGGATTGTGCTTGCAGTCCTTACACCGCACCACCTCGACGATGTCATCGTTTGCCAGGGCTTCTCCGATCGCCTTCCCTATGCTCTCAAAGTCGACGACGATCGGCTGCATGAAGGTCGTCGGTGTGCTGACTGCCGGGAGGCTCTTGATGTAGTCCATGATCCCCTGGCTTGTCCTGAGGATCGCCTCCTCTGCTTCTCTCGGTCCTTCTATGGTGAGCTCGAAATTCAGGGCATCCTGCCTCCGGATCAGGTCGTCAATCATTGTTTTCTCCTTTCCACGGCTTCGGTAACTCTTGCCACGCAACTATCTCGTCTTGAATTGCGTGGAAAGAGTTCATCTGCTCCCACCATGTTTCACCCCGCTCATTACTCTGATACGAAGCGACCATCATATCCCCGAACTCATCCTGAATAAGATAGTATTTCGTCACATGCCCGACAAGCTGATTCGGTTTCGGCAGTCTCACCTCGCACGGAATCCACCGCTCTGCGGAGGGCATGGTTAAAAGATTTTGCCTTACCTCTGCTGTTCTTATCCAGTTTTCGCCGTCTTCCGCTGTCGGTAGTGTTCTAACTCTTCCGCTAATCGCATACGCAATCGCCGCCTGCCTGCTGATTGTATCGTCAGTCATCTTCTCTCCTTTCGCCGTCTGCGCAGAACCAATCGTCCTGTCTCGGCAACTGCCACCGAATAAAATGCCCACAGTCGCACATTTTGTCTTCAGGATCACGATGCTTGCAGTCCTTGCATCTGACCAGATCACCGATTTCGCTCCAATGTGCTACTGCACCTCGCTCATCATGATGGAAAATCACTATCTTTTCTTTCGCCATCACTTTCTCCTTTCCACGGCTTCGGGAGCGGCATCCATGCGACGACCTTCGCAAACTTCTGATCGCGTACATCTCGTCCTCCTTATGCGTATTTGCTCGGGAAGAGCGTCTCGTATGGTGTCTTCCTCTGCTCGAAGGCGCCGAACGTGCCGGAGGCCGGTTTTTTCGCCTCCTGCGGTGCGCTGCGTTCCCGGTCCCGTCGTGACCAGTTCCTGGCCGCTGCCTTCCAGTCCGTCATCTTCGTCCTGCCGACCATCCAGTTCTTGCTGGCGTAGAAGTCGCAGAAAGCCTCCGCGTCTATGTCGAGGCCGTTCTCCTCCGCGTAGGCCCAGACGTCCGGAGCGGTGGGAGGTCTGAAGACGGTCCTCTTCACGGTCGTCGGTTCCTGTGGCGCGTCCTCGCGCGTACGCGCGCGCTCTTCACTTATTCCTTTATCCTTTATCCTTAATCCTTTATCCTTTATCCCCGCCGCCAAATTTTCGCCATACTCTGCACTTGGTGTGCTTTTGGTGTCCGTTTGGTGTGCTTTTGGTGAGCTTTTGGTGTCGCCAAATTCACGGAGTGCCTCTTTTTTGCCGTTCGTCACCTCGGCGCCTCTCCGGCCTGCTTCGGATCTCTTGTCACTCTTCTCGAAGACGGGCGCGAGGAGCTTCAGCATGGCGCTGACGACCGGATCCGAGGCTTCGAGATCCTTACCGTCGAAGCGGTTCCTCATGACGGCGTCGTAGAGTGCGAGCCTCTGGTCGTCCGGCAGCTCCTCCGCTGCCTCGTATATGCTCCTGTAGATCAGGGTCCCTTCAGTTCTCATCGGTCTCTCCCTTCCAGTCCGCGAGCTCGCAGACCAGGCGATCGTCCGGGCCGGTATGAATAACCAGCCCGGTTTCGTCCTTCAGCTCCTGCATGATGTCCGTCCAGGAAGGCGCGGTTTCGTCGTCCCGGATCAGAACGCTGCCGGCGATCTTGTCGAACTCCCGGAGCGCCTTCAGGATCTCCTCCGCCTCCAGGTCGTAGGCCCTGCGGACGGCGAGCGCGATCCCGGTGTAGATGCGGTCGTATTTCATGTCCGTCCCTTCGGTGATGGCGTCCTGGATCAGCGAGTAGCGGATCGCGTGGATCATCATCTTCGGGACGCCTCTTGATGCGAGGTAGCCGTAGACCTGATTCATGGTCATCCTCTGGCCTTTGGTCTCTTTCATCTCGCCACCTCCTGCATCAGATCCTCGAAGCTGAGTTGGCCGGGGAAGGCTTTCCGCTCCTCCTCTTCCTGCTGCATCCGTTCGGCCTTGTAGGCGTTGTATTTCTGCCTGTAGAGGTAACTCTTGCCGAAGATGTTCCAGGCCGCCTTCGTGATGTTCGGCTCGTATTTTCCGATCATTTCGAGGTCCTCGACGGCTCTGTACGAGATCGGGCACCCGCAGCATCCGGTCCGCTTCAGACCGTAGACCTCGTAGGCGTCGGAGTAGCGGAGGTTATAGTTCTCTTTGTACCAGCGCTTGTCCTCGTCGCTGACGTAGTAGAGCGGCCGGAGTCGGTATTTGCCGTCGGCGGTCTCTGTGAAGCAGAGGGCCGTGTTGTCCTTCCTGGGGACCGACCTCATGCCGCCCTCGTCCCTCCGTTCGCCGGTGATGACCATCTCGTAGTCCTTCTGGACGCTGTGCGCGACCTGCTTCTTGCAGTAGTCGCAGCAGCGGGCGGAGATCTTGAAGTCCGGCGGGTATTCTCCGATGAAGTCCCGCATATACTTCGAGGAGTTGATCACGAGCTGGATGTCCGGCCGCGGTTCTCCGGCGGCGTTGCAGCAGCAGATGAAGTTGATCAGGCTCTCGCACTTCGGGAATCTCTCGCGGAGTTCCTGCCGCTTCGCCGCCTTGTCTTCCGCCTCCTCGTACTCTTCGGCGATCGAGAGCGGGACCTGCTTCTTTTGCCACTCCTCGAGGCCGCCGCTCATGATCTTTGAGACGAAGGGGATCCCGTAGAGCCTGGCCGCATTCACGATGTTGACCTTCGGGCGGATCTCCTCGATCTCGACGCCGTACTTCTCCGCGGTCGCTTTTACATGGTCCCGCGTTGCCTTCATCTCGAGGCCGGTGTTGAAGAACACGTACTTGACCGGCGCGAGGCTCGGCAGCATCTTCCGCGCGTTCTCGATCAGGTCGATCAAGAGGTCGCTGTCGGATCCGCCGCTGTACGAGCAGACTGCCTTCGGGTGCTGCCTGAGCCTTGTCATGATGATGCCGGTGATCGCCTGGAACTTCGCCGGCGGATCGTAGTCCGCGTAGTCCGGGCGGTCGGTATATACTCTGGATTTGTACTCGCTCATCTCGCCACCTCCCGGAGCGTCTGCTCGTAGCCGCGGATGTAGTTCACGTAGGCCGCGTCGTAGGGGCCGTACTCGCTCTGCTTGTGCTGTGAGATCACCGTGTTCAGGTCGGCGCCTCGGTTGAAGCGCTCCGCCTGCTGGCGTGCGTAGACGTGGATCTGCGCAAAGGGGTTGAAGATGTCCGTCCCGGGGACGCCGTACTTCGCAGCGGTCTGCGGCCAGAACGTGATGCGGTACTGGAGGAGACCCATGTCGACGCCGTTGTTGGCGTTGACGACGTAGATGTCGCCGCGGCTCTCTCCGTAGATCTGGCAGATGGCGTGAGGCATGAACCACTCGATCCCGGCGGCCTTCAGCTCCTCGCGGAGGTAGTCCTGGAGGTAGGCCGGGAGGGTGTAGCCGTCGACCGTGTAGAGCGGCGGCAGCGGCTCTGCCTGTGTGGCCTCGGATTCTGCCGTTTTTTCGGTCTCTTCCTTCTCGGTCGGCTCGTTCATGCAGGGCATGGCGCCGCCTTCGATTCTGGCCCGGTTTCCGCTCTCCGGCGCGGCGTTCATGTGTGCCGCCTGCGGTCTCGGTGTGAGGTCTGCGAGGATCATGCCGAAGACGACGCCGATCAGGAAGATGACGACCGCGGCGAAGAAGATCCTCCGGATGTCTGCTCTTGTCATCTCGCTGCCTCCTTCGTGAGCTTGTAGCGTTTGAACTGCTGGCCGGTCTTCTTATCCGTCACCCATTCGTCGCCGATGATGTGGCCGTCCTTCCGGAGCTGCGCGATATAGTGCCGGAGCTCCGTCGTGTGGAGCGCGCGGATGCCGTCGTTCACGGTCATGTGCTTATGTGTCTTCAGGTACTGGAGCACCTGCTCTTTCCTGGTTTCCATCTTCATCCTCCTGTTTTTTCTGAGATCTCCGCCTTCCCCGCGTGGAGAAGGGTGTATGTGTGGCTTGTCGAGTAGTCCATCTGCCGGGCGATCATCTCCGTCCGCTGGAGCCAGATGTAGCGGCGGAAGAGCGCCTCCCGCGCCTCCGCCCTCTCCACGAGCTGGATCAGGCCGACGGCGATCTGGATCTTCTCGTTCTCCGCGTCTATCTTCGCCGCGAGCTTTTCGCTCCGCTCCTCGATCCTGATGATCGTCTCCTCGAGGTGGTTCTTCGGGGAGCTCTGGACGCGGATGCCGTCGTAGGTGATCGCCCGGATCGCCTCCGCCTCTTCTTTCATCTCCTCGATCTGGCGGAGGAGGAGGTCCACCTCGGTCTTCGCCTGTCGGACCTCCTGCAGCGTTTTGTTGATCTCCTGGATCGTCACGGTCTCCTCCTGTTATTTGAACGGCAGCCCTTCTTCGTCCGGGACCTGCATCCATTCGTCGACCTCTTCGACCGGGTCCGGGGTGTACGGTGTGCCGGTCTGCTTCGGTGCCGGCGCCGGCCTCTCCTCCTGGGCGTTTTTGCTCTCCGCGAACTCCTGGTCCTCGACGATCACGTCGGTCGTGTAGACCTTCCGGCCGTCCCGGTCGGTGTAGCTCCCTGTCTGGATCCGGCCGGAGATGGTGATCTTCGTCCCGCGGTGCAGGTACTTCTCCGCCCACTCTCCGCTCTTACCGAAGGCGACGCAGGAGATGAAGTCCGCGTTCTGCTGGCCCTCCTCCTGCCGTCCGCGGCGGTCGACCGCGAGGGTGTAGCGCGCGACGGCCTTGTTAGCTTCGGATCCGCCATAGCGGACGTCCGGGTCCCTGGTCAGGCGTCCCATTAAAATGACCTTGTTCATGCTGTTATCCCCTTTCCTGTCAAAATGTCATTGAGCGCTCTCGTGTTGACCAGCCAGTCCCTCCCGCTCTTAATGTTCGCTACTTCTCCGGCCAGGCACATCTTCCGAAGCCTGTCGTAAGACAACCCGTACTTTTCCGAAGCAGGCCGCAGCTTCATCATCAGCGGCTCTTGCCCGTCCTTTTTTGATTCGCTTTCTGTTCTCACGAGGACAGGCCCACTTGGTGCCTGAACGACTTCCCTTTCTACTCTTCCTTGTTTTGAACCGTGGGACACGTTGTAGCCGTATGCTCGGTCTGCAGCATGGAACTTTCGTATGTAAAACGCCTCTCGTTCATTGATCTCGTCGGCTGAAATGTCGTCCTCCAAAATCTCGCTCCTCACGTTGTTCCATCCGTACCGAACTATGGCGTCAAATACAAATTGTCCCTGATAGCCTTTTCCGCCTTGCCATCTGTCTTCCGTCTTTCCGGAGCACGTCTGGCCGACATACACCTTCCCGTTTGGGAATGTGTGCTTGTAAACACAATGGAGAGCGCCGGTCGATTCATCATTCACGCGAGGCCTCCTTATCCGGCCGGCCCGCGAGGATCCCTCCGGCGTCCCGCCATTGGCCGATCGTCATGTCTTCGATCCGGTCGACGCCGTAGCTTTTCAGCATTGACCACTCGCTGACGCCGGTCCTGGTCAGCTCCCTCCGGAGCGCCGCTGCCTCGAGCTGGCCGATCTTGTCGTCCGGGGCCTTCGGTTTCCGCTCTTCCTTCGCCGGTGCCGGTTTCTTCGCCGCAGGCTTCTCTTTTTCGGCCTGTTTCGTGTACTCCTCCGTGTCGGGGTCCTTCGTATCGTCGAGAAGGAAGAGGCCGTTTAAGGCGTACTTTCGGGCGTAGCTGGAGGCGCTGCCGGTGATCTGTGCCGGATCCATGCCGGCCTTCGTTTCCGCCTCTCTTGCGTAGGCCGAGACGGCGAGGGACCCGCTGCCGGCTGTGCTCTGCAGGTATGCCGTCGCCTGGACGTAGATCCTGCCGCCGAGCTCGTAGAGGCCATCCGAGACGGTGAGGAGCAGGCCGTACTCCGCGCCGTATGGTTTGAACGCTTCGAGGATGCTCTCCGCGTTCCTGTAGTTGTACTTGCCGAAGCTGTTGTAGAGGTTCTTCGGCGCCTTCATCCGCTCCTGGACCTTCTGGACCTTCTGGTAGAAGTTCAGCTGTGCGGGTGCTTTTACCTTCTCGGCTTCTCCTCTCGCGCTTTCGCTGAGCTGCCTGTAGAGAAGTCCCTCCTCGTGGCTTTTTCTCGCCGCCTCGGCGACGTCCTGTGCACTCATTTCATCCTCCTGTGTGTTTAGTCTCTGCCGTTCAGGTGGTCGATCAGTCTCTCGAGGTTGATCAGGACCATCCGCCCGGATTTTATGTGTGTGATCTCTCCTCTCGCGCAGGCCTGCCGGAGGTAGTACCTGGAGAGGCCGGTCCGCTCTGCCGTCTGCCGGATCGTCAGCATCGTCGGCATGATGTACTCGACCTTGTTCATCGGTTGCCCTCCTCCAGGATCATGCTCGGAGTGATGTCGAGCACCGCGGCGATCTTGACGATGGTGTCGTACTTCGGCGAGTACGCGCCCCTCTTCCAGGCGCCGAAGGTGGTCCGGCTCAGTCCTGCGATCGCCGCCACCTTGCCGTCGCTCATCTTCAGAGCGTCTCTGAAGATCGAGTAGCGGGCGTAGGTGTCCGGGACGCTTTTGTAGCTCTGCATTTGTGTTTCTGCCTCCTTTCCTCCCCCAGATATAGGGGCTTGCTATTTGGTGCAGATTTCTTTACAATGTAGTTGCGAAAACATTGTTATGTGCACCAGTTGACGGTGCAGAAATCTGTACCTGAGGTCTAATATAGTACGCAGACCTGTTCCTGTCAACTGGAAAAGTGCATTTTTCTGAACTTTTTTCTGGAGGCTGGAAATGTGGGAGATTTTTGAAGCGCTGTGCAAGGCGCGAGGAGTGTCTCCGTCCGCTGTCGCCCTCTCGCTCGGATGGTCGAAGTCGACCGTCAGCGCGTGGCGTCGCGGGCTGTACTCTCCGAAGCAGGAAAAGCTGATGCAGGCTGCCGATTACTTCGGCGTCTCGCTGGATTATCTGCTGACCGGCGAGGAGAAGGTCACGTATTACGACGATCCGGAGACGGAGGAGCTCGCGCAGCGGATGCGGGACAATCCGGAGTTTCGGATGCTGTTCTCCGCGGCGAAGGATGCGACGCCGTACGAGCTGCGGATGATCTACGAGCTTTTCAAAGTGATTAAAAAACGGGAGGAGGGAGAAGAGTGAAGATCCTGTGTTCCTGGTTCTGTGAGGAGCATGATGTGATGGTGGTCCTGTTCCGCCATCCGGGGCCGGTCGCCGAAGCGGTGACGCCGAACGCGGACGGGACCTACACGGTATTTATTAACGCGGACCTGTGCGCTGAAAAGCGCCGCTCCGCCTTCGAGCACGCGCTCCGCCATATCTCCGCCGGAGATTTCTATCGGGCGGCTGAAATAGGGCAAATTGAGCGCGAGGCGCGGGAGTTCCGGGAGGTGAGTTGATGGCGGGGATCAGGAAAAGAGGGGAGAACAGTTACGAGATCCGGGTCTACATGGACGGCCCGGATGGCAAGGCGATCCGGCGGTCTATGACCTTCAGGCCGAAGGAGACGGCGCCGTCGAAGGTGAAGAAGGAGGTCGCCGCCGCTGCCGCTGATTTCGAGCGGCGCGTGAGGGCCGGCGCGTATATGAGCGCAGAGGTGATGACCTTCGCGGAGCTGGCGGACCGCTGGTACTCCGTCTACGCGGAGACGAACGTGTCCCTCGGCATCCGGGAGGGTTATCGGCGGATGCTCGACAAAAAGATCGTCCCGGCGATCGGTGCCATGGAGCTCTCCCGGATCACGCCGCTGGTCCTGCAGGATCTCTGCGACGGTCTGGCTGCTGACGGGAAGTCTCCGTCGACGATCCGGAACTATTTCAAGGTCATCCGCTCCGTCCTCCGCGCCGGCGTGATGTGGGACATCCTGGAGCACAATCCCTGCGAGCGCGTCGTCCTTCCGAAGCTCGGGCCGCGGTACAAGTACACCGTCTGGACGCCGGAGCAGGTGAAGATCTTCCTCGGCGCGCTCCAGGAGCAGTACACGTACCATTTCGCCGAACGCACCAGAACGGACGGATCCGGGGAGGCGTACGCCGTGGCGCCGTACGACGTGGAGAAGGGGATCTCGAAGATGTTCGTCGCCCTGTTCTCGCTGATGATCTACTCCTCCGCCCGCCGCGGAGAGATCTGCGCGCTGACCTGGGAGGACGTCGATTTCCGCGCCGCGGAGATCTCCATCTCGAAGGCGGCGTCGACGACGCGGTCTGCGGGTCAGATCGTGAAGGGGACGAAGACGGAGGCCGGCCACCGTCGCGTAGCGGTGCCGAAAGAGGCCCTTGCAGCCCTCTCCGCCTGGAAGGTCGAGGAGATGGAGCTCTCCATGCGTCTCGGCTCCCTCTGGGAGGGTTTTCGCGGTCCTGAGTTCAATCGGAACTATGTCTTCATCCAGCGCCACTCCGGGCGGATGATCTGCGCGGACACGATCGGCAAAAAGTTCCGGGAGGTCGTCGATCTGTACAATGCGAAGCAGAAACGCGAGAAGGACCGGCTGCCGGTGATCCGGCTCCATGATCTCCGCCATACGGGCGCCTCCCTGATGGTCTCCTCCGGTGTCGACATCGTGACGGTCTCGCACCGTCTGGGCCATGCGAAGCCGTCCACGACGCTGGATATTTACAGCCACGCGCTGCCGGCGAAGGACCGGGAGGCGAGCGAGGCGCTCCGGGATGTGATAGAAGCGAAAAAGGCGGCCTCCAAGTAAACGGGGGCAAAACGGGGGCAATTATCCCGTTTTCGGGAGAGACAAAAAAAGCGCGCGAGCTCTGAAGCCCGCGCGTTTCCTATGTTTTTTGCATCGTGTCCGGGGGGATTCGAACCCCCGACCCACGGCTTAGAAGTAAAAAAACTGATTTATCGTGCATTTTCGTGATGTGCCGTAGAGCCGCATAAATGCTACATTTCCCGCTCTCTCCCCTCTCTGTTGTGTATGTTCTTCGAGATAAATTGCGCGCGAAAACGGGGGCAAAACGGGGGCAACTGAGCACAAAAAAAGCCCTCCTGAAGCGAACGCCGGGTGGGTCAGGTCCGGCGCCGCTCCTGGAGGTATTGAAGATGCTGCAAGCGGTGAGGGAAAGGAGTGAAGCCTCGCCGGGATGCTCTTATTTGCGGACCAGATCCGCTTCGTTCGCCCAGCCCTCGTAGCCGGAGGTGCCGGTCGCTTTGATGTGGAAGGGATGGTAGACGCCATCCTTCCGCGTGATCTTCGCGTCGAAGGCCGGGACCGCCACGCCTTTGCCGTTCTTGTAGCTCGAGGCGTAGATCTTCGTTCCTTTGAACTTGACCTTGTCGCCGACGTCGAGCGGCTTCGGTGCGGGCGGTTTCAGGAAGTCCGCCTTCACCCAGCCGTAGTACTTGCCGGCGATCCGGCAGTAGTACCAGCCGGCCACGTAGCTGTCGTCGCAGACGTCCACGAGGTTGCCGGGTCCCAGGAGCGGCCACTCCTTCAGCGGGTTCCGCGCGACGCCGTTCCGGTCGTTCAGGATCTCCGGAGAGGTCCGCACGTTCACAGTCGTCGTCGCCTCCGCCACCCATGCCGGCGTCTTCGTCGGTCTCCCACCGAAGATCTCCCGGATCAGTTTCTCCGCCGGTGCGTAGCTCTCGCCGACGCCGGTGTAGTCGACGGCGTTCGAGGCGCCGGCCACCTCCCAGGCTGTGTCGCTGACGCGGGTGACGATGATGTTCGCCCGGCCGAGCTTCAGGTTGTTGTCGGTCGGTTCCCAGCCCGCCTGGATCGCGTAGAGGATCCCGTCGCACTTCCCGAGGCAGACGCCGACGTGTCTCCCGGTCCCGTTCCAGGTCGTGTAGAGGATGTAGCCGGGGAGAGCCTGCGAGGGTGCGACGTGCTGGCTGCAGTTGTTGATCTGGCCGGTGCTCCACTGCTTGTCGCCGGTGCCTTTCCAGCCTGAGAGCCCGCTGCAATCGACGCCTCGGGAGTTCAGGCAGTTCTTCCGGATCTGTTCCTGTTCCGCTTTGCTGTAGCGGCTGAAATAGCCCGGTTCCGCGCCGAAGAGGTAGGTCATGGTGTCGTTGGTCAGGACGATGTCCTTCGCGCCGTAGAAGTACCTATACTGGCCGCTCCTGTAGGCCGCGATCAGGTCGGAGAGCACGCCCTCCCAGCGCTTTTTAGCCATTGTCCTGCACCTCCTCTTCCTGCTTCTTGAGTGTCTCGGCGATCACGTTCCAGGCAGCGGAGATCCCCGCGGCGAGCGCCGCGCAGATGACCGGCGTCAGGAGCGTCCAGAACTTGCTCCAGCCCATCATGCTGCCGTCCCGGATGATGATGACCGCTTCCGGGATCAGGACGCCGAAGAAAGCCTGGACGAAGGTCTTCAGGGCGCGGATCTGCCAGTCTTTAAGTTTAATCTTCATACTCTCCTCCCTCTCCGAGGTCGAGCGGCAGCCGGGCGATCTTGTCCTTCAGTTCGTCCGCGTAGCCGTTGCCGCCGAGCCTCTTGTATGTCTGATACATCTCGAGCCAGCGCTTCAGGCCCTCTGGCTTTATGGATCCGCGGCGGATGAGGTCCGTCGCCTCCTCCCGGACGTAGCGGAGGAGCAGGAACTGGAGCGCCGTCGTCTTCGCGCTCTTTTTCTCGACGATGCTCCGGACGATCTCGATGATCGCCATCAGAGCGCCGCCGCTGATGAACGCCAGAATAAACTCGTATATGCTCATGTTGCCCCTCCCGTGATATCCTCCTGGACGATGATCAGGAAGGCGAAGGTCGTCACCGTCTTCCCGTCGTCGATCTCGATCTGTGCCTTAACGGTCCCGGCCTGCGTCAGGAGATCCGTCGGATCCGCGGTGACGGTCTGGCCGGAGATCTCCGCCTCGCTGTCGAGGCCGGTCGTGTCCGGGAGCTCGCCGTGGAGCGTTGCCGTCGCTCCTGCCGGGATCTCGTAGTCCATGAAGCGCGCCAGGATCTCGCGCCCGGTGTCGTTCTGGACCGCGTACAAAACCGGCGGAGTGATCCGCCGGTCTGCTGATAGTGTGATGTGCTGCGTTATCATGTCGCCCTCTTTACTGCTCCAGCTCCCATCCTGCCACGTTCGGCGCGTAGACATTGTAGTCGATAGTGCAAACGTAGACCGGGCCGTTTTCGTCCGGGAAATGGACCTTGTCCCCGATCCTGTACGCGTCCTGCGCGCCCGTGGGCTGTTTCCAGACCGGGATGGTGCCGGGTTCGGCGACCTCTGTCCACATAGCAGGGGTCAGGTCGGGCGTCCAGTCGGGCTGGGAGGTGTGGAGTTGTTCGCACCTGTAAAGCGTGGAATTGTATTTCACCCTGTCGCCGATCTGATAGGTCGTGCCGGTCTCCCATGCAGGGAAAAGCGTCACGCACTCAAGAGCGTCCGTGTCGGAGAGGGATGCGACCGCTTTTTCGATCAAGGCGCGGATGCGGTTGATTATTGCCCTTTGTTCTTCCGGGGTCATGTCAAGGAGTTCTTCAAATGTCATATCACTCTGTCTCCTCTCCGTTTGCAAAGAGTAAACCGTTTAACATATTGAGCGCTGCTGCGCTTGGTCTGCTCCAGCTGACTATTATATCCACGACCTCTTCTGCGGTGTATTCTGTTGCTGAAGACCCGGACGGGGCCTGACGTGTCAACGCCATAACTTTTTCGTAGTCTGAAAGTGGTACGCCGGCTCCGCTTGCGTAGCTGATAGACCACGCGATATACTTGTAGTTATAGCCCGAAAAATCGTACTTTGTCGGCGCGCTCACCCATCCGCCAGAGAACAGCTGCTCCGTTAAATTTTCGTCAAACAGACGCACAAAAAATCTAATACCAGAGGCAAGAGGTATAAAATACCACTCGTCACCGTATGGGCTCGCGTCGATAATCGGTCGCGTACTTACTCTCGTGTTAGATGTAGCGTAATAAACTCCGGTTGTTCCGATCTGCTCGACGCCGCTGTTTGACTGGATGCCGATGCGCTCAAAAAAGGACGAATTGTTCCAAGGTTCGTAGTACGGAGTTCCGCCACCGCCGCTGACATTGACCGTTATTTCCGCGTTTGCGTAGTTCGTCACATCTTCCGTGGTCGTGCCGTTCTGCGTGATGGAGATCTGTTTCGTCCCGGTCGGTGTCACGCCCGTCGGAATAGCCTGCACCGCAGAAACGAACCCACCAGGAAAAGCAAGCGAACCAGATGTGCCGCCTTTCGTCCTGATAGCGTTCGCCACGCTGGTCAGGTCGGCGTCAAGCTGTGTGCTGTCTACGAGTTTATCAACTGCCATTAAAAGTCACCTCCCTGCCACGTAGCGACCGTCTTGCCTTTCCACGCGCCGCTCTCGTATACCATGAACTGGCCCTCCTGTCCTGCCGGTGTGGTCAGCTTCGTCGCCACGGTTCCGGCGAGAGTGCTCAGGTCGTTCGCGGATGCCTTCGTCGCAACTGCTGCAGCCACCTCGCCGAGCTCCGTTTCGGTTGCGTAGTTCGCAAGGTCCGCGGCGTCTGCTTTCGCTGCCAGCGCTTCGGCGAGGTCTGTCTGGTTCTCGATGTTGCCGGTGATCTGGCCCCAGGATGCCTGGACGACCGGGGACCCGCCGCCGGCCTTCTCGATGTCTCCGCTGACCGAGGTCCGCTTTACGACCACCGCGCCGCCGGCGTTCATGGCGCCGCGCCTGATGTTTTCGCTCATATCGTCACCTCGTTTCCGACGGAGAGGACGGCGTTCGCCGTTCCGCCGCTGCCGGTGAGGATCTCGTGGGAGAGGCTCTCTCCGATCAGCTCGTAGCCGATCTTCGAGGGCGTGACCTCTCCGTCCTTCAGGATCCGGAGCTGGTAGGCTGCCGCCGTCGGGAGCGCGAGGGTGTCCTCCTGGCTGAGGAAGGTGCAGAGCGCTTCTTCCGTTTCGTCGTAGTAGATGCCGTTGTCGGTGAGGAGGCGCGTCACGTTTCCGAAGGTGAACTCCAGCTCGTCCGCTTCATAAGCCGGGAGCGGCTCCTGGTTCACGGTGTAGTCGAGCCGGATCAGAGCCGTCTGGCCTTTCCTGATGTTGTAGTCCATTAGTAGTTCCCTCCCTGCCATGTTGAAAGCGTCTGCGCCACCCAGTCGGAACCGTTCCATACGAGGAAGGCGCCGGTCGCTGCGGAGGACGGAGCGGTGATCTTCTCGCCGAGGGCGTTTGCGAGGTCCGTCTGGTTTGAAAGTGTCCCGCCGATGCTGCCCCAGTTGACGGAGCCGCCTCCGCCTCCTCCGCCGCTGCCGATGACGTCGTACTTGATGCCCATGACCTTGACGATGTACGGCTTGCCGCTCGAAGCGATCACCGGATTAGAGTCAACATTTCCTGCCCAGTTTTCGTACTTGTTGTGTGTCACGGTCATCGTGGTCCCGCTGAAGCTGACGCCGAGCTCCGCGAAACCGAGGAAGGTCGAACTCTCGCTGTCCGCGAGGTTCATGAAGCGGAGCTGGTAGCTCGTGTCGTCGGAGGCGGGGATCCGCTTCACCTCCGTGAGGCCGGTGAAATAGCCGTAGATGTCGAGGTACTGGTAGCCGCTGACGTCTTCCGCGAGGGTGTAGTCGCCGACGGGAGAGCTCGTGCCGGCGTTCGTGTAGAGCAGGTCCTCGTGTGCCTCGCTCATGAGGCCGACCGCCTCCTCGATCGCTCCCTGCACGTTTGTGCTATCGATGTCAGAGGTCGGCGTAAACGGGACGGCCGAGGCGGGGACGGTGACGTTCTGGTTCAGGGCGTAGCCGTTGACCGTCCGCGTGACCGGGACCGCTCCGATGTCTCCGGGCGTCAGGTCGATGTCTCCCGTCAGCGGGTGGCCGTTGATCTCCGTGTCCGCTGCCGCGGCGCCGATGTCTTCCGGCGTCAGGGTGACGTCCTGGTCCAGCGCGTGGCCGTTGATCTCGCGCGTCTTCGGGGCCTTCGTGTCGAGTTCGTCCTCGAAGATGGCGAGCTGCGCGGAGATCTCCGCCTGCATCTCGGCGATCGCCTGCTCGAGGAGCGTCATCTCCTCCGGCGTCAGCTCCTCGCCGTTGACCTCCTCCTGGACCCGGAGGATAAAGGAAAAGGTCTTTATGTAGTCGCCGTCCGCGGAGATCTGAAGCTGGCCGAGGTTGTTCCCGGCCTCCGCGAGGTTATACTCCGTGAGCGCCGCGGTGATCTCCTGGCCGGAGACGGTGCCGGCGGCGAATGAAAGAACGCCGGAGGGCGTCTTGCACCAGAGCTGGGCCGTCGCTCCTGCCGGGATCTGGAAGTCGCCGGGGACGAAGGTCAGGGTCCTGCCGGTGTCATGCTGCACCGCGTAGACGACCTGCGGGGCCTGGTACTGGTGCGCGTAGATGATGATCTGCTGTGTTAGCATCCTTTTCTCTCCTTATGTCGCCGGATAGCTTGCTGTCGTGTGTCCGTCGGCGTCGTAGAAGGCGAGGCCGCCCTCCGGCGTCAGGGCGACGCGGTTCTTCTGCGTCGCGTAGTCGACGATATAGATGCCGCCGCCGTAGTATCTCGCCTCGTGGCCGTTGTCCGGGTTCCGGACCTTCAGAACGAGCGGCGACGCCTGCAGGAAGTAGTTCTCGCCGGCGCTCAACGCGATTCTGGAGTAGCCTGCCGTTCCTTCGAAGCGGATCTCGCCGCCGGTGATGACCGCGTTCTCCGAGTAGATGGATCCGCTGAAGAAGCCGTTCCTCATGTTCACCTCTCCGGTGTCCATGTTTAGGCTGAAAAGGCCGTTCCTGCTTCGGAGCATCCCCGTCTGGATGAAGTCCGCGGCGAACTTGCCGTCGATCGTCCAGGCGGTCTTGTACGGCCCGGCGACGCCTGCCTGGCTGAAGCCGATGCCGTCCTTATTGATCCGGAGGACCTTCCGCGCGGTCTCCATGTCCGGGCTGTCCATGTAAAGGGTCTGCTCCGGGAGGCCGTCCTCGTTCATGAGCTCGACCTTGTAGCCGCCCTTCGAGCCGGTGAGGACGCCGGTCATGTACTCGATCATCTCCGCGGTCTCCGTTCGGAGCTGCGCGCCCATCTGCAGGGTCTTCGCCGCGGTTCCGGAGATGGAGGGCTGCGTCCCGCCGAAGGTGAGGGTGTCGCTCTCCGGGTTTGAGAGGTTCCAGGACCGCTCCTTGATCAGGTACTGGCCGCTGACCCGGTGCGCGGTGTCCGAGACCGCCACGTACTGGAAGAAGCCGAGGCTCTCGATCTCCGCGTCGGTGAGCGAGAGGTCGACCGCCTTCAGGGTGATGGTCGGGACGATGGCCGAGAGGTCCGCGAGCGCTGCCTGCGCTTTTGCGAGCAGGTTCGCCGGGACCGTGACGTCGTCCCAGACCTGCGTCCCGTAGATCAGGCCGTAGCTCTCCGCCGCGTCTTCGTCGATGATGTACTTTTTCCCGTCGTTCACGCTCTCGATCGTGACGCGCTGGCCGGTCTCTTCGTCCCTGGCTCCGAGCGGGATCAGCGCCGTTATGAGGCTGTCTCCCTTTGCGATCCGGGCGAAGTCGATCAGATTCTTTGCGAGCTCGACCTTCTGGTCCGTTGCGTCGGTGCTGTCTTCGAGGTAGTCGATGTAGCGGACGCCGTCCGTGTACTCGACCATGATGTAGCCGCCGAGGCCGCTGCCTGGGAGCTTCGACATGAGCTCCGCCATGGTGACGGAGTAGTCCTGGTTGCTCCGGACGATGTTGCCGTTCGGGTCCTCCACCGTGACGGTGCGGACGACGAACTGCTTGTCCGCGGTCGTCTGCGCGTTGTGCCGGGCGATCAGGAGCTGCAGGTAGCCCTCCACGCTCCCCTGGTACTCGTACGGCTCGAGGATCGTGTCGTTCAGGAGCGCGAGGTCGCTCTCGCAGAGGACCTGCTTCTCGTTGTTCCAGGCGGTCTGCGTCGTGAGCACCCGCCCGTGGAAGATCTGCGCGCCGTCCTGGTAGACCGTCACCTCGCTCGTGAGCTCGTGGAGGCTCGTGTATGCCGGATTTCGCGGGTAAATCGTGAAGGTGAAGCTGTCCGCGGTATTTACTGTCTTTTTCACGACGCCACCGAAAACAAGCCGGTTTTCGTCGTCCTGCGCGGGGTCGTGCGCGGTGATGCCGTCGATGATGACCTTATACATCAGAGGTGTGCCTCCTGGTAGATGACCGTCACCGGCGCGGAGCCGGAGATCTGGATCTCGTTCAGGCCCGCCGTGAAGATGAGGTCCTCGAAGCGGTTCTCGCCCGGCGCGAGCTGGTAGGTCGTGCCGCCGAAGATGACCTGCGCGGCTGCCTCCGTCTCGAAGGTCGGGATCGACCGGCGGCCTTCATTGGCGAGCCTGTAGATGCCGGCGGCGAGGGTGTAGGCCGTCGGCTCGTTCTTCCAGCGCCAGGGGTCCGCCGTCATGGTGACGGGGATCTGGCCGCTGTTATATCCTGATTTGTCGCCGATCTGCATCCGCCCGGTGAAATAATGGCCGGGGTCGTCCGGGAGCCAGAGACGGCGCTTTTGGCCGTTGCAGTAGCCGGAGAGGTCTGCCTTGATGCGCTCGAGCTCCCACTCGTTCGCGGGTCCGGGCGCTCCGCCCGGTCGCCTTCCTGCAAAGAGGGTGAACGAGATCTCCCGGTTCGCGTAGACCGGGACGCCGGTCAGCGCCGCGGTGAGGTCCAGGGCGCCGTCCGCCTCCGGGATCTCGATGTAGTTCGTCTTCACCGTCGCCGCGCCGATCGTGACGTCGGCGAGCAGGAGAAGGCCCCACTCCTCGAGGGTGTTGATGTCGTCAATCGTTACGCCGTAGATCATGCCGTTGCCACTCCTCTCCGCTGCAACCCTTCGTAGTTACCGAGCGCCCGGTCCATTCTTCCGGAGATCCCGCCGACGACCTTGTCACCGTCGAGGACGACCTGCAGGTTGTTGAGCCGCTTCTCGATGCTCTCCACCGCGTCGAGCAGTTCGTCTCCGCCCGTCATGCCGCCTTCCGCCGTGATGTCATAGGCGAGCCGCCGGATCCATCCGGTGTTATTCTCAAGCGGCATGACCGCTTCGTCGTTGAAATTCTCGCCGAGCATGGCAAGGGTCGGTCCGGTGATGATGCCGCCGGTCGCCAGCTTCGGGATCTCGGGGATCTGCACCTGGTCCATGGTCCAGCCGGCGCCGAAGAGGTTGCCGACCGCCATGATGACCGCCCGGAGCGGCGTCAGCAGGATGTTCAGCCCGCGGATCATGCCGTTCAGGATGTCGATGATGCCGTTGATCGCCGTCTTGAAGATCTGCTTGATGCCGTCCCAGAGGTTCGTGAAGAATGTTTTCGCGCCCTCCCACTTTTCTTTGACCGTGTCCCAGAGACCCGTGAAAAATCCGACGATCGGCTGGATGACGTGCTCATCGAACCAGCCGCTGACGCTCTCCCAGATGCCGACGATGTCGTCCCAGAGGCTCTGGAAGAAGCCGCTGACGGATTCCCAGAGGCCCTCGAAGAAGCCGACGATCGGCTGGATCACGTTTTCATCGAACCAGGTTCCGAGCTCCTCGAAGACGCCGACGATCTTGTCCCAGGCGTCGCTGAGGAACTGGCCGAGCTGGCCGAGCATGGGCTCGACCCAGGTCGTCCAGACGTGGACGATGACCTCCCAGATGGCCGCGAGGATCTCGGGCAGCTTCTCGACGATGGCGACGACCAGCTGGATGATGCCCTCGATCAGGACGGGCAGGTTTGATAGCAGCGTGTCGATCAGCGTGATCAGGATGCCGGGGAGCGCGTCGATCAGGACCTGCAGGATCTCGGGCAGGTGCTCGACCAGCGCGGTGAATAGCTGGACCGCCGCGTTGATGATCTGCGGGATGATCTGCGGGATCATCTGAAGGATGGGCTGCAGGATCTCGGGCAGGTTGTTCGCCAGCTGAATGATCACCGAGGTGAGGCCGCTCAATATCTCCGGAAGGATGACCGGGAGGGCCATCGAGATCTGCTTCGCGGCGATCGGCAGGTTGTCGACGATCATCGTGACGATCTGGAGGAAGATCCGGGAGAAGCTCTGGAAAAGTGTCGGGAGCTGGCCGGTCAGCTGCGGCAGCGCCTGGGAGATCCCGTCGACGATTCCGGAGAACAGCTTCGCGCCGATCTTCAGGAACTCGGGCAGCTTCTTGATGAGCATCTGGACGCCCTTCGAGAGGAACTTTGAGAGCTCCTCGACGCCGCCTTCGAGGCCGCCGTTCTTGATGGCCTCGGTGATGCTCGAGAGGCCTTCCGATCCGAAGGTAACGAACTCCCGGAGGGACGGCGTCAGGTTGTCGGAGACGGCGATCTTCGCGCCTTCGAGTGCGCTCTGGAAGAGCGTCACGTCGCCGGCGAGGTTGTCGAGCTGCGTCTCCGCCATGGCGGACGCGGCGCCCTGTGTATCACTTAAAGCGACGCCCAGCTCCTCCCAGCGGTCCGAGGTCGTGGCGAGGAGCGCGTTGATAGAGGCGAGGTCCGTCTTGTTGAAGATGGCCGTCAGAATCTGCTGCTTCTCGAGCGTGCTCATGCCTTCCATGCTCGCCTGCATATCCAGGAAGACGTCCTGCAGCGGTCGGAGCTCGCCTTCTGCGTTGTATGCGTTCAGGCCGATGCGCTCCATGGCCGTCGCTGCGTCCTCTGATTTCGGAGTGAGCGCGAGCATGATGTTCCGCAGGTGGGTGCCTGCCTCCGCGCCCTTGATGCCGTTGTCCGCCATGACGCCGAGGACCGTGGAGAGCTCCTCTGTGCCGCCGGCGACGCCTTTCGCGGTGCCGCCGATCCGGAGGATGGCTTCACCGAGCTGGCCGACCGAGGTATTCGTCTTACTGGACGCCCGCGCCATCTGGTCGATCATGACGGAGGTGTCGTCGATCGAGAGGCCCAGGGCGCTGGATGCGTCCGTTACCATGTCGGAGGCGTAGGCAAGGTCGAGGCCGCCCGCTGCCGCCAGGTTGAGTACGTTCGGCAGCATGGACATGGAAGTCTCGGCGTCGTAGCCGGCGAGCGCCATGTAGTTGAGGGCCTCCGCCGCCTGCGTCGCGCTGAAGGCCGTCGTGCTGCCCATCTGCTGCGCGAAGTCGCGGAGCTCCGTGATGTCATCCACCGTGACGCCCATCGTGGCCGCCACCTGGGACATGGCTTCGTCGAACTCCTTGCCGGCTTTCACCGAAGAGGTGGCGAAGGCCGCCATGCCGCCAGCCGCTGCCGCCATTCCTGCGACGGTCGCCTTTGCGAGGCCGCCGACCGCGGAGCCGATGCCCTTCGTCAGGCCTTTGCCGCCCTTCTCGCCGGCTTCTTCGCCGGCGCCGGACATGGCCTTGTTCAGTTCGCCCTGGATGCCCTGCGCGGAAGGTACGATCTGCACGTATGCTTTTGCCAGTTCAATTCCCGTCGCCATTCTTGTGTCCTTTATCCGTTCAGCTCGCGCCGGGCTTTTTCAAACTCCTCCGGCGTCGCAAATGTCATGATTTCCTTCTTTTCCTTCTTCTCCGGCTCCGTCATAGCTTTGAGGATGCTCTCCGGCTTTTTGGTGCCTTTTTTGCTCCTCTGCCAGAGGATCAGGCGGAGGTCGTCGAGGATCGCCGCGAGGAGCAGCGTCTCCTGGTCGTATTTCATGCCGACGATCGCCCGCTTCGTCCTGGAGTTCGTGGAAAGTCCGAAAAGGAGCGCCGCCTGTGTTTCCACGGGCAGCGCTTTGTAGTCGTATATGTGGTAGTACTCCGCGAAGTCGCAGAGCATTTCGTCCGGGTATCTCTTACGGCAGATGACAAGGGCCGTCAGTTTTTTTTACTCTCCCGGACCGCCTGGAGGATGTCCCGCAGGCTGTCGGACATGGCCGCCGTCGAGACGCGCCCGTCCACGCGGTTCGCTTCTTTCAGCTCCGCGTATGATTCCTTTCCGATGAGGCGCTTGATCACGCCGGGGAGCCGGTTCGGCTCCTCCTCGATCGTGACGAGGTCCTCAAAAAGCTCGTAATCGTCGAGGGCTTCATCCGCGATCTGGCAGGCGAAGCCGTTCGCAAGTTTTACGTCAATCATCTTCTATTTCCCCCATGTAGGTATAAAAAGAGGAGCCCCGTCGCCGGAGCTCCTTCAGGTTCAGCCCTGTGCCGGATTCTTGGTGTACTCGTAATGAGTGTAGCCGCTGTTGTCGGCGGAGGCCGTGAGCGTGATCTCGTACCCGACCGCGTCGCTGTCGGAGTAAACGACATCGCCGACCTCGGTCACTTTTGCGATCGGGATGACGATGCGGTTCTTGACGTTGTTGCGGAGGATCATCTCGAAGACGAACGAGTGATCTCCGAGATCGGACGCGGAGGCCTTCGTTACGAGGCCGGCTGCCAGGCTGCCGGTGACGTTGCTGTCACCGAAAACGAGTTTACGGGCCTCATCCAGGAGCGCTTCGAGAAGCGTGAACTGGAAGGTATCCTCGCGGCCCGTGAACAGGGGCAGGACGGTGTCGCCGCCCCACGCTTTGATGACATCAGATTCCGGGCTGAAGCTGTTCGTGACGCCGTCCTCGGAAATGTAGCCGAGGTGCTTGAAGTCAGCGCCCAGCGCGGTGGAACTGTCGGTCGGCAGCGTGGTGCCGATCGGTGCCCAGTAGATGGAGCCGCCGATGGCCGGTTTCGCGGCCGTTACGTTGGTAGCAGTAGACATAAGTTTTTCTCCTTACATGGTCGCCTGCCAGAGCGCCTGGTAGGCGTAGGTCTTTGTGTTTGTTCGTGTGGCGTCGTAGTCGTTGTTCAGCTTGCAGCCGTAGAGCGGGGTGTGGTTCCGGATCTGAAGCATGGCGGAGAGGACCAACTCGTGATGCTCCGCCGCGTCGAGCTTGCTTACGCGGGAGCAGACCTCTGTCACCACGTTCGGGTGCCGGATCCAGTTCTCCTGGTCGCCGCCGGCGCGCCTGACGGTCACATAGCGGACCGGAGGGTCGACCGGTGTTTCCGCGTACACGTTCGCGCCGATGCCTTCGATGTCCTGGTCTGTCAGGTAGTCGATGATGATCTGCTCGATAGTCATTTTTTGAGCCTCCCCACGAGGGCGTGAGTGTCCAGCTCCTCGCCGGTCACGTCGTAGTCGGTCGTGTAGATGCTGGCGATAACACGCGTCCCCATTTGCCTGGTGTCCGTCTCCCATCCGTCGCTGGCGTAGCTCTGAGCGAGCTGACCGAGTCCCTGCTCAAGTTCGCTGCTCTTCAGGAGCTCGCCGACGCCGGCGTGGTTGAGTTCCACCGTTGTCTTATTCTTCGTCATCCGGTTCCACCTCCGGGACCTGCAGCGGCGCCGCTCCGTCGATGCGCTCGACGCGGACCTTGCGGTTCCATTCGAGCGGGACCATGGCTTCGATCCATTCCTGGGTCTCGCCGATCGTGTGCCATTTCTGGCCGTAAAACTCCACGGTCCGGTCGGTCCAGGTGTGCGCGTCGCCCTTCGGGATGCAGAGACGGTAGACCGCCCGCCTCCCGGTCAGGTTCTGGACGTCGAGGATCTCCGCCTCGCTGAGCGGCTCGATCAGGACGTTGTCCACCGTCTCCGCCGTCTCCGCGTAGGTCGGACGGTTGAAGGCGTCCGTCCCGGTCTGGGTGCGGTTATAGAGCGTTATCGGGATTCCATGGATCAGCATAAATTCCGAGCCCTCCGTATCTCTGACGCCGGATGCCGAGCGCCTTCAGTTCGTCGCGCTTGATGAACAGGCCGCCGCCCGGGTTCAGGAAGGTGCCGCTGACGGAGTAGCCGCCCGCGCTCTCTGAGACCTGGGTCATCGGTCCGAGGGTGCCTGTTGAAGTCGCCGTCATGAGCGCCCTGGCTGCAATATCGACCGTCACGCCTTTGGCCACCGATGCGAGGACCGGGTCTCCGGCGAGCTTTTCGTCGTAGTCCATGCCGACCTGCGCAGCCTCGTAGCGGATCCGGTCGGAGATGATCGGCAGGAGCGCGAGCGCCCGCGCCGTCTCCGCCTCCGTCAAAGGCCGCCAGAGCGCCTCGATGTCCTCGATGTCGGCGTATGGTGTCCTGGTTTCTTCGTTGGCCATCTGTTTCTCCTATGAGGGCGCCGAAAAGCGCCCTCGTGTTATTTCTTCTGTTTGGCGGCGTTCTTCTTCGCCGCCGGTTTCTTCGCCGGTTTCTCTGCCGGTTTCGGCTGTTCCTTTGCCCGGATCGCCTTCATGCGCGCCTCCTTACTCCGCCAGCTCGAGGTCCGCGAGTGAGAGGACCGTCGTGTCGGTGTTGTAGCCCTCCTTCGTCGCCGTGAAGGTCACGGTGGCGTCGGTCGAGGTCACGGGGATGATCACGATGCCGTCCTCATCGAGCTCGAGCGAGGTCGTCCCCTCGCCGTCGGTCAGGCTGCAGGTGTAGGTGACGCCGGTCACGCTGTTCTCGTTAGAGGCAGCGAGGACCAGGAAGTAGCCCGGGTCGTCGTAGCCGAGCGCTGAAAGGTCAGCGGCTGTCAGGGTGCCGGAGACCACTCCGTCCTCGATCTCGACCGAGGTCTGGAGGTCCGCCACCGTTGTTTCTCCGCTGACGACCGTCTCGCCGTCTTCAGCTGCTACGGAGAGACCGATTAAGGGGCCACCACCCGGCCGAACTTGGACGGATCCAGGAAGCCCCAGCCGATGAACGCCTCTGCGCGGAGCAGGATCTCGTTGACGTTCTTCAGGTCGTAGGTGCCGCCGTCCGGGTTGCCGTACTCGATCACCTCGATCGAGATGTCCTTCGCGTAGCCCCAGCGGAAAGCCTCCCAGTCGGCGACGATCGCGCGGTCCTTCGAGCTGTTGCTCTCTACGGTGCCGTTGACGTCAAGCTGGGATGCGCCGAGGGTCGTCGGCGCGCCGCCGAACGCGAACTCCGGATATGCCGGAACGTTGCTGCCGCTGGCTTCTTTGATGCCGGCGATCGCGGTCCTCATGGTCGTGCCCATGATGATGCCGTTAGCGGTCGGGATCTTGGCCAGGACCGCTTCGAGCTTATCGACCGGGCTGTTCGTGCCGGAGGTCCAGGTCTCGGTGTTGGCGTTGGAGCTGTACGCGTTGATCACGTAATCGGCGTAGTTGTTGCCGATGACGCCGGAGGCTGCGGAGCCGGTCGCCGGGTTGACGCCATGGAGGACCATTTCGTCGAGGCCGGAGGCGAGGATCTTCGCAAAGCCGTTGCGGAACTCCTGGAGCACGTTCATCTGGTACTCTTCGGAGGCGGTCATGAACTCGTCGCTGAAGCGCGCCTGGTAGACGACCTTGATCGGGCGGATCTGGACGGTGCCGACGGCAGCGTCGCCCGCGGGCTTCTGGCCGCTTTCACCGACGACGCTCAGCTTGTTGCTGAAGTTGAAGGTGAAAATGTCCTTACCGACGAAGGGGATCGGCTCAGCGCCGGCCATCTTCGCCACGGAGGACTTGCCCTGCACCAGGTTGAACATCTCGCGCTCAAGCTGTGCCGGGAACTTGGTCGATTTGGTAACAGTAGACATAGTCTTTTCTCCTTACGTGTTGAGATTGAGGCCGCGGAGCACCTCTTTGAGGGCCGCGTCGCCTTTGTCTTTCGGCTGTTCCGGGTTGAATCCCGGGAGCCCTTTGCGGTTTTCGGCGCTGAAGGCTTCATAAAGCGCTTTTGCGTCGGTCCGGATCTCCTCCTCGGTCTGGCCGTTGATTCGGTCCATGAGATAGCCGGGGAGGCCGATTTCCGCCGCCACGCTTGCCTTCAGTTCCTTCACCTGGAAGGCCTTGACCTCGCCCTTCGCCTGCTCGAGCTCCTTCTTGAGGTCGGCGAGCTTTTGTGCGTCTTCCTGCGCTTTCGCCTGGTTCCCTTTTTTCAGGTCCTCGAGTTCGGCTGCCGCCTTCTTCAGCGCCTCGTAGTCGGAGTACTCCTTCCGGATGGTGTTCTCCTGGCGCTCCAGGCGGCTTTTGATGGCCGCGTCAAATTCTTCCTGCGTGGTGATGGGTGTAAATTCCGCCATTTGTTCAAATCCTCCTCGTTGATCCGGTCGGTGCCGTATGGATTTTTGTATGAAAAAAGCGCCGTTTCCGGCGCCTGTTTCCTGTGTGTGGTGTGGTTGTTAGAAGGAGACCGTCTGCTTCGCGGTGCGGGCGTTTTGCGCGCCGTAGTGCGCTAAGCTGGCCGCCTCCATGAGCGAGATGTCTGCCTTGTCGTTGATCGGTTTCCAGCCGAAGCCGCCGGCGGATCCGATCGCGCGCCGGTCGCAGTTCGTAACGACCGCGGTGAGCGACGGCTGCTCCATGTGGAGGAGCGTCTTCTTGTAGATCGCCGTCTCGAAGGCCTGGTTCGCTTCGATGATCGCCTTCACGGTCGCCGCGTTCGGCTGCGGTAGCTTCGCCTCGCGGAGATCCTTCCGGAGGGCTTCGATGCCGTTCGCGCCGTCCACTAAAACGCCGGAGCAGTTCCTGCGTCCGAGACGGTTCAAAAAGTCCAGGATCCAGCCGTTGCCGGCCCAAACGGGCTGACGGCCCAGGACCTCGACGAAGACCTTGTCTTCCGCCGTTTTCGCGGCCACGGCGACGGATACCGTCATGCCGTCCTTCGCGTACTTGATGCCGACCGCGAGGCGCCCGGCGAAGACCGGGAGCTTGTCGGTCTCGCAGGCGTTCCAGGCAGCCGCCGAGATGATGCTCTGCTGTGAATAGCGGAGCCAGAGGCCGAGGCGCTGGATGCTGAAGTCTATCCGCTCCGCCTCGCTCTTGCCGACCTCATCCGCCACGGATCTCTCCGTCAGGGTGATGCCGAGCGACGGGTTCGTCTCGTACCAGAGATCCCGGTCGTCCGGGTCCTCGATCTTGTCGACGGACCACTCCGCCCAGCCCGCGTTCTCCGCGCCTCCGGAGAGCACCTGCTCCCGGAAGTCCTTGAAGACGGTGCCGGAGCTGACCGCTGTCGGCGGCGTCCCGCACATGATCGTCTGCGGGTTCTTCGAGCTCGTGACGACGTATTTCAGCGCCGTCTGATGCTCCGTCTTGTATTCCTGCGCTTCGTCGATGACGACCAGGTCGAAGCCCTCGCCGAGGGCGCCGGTCGCCGTCCGGGTGCGGAAGTGTATCTCGCCGCCGTTGTCCAGTTTGATGTACTCCTGGCCCTTCGCTTTGATGCTCGAGTACTCGATCTTGAGGAGGTCGAGGGTAGAGCACATCCGCTCCCAGGCGCTGTGCGAGGTGCTGGTCAGGTGTGCCGTGTGCAGAATCTTCTCGCCGACGGCCAGGCCGTAGAGCTCGCGCATTATGATGATCTCGCCCTTACCGTTCCGCCGCGGGACGGAGTAGCCGAAGCGCGTGTGCACCCAGAGGCCCTGGTCGTTCTTTGCGAGCAGGTCGTAGCAGATCGCCGCCTGCCACTCCATGGCCGTTCTGCCGGTCAGGTCGTAGAGGTCGACGGCGAGCTGGCCGTCCGTGACGGTATACGGAAGGACGAAGCTGATCGTCGGCTCCTGCCGACCTGTCCGTCCTCCTGTCATTTGTAAAGTGCCCCATCAAGGTATTTTTTGGCCTTACAAGCCGAAGGTGCTCCGCTCGGCGATCTGCTCCGCGGTGCTCCATGATTTTGTCCAGACGTCCTGCTTCTGGCCTCGGTTCTTTTCGCCGGGATAATACTCGACCGTGCACCTGCAGAACTCGTGCCGGTGATACACCTCCTGGTTTGCGACCGGGTAGCTGTAATCTCCGGCGAGATCCTGGCACCATTTGCAGGCGCCGCCCTCTGCTGTCCGGATGATCCTCGGCCGGAGGCCGCTCTCGTAGGCGACGCGGGCGTTGTGCTCCGCCATGCCGGTGACGGCGCTCTGGAAGAGGTTTATAAGCGGCTCCCGGAGGTATTGCATAGACTCTTTTATGACCTCCTTTGCGCTCACCGCGTCGAGGATGCCCTGGATCCGATCGGTGTCCAGCTCCTGGTACGATGCCCTCATGCCTATGCCGGCGCGGCTGTTTGCCTGGTCAACGACCTGCCCGGTGTAGTACTGGGATTCCGTGTAACCTTCTTCGAGGTTCGGACGCAGCACTCTGTCTGCTATGTTGTAATAGAGCCGCCCGTTCGGCAGGCTCTCCGCGGTGAGGTATTTTTCACAAGCCGCGGTCAGTTCCTTGCCGATCTCCTGAGCTATGCGCTCCGCCTGGGGAAAGCCCCCTCTGCCTGCGGTGATCCTGGCCGCGGCGGCTCTTAGTGTTTTGTTTTCGTCGACGCCCTTCCGGAAGGCGTTCGTCACCTTCTCGAGGAGTTCCGGCGCGACGTCGATCTCCGCCGCCATGGGCGTTTATCCGATGCCGGTCAGCTCGCGGAGCCGCTCTTCCGTGAAGATGCCCGGAGCCGCCTGCTCGAGCTTCAGGACCGCGTCGCCGAGGCCGGCGAGCTGGGTCGCATCCGGCTCGAAGATCGGACCCCACGAGGGGATCGTGCTGTAGAGCTGCCGCCGGAGATAGGGGAAGTCGTCCCGGAGGCAGGCCGCGAGAAAGCCGGCGTTCAGGATGCCGATCGAGAAGTCCTGCTGCGCGCGTTTTGCCGCGAGCCGAAGGTTCTCGTGCTGGCTCCGGATCGCCTCCGCGCTCGACGGATTATCCGACGGGAATCCGAGGTCGTCCAGGGTCAGGCCGGTCTCGCCCGCGAAGAGCGAGGCGAACATCCGGAGCTGGTCCAGGTGCGGCGTCATGGCGCCCTGCTGGAACTGGCCGATCGTCGGGCGGTCTCCGTCGCCGTCCTTCGTGAACGCGAGGAGCGACGCCATCGTCGCCTGCCATTTGTCGAACTTCTCCGCGCCTTCTTCGAGGCCCGTCACCCATTTCTGAGGGAACGAGTAGAACTCCGCGGAGATCTCCGACCGCTTCACGGTGCGGACCGCCGAGCTGACGATGTCCATGCAGGCGCGGGAGATCCGCGAGTGGCCGAAGGGCCGCGTGGCGTCCGCCCGGTAGATCACCGGGACCAGGAGCGGGTGCCGGACCGCGTGGTTGTACACGCGCGGCTGCTCGCCCTTCTCCAGGTAGACGGTCTGCTCCGGGATGAAGTACGCCTCCAGCCTTGGCTCTCCGTGTTCGTCACGCTCCAGGACGGCGTAGCCTTCCTTCAGGAGGCCGGTCACGCGGTCGATGATGCCGGTGGCGTTGCCGCCGTCGATCGCCTCGATCCGCGGGAACCCGTCGTCCCCTTCGTAGATGTACAGGAAGGAGCAGGCCGCGATCAGAGCGCCCTGGATTGCCGAGCGGAACAGGATGTCTGGGCTGTTCTGGTCGTAGATGCCGTTAAGGTCGAAGACGTCCTCCTTGAAGCCGCGGAAGACAAGCCGGTCCGTCAGGCTGTCGACCGCCTTCCCGCACCAGCCGAGGGTGCTGCACCAGCCGCGGAGGGCCGGCGGCGTCGAGATGCCGAAGTCCGGGACGTGCTTCTTCATGTCGTAGAAGTCGTAGCGCAGCCGGACGCGTCTCCTCTTGTCCTCCAGTTTGTGCCGGAGATATTCGATTCCCATTAGTTCTGCCATTTCATGCACCTTTTGTCAGTTCTCGCACGATCGCTTTTTCTCTCTCTGATAGTTTCCAGGTGGTAGCTGCCGCTTTTTCGGCTGCCGCTTTTTCGGCTGCCGCTTTTTCGGCTGCCGCTTTTTCGGAAAGAAGGAGAGCCCCGCCGAATATGCCTTTTTCACCCATGGCGTCGAGGCTCGAGATCCTCCTCGCCTCGACGCGTGGGATCTTTACCGTCTGGCCGTATTTGCAGATGTAGTCCATCCTCGCAGCCGTTGCGACCTCATCCGGGAAGACGTACTTCGGAAGGTCTGCCGAAAAGTTCTTCGCGTACTCTTTCGCCGCGGCGTCCACTCGCCTGTATAGCTCCGGATCCGTCATTGCGACGTATTCCGGAATTAAGTTTGTGACGAACGAGGTCGACACGTTCGCCTTGTTCTCGTAGATGATGCCGACGCCGGTACAGATCGCGCACCGCTGGTCATCAATACCAGTGAAGGCGGTCAGCGCAGGAGCGAAAAGAAAGTACGGGATCCCCTTCTCTCCGTAAAATTTGGTGATCTGTGCCAGAATAGAAAACGGAGGATTGTCAACGACGACGTCCTCCGGCTTGTAGTTCTCTTTTTCATAGTCTCCGCCGGGGTAAAACGGGCGGACGAAGTTCTTCCTGTCGAGGTTGAATTTTTCCGCCACGTAGTCAGCGACGGCGTCGTATACGATGTCCGGAGTGTAGCAGTCGTCCGTCGTTTTCGGTTCCTCGAACTTGTCCAGGAACTCGTTGTACTCTGTGTTGCCTTCCTGCCGGCTGTCGTCGTCCCTTCTCCTGGTCTCGAACCAGTCGATCTCCTTCGAGAAGTCGTAGCCCTGCAGGTCGACCGTCTCCAGCTCGGCGCCGACCAGGTACGTGTCCCAGGGGCTTTCGTTCACCTTGTTGTCGATGATCCGGAGGCGCCGGATCTCTTCGTCCGTCAGGTCCTCCGCCTTGATGCAGGGGACCGTCTCGAGGCCGAGCCTCTTCGCTGCGAGCAGCCTGCAATGACCGATGACGACCACGTTGTCCCGGTCGATCACGAGCGGCTGGACGAAGCCGAACTGCCGGATGCTCTGGGCCACGTTCTTTATCTGCTTTTCGTCGTGGACCTTCGCGTTCCGCTCGTACGGGATCAGCGCGTCCGTCCGCACCTGCTCCGCTTCTCTGTACTTTCGGATCTCCGTCACGTTGCCTCCTTCTTCTGCCGGAGGAGATCGAGCAGGCTGTTTGACGGCTCCTCGATCTTCCCCTTCCCTTCCGTGGCGTCTTTGATCATGTTGTAAATCGTCCACCAGGCGCTCTGCGCTTGCCGCTGGTACTCGAGCGTCATGCTGACGTACGGCGATGTCACCGGCGCGCCCGTCGTCGGGTGCTTTGCTAAAAAGCCGGTGCGGCTGACCGCCTCCTCCGCCTGGATCCAGCGCGCAACGGCCATGCTGTACATCTGCAGCGCGTGGTCCGTCACGTACTCGCGGAAATGATGCGAGGCAAGCCAGGCGGAGATCTCCGCGTAGACCTGCGCAGCCTGCAGCGCGGCGTCGCCGGCGCGCTGGCTCGCGGTCATGAAGGCCGGGAGGACCGCCTGCTCCGTTTGATTTCCGACGATTTCAAACGCTATGGTGTTCTTTGGTTTCCTGCCGCTCCCCCTTCGGGGGCCTCCGCGGTTCTGTCCGTTTTTGTCCATGGTCTATTTTGGTTTTGAAATGGTTTCCGCGAAAATTCCTGCAG
>Ga0326512_10000632_pt1 | contig 30293 bp, 33 predicted proteins | sample 1_2617_0518_D_FD_203652 | JGI IMG/M metagenome (GOLD analysis project Ga0326512, IMG submission 203652) | Bovine rumen microbial communities from UC Davis, California, United States - 1_2617_0518 | ecosystem: Host-associated > Mammals > Digestive system > Stomach > Rumen | place: USA...
GGGTATATGTCGCAATCAATATTTTCAACATTTACGGGTGGCAATGATTTCAATTCTTCGTTTTCTTTTTCAAGTTCTTCAATCCTTGCGTCTTTTTTTGCAAAATCCATGATTTTATATCATTTGTCTTGCATAACGCGTCAAATTTGTTTCAATGTGTTTTCTTCTCTTGCTTTATTTGCTGTTTCGAAATCACAATAAATTGTTCATTCAAAATTTTTTCTTTCAACGCGTCAAGTTGCATAATGTAAATATTCAACATTTCAATATTCGTCATCAACTTTGCTTGGATCATATTCAAGCATTTTTCTGACGGGTTTTCAATAAATTTCAACCAATTTTCAAAGCCGGTTTGGTAATATCAAATATTCGGCTCAAACGTGATAGAATCATTTCTTCATGATATTATGAATAAGGAATAAAAACTTTTTGAATTTTGTTTTGATTTTGTTTGGTGCGGTTCGTGGTTTTATCGTGCAATTTTTCATTGAAACTTTATAAAATCACCCCCCCCCCTTGTAAATTTCCAATTGTCAAGATATTTCACATCGTTTTCATTCGCAACGCTTTTTTTTCATTTTCTGTCCGGAAATCCGCATGTGTGAACGTCCGAACAACCATGTCATCGGTGACGTTATCAATGCAACACGGCGTCAAATCACTCCAATTTTCGTCAAATATGTTTTTGAACAACGTGTTCTTGTGATAACGTGAACAAATCAAATCATTTTCATTTTTGCGGGTTTTATTATTTAATAGGTGGCGGAACTTTTATTCAAAGATTGTCCGCAACTTCAATTGCTGTTTCAATCAATTCTGAATATTCAAATTTCGTCATTGTCTTTGATGTTGTTTTTTGCAACAATCATTTCATGACGGCGTGCAAATATTCCTTTCAATCCATGATGATCGGCATTCATCACAAATAAAATCGTTGAACGCCCGAAAATCATGTTTCATTTGCAATTGTTTCAAGCACAACGCCCCAATAATATCAACTTTGTGCGTCCGTTTTTTTTCAATAACGTTTTATTTCAATTGAATATTGTCCGTCCTTTTGATCATTCAACCGTTCAACAATTTGTTTTCGATTTATTTTGCTTTTTTCTGCAATTCGTTTCATGATTTATTTTTTGTATTTCATAAATCATTGAATTTCAAGTTTTCGTCTTGCTCAAACATCATATTTTTTCGATATTTCTTCAATAACGTCTCCGGCGGTTTTTCATTCAATGTTGAAACTTCATGATTCAACCGCTTTTTTGAAATTCTCGAAATCTTTTTCCGTGAATTCGTCTTTGAATATGTTCGGATCAAAATCTTTGTTTTCTTCATCAAATTCAAGTGGATCTTTTTTCGTTTCCTTTTTTGGTTGTTTTTCTTCTTTTGGTTTTCGATCCTTTACGATGTCTTTTTCCGGATCGTCACCCGTCGAAATCTGAAACGTTTTCATGAATATATATTTCACCGCCCCTGTGATTGCTTTATAAACTCACTTGTCGCCGGTGTCGTTTCAACTTCAACATGCGGTTCATTCAACAAATGATCCGTCTTCAATATCAACAAATTTATATTCAATCAAAACGTCCGTGATGAATTGTTTTGTTCATGAACGGGTTGGTGATATTTCACGGCAACCGGTGATTTTGCTTGAATATAAAAAGTCGATTTTGTAAAGGTTGAACAATCATCTGAAAGTTCTTGAAATTTGATCGTCGGAAAAATACGAATAACCTTGCATTTCATTTTCTCATTCCTTTGACATTCCGTCAATTTCAGAACGAACCCCCGCAAGTTTGTTGTAAATTCCGAAAGTTTGTTGTTTGCAATCCATGTTTTAATATGATTAAGAATAAAATCTTGATTTTCTTATAAGTATTTTTTTTACTATTTCAAGTAAATTTTTTATATTTTTTTCTGTGTTTTGATTGTGAATTTCTTGGTGGTGAATCCTACACAATGCAATCAAATCTGATCCGTCGGATTTGTTTTTTCTTTTTCAACGCATTGAACGTGAAATGTGATGAATTTCGGTTGCAATGTTCGGACAATCCGGAATTTCACAATGAATGATGTCCGTTGGTGATTTGTGACGTGATTTCAACCAATCCGTTTGATATTTAAGCATTTTTTTGATCTTCTTTGATAAAATCAAACGCATATTCAACCACATAATCTTGAAACGTCTCAATCAATTTTTTTGCGTTTATATGATCCGCATTTCTCAAACAAGCACCCAATGATTGAACAAATGATCATCAATAATTTTCAAATGATTCACAAAGTTCGGATCTATAAAACGAAACAGATTTCATCAATTTCGGTTTTTTATTTTCTTTCATCAAGAATTTGTCTATTGTGAAATATTCACATCATTCGTCATATATAATTTGATTAACTATTTTCATTTATTTTGAAATCAGGAAATAAATTTTCGTAATGATCCGCAACCAATTTGAAACATTTATTGCACAAAACATGTTGTTTTTCTTTTTTCTGATTGTCGAACCAATATCTTTTTTTCATGATCGTTCGTCATTCCGTCATGATTGTTCAACATCTTTCACATTTGAAATTCAATGTTTTGACGCGTGTTTTAATGAAAACAACGTCGTCAAGTGGTGTTTTTATGATTTCGTTGTCCATTGATACACAAAAAAACAATTAAAAAGGAACAATCCGAATCCGATTGCAAATATTGACGAATAAACGGCAAGTGCAAGATTGATTCACGCAAGAATCAATCATTTTTCATTGTCGGTTGTTTGATTTCGAAATGTCTTTTTTTTCGGAAATCAAACCATGATGTTTTTTTCCATTTTTGCGGGTTTGTAAGATATAAAATCATTTTGATGTTTATTTTATATCTTTATTTTTTACAATTTCAAGTCAATTTTTATTCTTTTATTTGACAAATTTGATTTTCTTTGATTGTTTATGTCTCACTTTATACGCACTCCAAATTTTCGATTTATCTTTCACGGCGTTTCGTTTATCAAGACAAACTTTCGCTTGATAATCACCACTCGATCGACGTGGATCATTCAACCGGACGTTGTTTGTTTTGTTAGGTAATAATTGACAAAGTCATTTTTCGCCCCTTGATCAAATGGCGTCTTTGTTGAACATTGCTTCTTGCATGAATGTTTCAACAATTGCAACATCACCGGACGTTCAATCAAACCATAAATTCGCCCGACGGTTTGCGTCTGAATAATAATCAAACCCGTCAATCGTGATTGAATAATTCAACGGATTTGTTGGATCAACGGGTTGCGGTTCGTTCACAAATCCGGAAAAATAAAATGCAACCAAAACCAAAATTTCCATGATTATTTTCAACAAATAAAATCGAACAATGTGTTTGTTCATTTTTCCTTTCTATATTCGTCACCGTGTTTTCGTTTATAATCCGTCTTGATGTCTCGAACCCGAACCAATTTTCGTCAAATTTTGTCGGTTTCCCGTGCTTCATGATCCAACGGCAAAGTTTCCTTTCAAAAACTTGCTGATCTGTTTTCAATTTGAATTTGTCATTTCAACCAATCAATTCATTTTTGCGTTGGAATCCGTCAAGATATAGTCTCGCCGTCAATTGCGGTTTTCCGTTTTACATGTGAGATGATTCCAAAATGTTTCATTTTTCCAAAAACGGAATATTCAACCGGTGACAAATCCAATTCCGAAATGATCGCCGGACGATGTCGTTTTTGATAAAACAAAACCAATTTTTCAAGCATGTCAACATTCCATGCGTTCAGTTTGTGCGTGTATGCGGAAACAACATTTCCACAACATTCGCAAGTCTTTGAATATTTCATTTCTTTTTGAATAAGAAAATAAAAACATTATTGATTGCGGGTTTCATAAATACTCCGCAAATGTTCAACCCCGTTTGTTTTCAAATTCTTTTCGTCACGTTCTTTCATGATTTTTTGCAAATCTCTTTTTATTTTCGGATCGGTTTGTGTTGCAATAAATATTTCAATATCGTTTGGATTGTATGGTTCAACAAATTTGATTTCGTTGATGTTTACAACATTTCATGATATTTTCACGAACTTTGATCCGTTTTGTAATACGGAAAAAATTTTGTCGATGTCTCATTCAAAAATTATTGCGTCTCATGAAAACAAGTGAACACAAACGAATTTTTGATTTTCTGCGGTTTTGATTGTTCAATCCATTTTTTATTTGATAAATTATAAAGCGTCAAGATCCACAATTGTCGGTTTGAAATTTTTGATTTTTTCAATCATGCGGACAATATAAGGAATTCAATTTTTGTCTTTTTCACGCAATTTGCGGATTGAAAGAATATTTTTTGATCGAAATTCATCTTGTTTGATATATTCCAACACAATTTGAATTGTTGCGTTGTCATATCAATCTTTATTCAATTTGTCGATTTCCGCATATTGTTTCAACAAATAATCTTTATCTTTTTTCAATTGATATGCAATCGACGGATTTGACGGATCGATGAAACTATTGACAAATGAATATTCATTCAAATTTTTTTTCAACGTAATTTCTTTTTTTTCTTTTATTAAATTTTCTTTTTTTTCTTTTTCTTCATTTATATTATTTTCTTGTTTATATATATCTATATTATTTTTACTTTTATTTTTACTTTTATTTTTATTTTTCTGTTTTATCTGTTGTCAACTGTTTTCATCTGTTTTCATCTGTTTTGATATGTTTTCAAAGTTCTTGACTGCGTTTTGATTTCATTTCATTGAATTTGAAATTTTTTGATTTCTTGCGTTTCGTTTATCAATGGATCGTTTGATTTGTTGGAAAAATGCTTTCATGATTGGATCAACATTTTCGGGTTCTTTTCATTCAAATTGATATTCAAAAACCATATTGAAAAAATCTTTGAATTGTTGTGCGTCCGGAAATTTATTCGCAACGTCAACCCGTGTTTTAAACACGAACGCCGTCAATTTTTCGTCCATTGATTCAATATTAAATAAATAAAAACATCTTGAACAAACACGGCGTTCAAGATGTCTTCACGCAACCACCAAATCAAATGTTCGGACGGTTGCATATATGATCGGGTTGTCTTTCGCTTGCAAGACGCCCCGTTTTCATATCGTTTTTGATGTGTCACCGTGTTTGACAATCACATCATAAAAAAACAAAATAATTTTGCAAGACGGAAAAGTGTCAAAAAATTTGACAAATATTTTTTTTTGTGTATAATTATATCGTCAAATTAAAAAGACGCTTTTATTCCTTATGAAAAAACACATGGAAACAAAAATCAAAAGTTGTGAAGTATTACGCAACAAAAGAAAATCACTTCGGGTTGATTATTTACAAGAACCCGACGTTTTCAAAAGAACGGAAATTTTGAGAAAACGAAAAAAAACAACGGAAAAAATGTTGAAAGTGCAATCCGAAATTGCACAACTTTTACTTGATGAATTAAAAAATCATGATTAAAAACGCAATCAAAACAAAAATCGTCAAATCGATCGAAAAAGGAAAAATTTTTGAAAACTTGATCCGACGATGTGATAAACGGATCATTTGTGCGTTGATTTTCGGCGTGTGCTTTGTGTGAAAAATTCAAACATTGGATTTTATTCACTCAAAACGAATATTTGTCGGTTGAATAGTTTGTGTGAATTTATTTGCATTTTTTGACACGATTGTTTCGGCTTTCTTGAAAATCTGAAAATTGATCCCGCATGTTGAATTTATGCAACCAAAAGAAAACGCACCAAAAGACGCAATTGACGGCGTTGAAAAATCGGATTTGATTTCGTTTATATTAAAAAACAAATGATTCCCTTTCGTCAACGCAAAAATGCAATTCGGATTGAATCCGAAAGAATATAAAAAAATCGGTGACAATCTTGAACGTGTTGGTGTTCTTGTTCGTGGTGAAAATAATGCAAGAATTTTGAACGAAAATATGACACGTGAAATGTTGGAAAATATTTTCAAATGTTCTGATTCAAATGATATGTTCGCCCCCCTACTCCGTGACGGAAATTCGTTCACCGTTCAAAAACTATAAAACCGCACCGCAATTGATAAAAACCGACAAAAAACCAAACAAAAACGACGTGAAAACCATGTCGTTTTTTTTGTCATGTAAAAAAAAACGGAAATTTTTTACACGAAAAATTTTCATGTTAAAATTTTTATAAAAGGAAAAAACCAACCCTTTCGGATCGGTTTTCAATTCCATGAAGAAAAAACACAAATCACTGCATAATGCAACAAAATAATATTATTTTTCAAATCAAATGCAAATCAAAAACGGATCATAAAGATCCGCTTTTGTATGGATTGCAAACCCGCAAAGACTTGCAATTGTTTTTTATTTATTTTCAAACGGTTTTCAACCGAAAATTCTATATAAAACAAGCAACATTTCCAATCTTGTCATTGGACGGTTCGGTTCAAGACGCGTTCATCATCATTCTTGCGGAACTCCTTTGATGTATCAATTTTCTTTCGCCCGTTTGACTGCTTTGTATGATTCAGAATTTTCGTCAACGTTCGCAAAATCAATGAATAATGCGTCCGGTTTAATATCTTTGAAATCCCAAATTTCCCAATATCTCCAACCGAAAACGTCGTTTCCCAATAATTGTTTGAAAACGTCAAATGATATTTCAAACACGGACAATGTTTTTGATCAATCTTTGTTCACCGTGTTTCGTTGTCGGCTGTTTACGAATCAAACGATTTTTCTTTTGAAATCAATTTTTCATAATGCAACCGCATGTCACCAATTCGTTTCTTTTAATGAATAAACGGTTTTGATTTCACCGGCGGACATTTCTTTTGATGTTGTTGTGTTTCCTCTTAAATTCCAATAAAGCGGTTTTTTGATGTTCAAATAATATGCAATCACTTTCAAAAATCTTTCAACGTCTTTGTCTCGTCATGAATATGAATATCAATCAATCTTGAATGAAAAATCAGATCAATCCGCAAGTTTTCATTTAATTCAATTTTTTCTTGCACCTTTCAACGCATTTTCCAAATAATCACCGCTTTCGTTTGATTCTCGTTTTTTTCATTGATTGTCAACCCGTTGATTTTTTTGATCAAGGAACAAATTATTTGTTTTATGATCGAAAATGTTTTCAATCAATACGGCGTGACAAAGTGCGGTTGCGGTGCAACACGGAATTGATCATTGTTTGTATGATTCCATGATTTCTTTGATTAAATCAATTTCTTCTGGCAAATCTTTCAACATTTCGTCCGTGACAGTTCACATCACCATTTCCGTTTGAAAATCTCTTGCGTCCATTTCTTCCGGACTTTTACATAATGCACCCGTTGTGAATTCGTTTTCCATAATATTTATTTTTACAATATAAAATTATTTTTTATCAAGTCGTCATTGTTGTTTTCGGAAATTATAGAAAAGTTGTCAAGACGCATAAGATCCGGACATAAAACCGACGATTTGTTGTCGTGTTGTTTCGTCGATGAAATATTGACGGATCAAATAATAAATTCAACCAAAAACAATCGGCAAAAGAATTGACAACGTTGTTTGACTGATTTTTGTTTTAAGTGACAACCAAGTCACGATTTGCGTGATCAATCAACCCGCAATACTCAAAAGTACGCTTTCCATGATTATATTTTGTAAAGAATTAAAGAATATTTGATTTTATAACAAGCCCCAAAATTGCGGACAAAACCGCAGTGATCACAATTCGAATAACTTTTGATTGATTGGATTTCAATTCATCAAGCATTTTTCCTTTTTGGTCAAGTTCTTTTTCTAACGCTTCAATCGTCAATTCAAAAGTTTTTTGTGAAACAAACTTTTCTTCAATTCATCATTCAAAAATGAATGAAGAAATTTTTGAAACATTTTCATCAATTTTATTTATTGTTTCTTTCATTTGCTTCATTTCCATTTCTAAAATCTCGACGCTTTTTGGTGCTTGCATGTCTCCAAAAATTAAGAATTAAACTTTTTCAATCTGCATAATGTTTCAAATAAACATTGACGACAACTTTCAATTTGTAATCATTCTTTACAAATCCTTTTTTCTTTTTTTTCGTTTTGTTCGTCTTTTTCCATTTTTATTTTGCAAAATATAAATCATTTATTGTTTATTTTTTTTTTAATACAATGCAACGATTTTGTCCAAGAATTCTTGCGTGAATTGATTCGTGTGTTGATTTGAAACATTGAAATTGAAATCATTTATGTTCAAACGCAACGGCGTGTGTGCAACAAGTGGAAATTCACGGAAATTGCGGTTCGTTGAATATCAATATCTTTCTCGATCCGTTCACGCCCGAATCACCGTTGCTTGTCTTCAAAACGCTTTATTTGCATGATGAAGACACGAATCACATCATAAAACGTCATATCTTGAACAAAGTGAAACAACAAAACGCAAATCGTCCGTGTCAATGATTTTGCAACCCGCAATTTCGGGTTGTCATTTCATGATTACTTCATATAATTCATATCACTTTTTGATCAATTGATTTGCAAGATATTGTGCGTCTTTGATGTAAAGTGAACGATATGATTTGTCCGCCCCAATTTCATCTTTTACGGACGATCAAAACGGTTGAAACAAAAGAATTTTATTTTGATTTCATGGAAGTTTATTCATGATTTTTTCATGTTCAGCAAGGAAAAGACACGGTTCGCAAATTTTATCAAGTCACAATCGTTCACGTGCAATTTCCAACCAATTCACCCCGTCATTAAAAAAACGCGGTGAAATATATGGTTCAAGTTCAATATAATCATTTCATTTTATAACGTCTTCAAACAATCTGCGGTCATCTAATCAATGGACGCTTTCAATATAAGGATTTCACCGGAAAACAAGCGGTCGGCTTGTGATCACTTTCACTTTTTGTTGTTTTGCTTTTTCTGTAATTGCACCAGACATCGCAATCACGCGTCACAATCAACCGTCAATTCTGATTACAAGTGTATTTTTTATTGATTTTACAACTTCTGTATTTACTTTCAGAGTTGAAATTTCTTGTTTTTTCATATTTCCTTGTTCTATTGAAAAATAAATCTTACTTCCATTAGTTAAGTTATAAGATAAATCTGATTATAATCCATAGTTTCATTTGGTTTGGTTGTAATAGTCTGATATTTCTTGTGCTGTTCGTTCAGTGCTTTCAAATATAAGTTGAGACATTTCTCATATTAAAGCATAAGGGTATGATGTATTCCCACTCCATCCAATTCTTGTTATACCCCAATTCAAATAATGATTAGTAGTATCATATTGCCTTACTCAACTTACTCATCAAAAGTCACTTAAATAAAATTTCATACTTCAAGTAGATGATCAACTATCATTAGCCACAGTTTGAGTTATAACGCACAATCTCCATACATTGCTTGGTGTACTTCATCAAGCTGTATAGTCGTTGTTAAAACTTCATCATCAAGTTCAAGCAGCCGCAAACCCATTTGTTCTTAGTTGTATATACCCATCTGTATTTCATTGAGTAATTATCATTCAATTAACGTCATTAGTCTTCTTAAACCAAAAACATATTGTTTTATATCAAGTTATGCTATTTACAGTTGCTCTTTGATTCCCATCTAATATTGCTACATTATTGCTAAATGTTATTCAAGTAGTTGTAATATTTAGTCAGCTTTTTCAACTTGCTTCATCACCATTTGTTTCCAATGGATAATAAGCAATAGTATTCACTCACGGTTGCCGTCCAAATTCAGTTGTAATTGTTGCTGTTTCTGTGTCAATAATGACATTATTTGAATCCAAAGCAAATGCGGTGAAATAATATGTCGTTTGATCAGAAACGCCAACTAAAGAATATGGTGTTAAAACATATTGATTTCTTGTTGTTTCTTCTATCGCAAGCGTTCAATCCGTTAAATTTGCGGGGTAATCTGTTGTCGAATAACGAATTATTGTTTTATTCCATGAAAGAACTCTTGGATCTTTCCAACTTATCAATATTGCTTCATTGTCACTATCATTTTGAAGCATTAAATCTTGAATATATGGACTTTTTGAAGATTTAAAAACAACCCGTCACGCCGTTCAATCCGTTCAGTTTGGTTGCTCGTATCTCCAACATGATTCACTTGAAAATCACATTTTCGCACCAATTCACCCCATTCATCATGAAACGTCGAAAGTTCATTGTTCGTGCATTGTGTCATAACTAACCATAATTTCTCATCAATTCGCACCATTTCAACCATTTCATCAAGTTGGTGCAAATCATCATGAAGTTCAATACCAATAATAAATTCCACCATTTCCACCGTCTCATCATTTTGCAGTCACCAAATTATTCCAAATATTTCTTGCGTTCAAATGTAATCAATAAACGTTTGTGATTGCACTTCACCCGTTTCATAATGTGTTATAATCACAAGATCAAACTCATCATCAAGCGTCTCATCATCTAATCACTCAAAGTCCACCGGCTCATCAACCACCGTCAAACCTTGATGAACTTGTCACGTTTCATCATTGTCATCAATGGAATCAATTTCAACCATTTCATCAACCACATGCACCCGTTCAACCGGTTCAACCTTTTCACATTCAAAATCATCATCAACCACCCGTTCAAAAACTTCAACTTGTTCAACCATTTCAACCATTTATTCAATCATAAGCACCACCACTTCAACCATTTCAACCGTGTCAATCACTTGCGTCACTTCAACTTGCGGTTCAACCCGCACCACTTCATCATTTATAAAATCATCATTCCGTTCAAAGTTGTGTCAAATCGTCCGTATTATTTGAAACTTTATCATTTGTGAATAATCGGTGATCCGTCAATTCCGTATTTCTTGCTTGCAAATATGGTGCTCTCATGTCAATAGTTCAATAATTCTTGAAATTATTCCGGACATTGATTGTTGGAACTCATAATCAGCAAAATCTTAAAGTTGCATTTGCACAAATCGTCAAATTGTTGAAATTATATTCCCTTGACGCGTCAAGAAATGTGTCTTCGGTGATTACAAGATCACCGTCACTTGCGTCACCAAATCCCGCAAGTCATCAATATTTTGTATTATATGCAGAATCAATAGATTGTTTCCAACTCAAACAATTATCATTTATATATGTTCTTGGTGAATTTAAGTGTCAAACCATTGTTTGCAACGCCGTTTCATTGATTCAAATATTTTGCGTTATACTTTCCCGCAATTCCTTTGATAAATACAATGAAAGAAAATCACCAACGGAAAACGTTTGAATTTCTTGTCATTGTTGTTTTGTTTCGTCGTTCATTATACAAACCGCAAATCATCTTGTCACGGTGAACGTGTCGTTATTTTTTGCGGTGATTTTTATAATTTCCCTTTTTGTGCAAACATCGTTTTCATAATGTTCAAGACACGCAACCATGTCATTCTCCCACAAAATTCATTCCCCCGCCGTGATTGAAATTGTTGTCGCAAGAACTCCAATATTTGCAGTCAATTCAGATCTTAAATTGTTTTTGTTCGCAAACATTATTTTTTGAAATTAAATTATAAATTTTGAATATCGTCTTCAAGCGTGTTTATTAAATCCGTCAAATCGTCAATTTCATCTTCCGCCGTTGAAATTCTTCATGATTGTGAATCCATTTCATCTTGAACGTCTTTCAATGTTCACGCCGTCATCACGATTGAAACAATCGAATTTGCTTCAAAATTATGTGCAATTTGTGACATCGTTTTCGGCGTTGCGGTATCGTCTGAAACACATGGTTCAACCGCCCTTTCAATTGTGATTGTGTTTCATATTTTCGCCGTTGCTTTTACGATTTCACGAATTGTTGTTTCGCCGTTCAATTGTTGTTCGATCGTGATTAAATATGGAAAACTTGACGGAAATATTCAACCGTCATTCACAATCATTGATGTTGTATTTGACGAAATTGCACTCACCAAATATGAAACAACATTATTTGCGGATTTATATCAAATATAAGTCATGATTTTTGATTGTTTATCAAATAAAACTATTCAATCACATTCCACAATGTGTCGGTTTTATCAATCGTCAAAACGCATTGATCCGGTTTATATGAAATTTTATTCACCACTTTATCAAATATATCAATTCACGCATTCAACACGGTGATTTTGTCTCATGGTCTGATATTCTCAAACGGGAAATTTGTGTTCAATGTGATTGTCATGTATTCTTTCGGATTTTTATGATCCACAATATATTGATTTCCGAATGCGTCTTGCGTTGTTGCACTATTGATGTCCGTTTTTAATTCAAATTTGTCTTTTCTTCAATATGTTGTTTGACTTGTTGCGTCCGAATATGATTTCACGGTTCAACCATTTCTTTCAAGTGAATAATTATTCACAACTTCTTCAATCGTGTCCGTGATTGTCATTTCGTCAACGTCATAATGTAATTTCAAAAAGTGACTGTTTCAATCTTTGAAAACATTCAATTTTCACAACCCGTCAACATAGAATTTCAATCAAGCTCATTCGCAAACCGTCTTGATTATTTCAAAACAATTTTGATTTTCCCAATTATAATTTTGACTTGTTGAATCTGATGTGTCAATTGATCCGGCGGAAATACAAGAATAAACGGTTTGAAAATATGTCAAAACATCCGTGATCATTCAACTTGGTGTTTGTGTTTGTGATCCGTTCGTGAACAAAACGTCGTTAAATAAACTGTTCACTCACAAACAAACAAAACTTGTTGTTTCCCTTGACGATTCAACTTTTTTGACGATTTGTGAAATAAATCAATAATAAATTTGAAGTCATCATTTGTGATAATCGTCGAATAATACAACCTTGACAAATTCCCCCCCTTGATAATTTATATCGTCAATTCTGTATTTTGTTTCGATTGTCAATTGTCAAAGTCATCAATTGATGTTTGACGTGAACGCAATTTCGTTCAAGATGTCGTTCGGATTGATTGTGTCTTTATAACTTCAATCAACATTGTAGGTTTTGATTTGATACTTTTTCATTTTATAGATATTTTATGAAATAAGATAAAGATCCCGTATAAATTCAATCATTATGAATTGAATATATATTTTCACCGTAATTCAACGGCGTAAACGGTCAAGAATAAACAACTTCGACATCATTCACCGTGACGCTTTTTGTTTCGCCGTCAAATATTATGATGTCTCCTTGATTTAATGTTTGATTTATTTCGATCACATATCAATTCAATTCGAAACGCATTCATGCGGACGATCAAGAATCCATTGTCACAAAAAGTTTCGGGTATGTTTCCGCACGTCATCGATAAATCACCGAACTTTGAAACGCCCCCGTTTGTGATATAAAATCCGCACTTTCCGGATTTTCAAGTTGTGAATGCGGGTTGACGCATGTAAACGTCAAAACAACATTTCCAACCCGTGTCACATTATAATTTTTTCTGTTGAATTTCAAACTTGTACATGTTGCGGTTCGTTCTCTTACAATTCAATTTATAATTATTCTCAATTTTCATTCCGTTTTTGATGTTTGATATTTTATTTCGTCAATCAAATCGTTGAACGCTTCCGGCGTTGACGCTTTCACCGACAAAATCAATTGAATTTGTTTTTTCCTGTAATATTTCCCCAAAACTCCACCACCGTCTTCAAGTGGTGTATCGTATGTATCAAAATCAATTGTTCAAATATCGTCATGATTTGATTGAACAACTCTTATATTATCACCATTGTCAAGATTCCAACCATTGAACGAAAATTTTCCGTCAAGCGTTTTGATCGTGACTTTTGGTGCGGTTCATAATAAGATTGAATTGATTGTGTTGTCCATTGTGATTTTATTTGATTAAATAATTCAATAGTTTTTTTCAAGTTTCGTCATGCGGACGATTTCTTGTGCAAGTTCTTGAATGTCTGAATCTTTTCTAATTGAAACGCCCGACATATTTATTGTCACCCCGTTATTATTTACAATATTTTCGTTTGGAATGATTGTTCAAGACGATTGCGGAACAAAAACTTCCGGTCATCTTTCACCAACAAGAATTGGTTTTCATCATGTGACGGATCAACCATTCGCAAATCAAACCATATTTTTCGTTCATTCCCGAACATTTCAGGCAAGATCCTTTGCTTTATTCCCAATATTTCAAACAATATTTTTTGCGTCATTCCAAGCGTTTTTGATTCAATCAATAATTGACATTATTGTATTTCTGAATGCTTCCATTTTTCAAACAACCCAATCAATTCAAGATTGAAACGCGGATTTTATTTTTCACCACATATCACCAAAAATTGCGGTCAACGATTGATCTAATCATTGAACAATCGTTGTTGAAATTTCACTCGCTTTTTCCCGATCGCCCGTGAAAATAGCAATCCAAAATTCAAAAGAGGTTTTTATTCATTCCCGCATTGATTGAAATATTCCCGTGATTGTATTTTTCAACCGATTCCATTTTTCCGTGAACCAATTTCAAAATTGAACTAATTTGTCCGCTACTCGATCCAACCATTCACCGAACAACGATTCACCAATTCTTCACATTGTTTCCCAAATTGTGACAAATTGATTTTTTATTCATTCCCAAGCTCATTTTCGATTCCATGAAAGCAAATTCAACCAAATGTCGATTGCATTCAAAAATGTTTCTAATATTCATCAAACAAGTTCAACTCACGCCCCGAATATTTTTCAAACGGCGTCTCGTAATACTCAAACAACCGTTTTTATTGTTTCCCCGTGTTCACTCCAAAACGTTTGAAGTCTTTCAAGTCGCGGTGTTATTATTTCAGAAATACGATCCACAATTTCCGCCGTCTTTTCTCTAATTCATCAAAAATCCGTCGCCCGTGCAAGTGCAAGTGCGGAAATTCAAGCAATAACCAATCAAATCGGTGACATTAAAAACGACAATCATGATGTCACGGTTGAAACAATTCAAGGAAGTGAAGACAAAACAAAAATCAATCATGAAACGGCTGTTGTCACTAAAAGAATTTTTGACGCAAGTTCTGGATTTTGTTCAATCCAATTTGCAACCTTGTCAATTATCGGTTGAATTACTTCAAGCAATTTTTGGATCACCGGCAACAATGCGGATCAAATTCTTGTTCAAATATCGGTGAACGTGTTTTTTAATTGTGCAAACCTTTCCGCCATTGTTTGTGCGGGTTCACCAAATTCGTCAAGTGCTTTTCTTCATTCAACAAGTGTTGCATTCACCAACGCTTGCGTTTTTTCGGATTTTGTCAATTCTTTTGATGTTTTTCAAAGTTGTTTCGCATAGTCTTCATATGCTTTTTCTGAATCAATAATAATTCAAAGATTATCAAGAATCATTGGACTTCCACGTCACAATCACGTCACGATGTCATTAAACGATTGCGTGACATCTTGTCACATTTGTTGTCCATAAAGTCTCGCAATTTTCATCAAATCCGTCATATCTTCCGTATTTTGTGCAACTCCTAATTTCATTGAACGGTTCGCGGACAACATCAAATCATATTCCGAAACGGCTCATTTTGACGCTTCTTTCAATGATTTCAACATTGCGTCCGAACTTTCACCAACGGTTTGCGTCAAATTATCAAAAGCATTTCTGACGGGTTCAATATCGGTTGCTTGTTTCACCATTACGGCTCACAATCAAACAAGTGCTGTTGTTGCAATTCATGAATATTTTTTGACATCTTTCAAACTTTCAGACAATTTTTTTGAATTTTCCGAAATTGCGTCAAATTGCTTTGACGCTTGATCCGTCGCTTTTACAATAATTTCAAGAACCTTTGATGTCGCCATTTATTTTATTTTTTACTTAATAAAGATTTTGATTTTTTCTTTTCGGCTCTTGCGTCCGCTCACCGTTTCAATAATAACAAATCGACGATTCCTTTTGGTGTGTTCATGAATTCATCGTGCGTCCGGTGAAATTTATCAATGATCAAGATTTCCAACAATTCCGGATCATTCAAATTTGTTTTTCATGTGTTCGCTATTTTGTCGAATTCATAGGTGAATTTATCTTTTTTTTTTCGTCAATTCATCATGCGTTGGTTTGTAATTCTCCAAGAGTTTCGGCAACTTCTTTGAACAATTGCAAATCCGTCAAATTTTCAAGTCGTTTGATTTTTTCCGCGTCCGTCATTTCGGCATTTCCATTTATTGAAACAACCCAAACCGGAAAGATGTCAAACGTCAATTGCATTTCGTCTTTGCTTTCTTGTCGTTCTCTTACATGTTTTGAAATCTGTTGTCGATCACGCATGTTGATTTCAGTTTTGAAAACGATTTTGTCTTGTCAAAAGGTTTTTTCCATAATATGTATTTTTTAATAATTAAAACATTTATTCAATCACCGGTAAAATCACGCACCTACAATTCACATGCAGGGGTGGATAAGGTGTTGCGGAATAATCAAGTTTCATTTCATGTCCGTTCGCCCCGACTAAAACATCATTTTTGTTGAAATAATTATCACTTAATCAAACAATTTTTCAATTCATAGGTCAACAAAATTCGCAAACTCTTTCGTCAAGTGCGGTGAATCGTTGTTTTTTTTCAACCACCCCGCTTTGTTGTCGTCATAATTGTGAACCCCGATTTCATGCACGAACTGTTTCAGTTCTTACAATCATTTCGGCACGTGTTGATTTCAAGTTATCAAATGTTTCAAGCAACAAATCTTTTCATTGATCGAACGATAATCATTCGGACAATATTTGTTCAAAATTGCTTTTCAATTTTTTGTTTGTGTCGGTGTCAATGGATCATGCAAATTTTTCAATATTTTTCATCAATTGTTTTTCTAATGCGTCCGAAATCACGAAATCTTGAACAAGTCCAACTTCAATCAATCATTGTTCGGCTTCCGTTTTTACAAGTTCGTCTTGTGTATCTTTTAAGAATTGATAATAAATCAACGCCCGTTTTTCCATTGATAACAATGGAAATTTCATTTCCGCTTTTTTGTCGGTTTTGATTGATTTTCATTCAGTCACGTTTTCTTTATATCGTGTCTTGTATGCGTCAAGGATTTCTTTTTGTTGTTTATCGAAAACTTTTTCAATTTTTTCCAAATATAATTGATCGAATTTGTTGTTTCTTTCCATTTTCATTTCCCAATATTTTTGATTATATTCTTCGGTTCAACGTGTGTTTTCCTTTATCTTTTTTTCAATTATTCAATCAATTTTTTTTTTCAATCCCAAATCTTTCATGATTGGTTTTTCGAAATCTTTGTCAAGGTCAACGACTTGTTGTTCTTGATTTCATGCGTCACTTCATGCACCGTATGATCACATAATATAAGCGGATCTTAATTTGTCACCGTCTTTCACCGGTGGAAGATTACGCGTTGCACGGAATTCGTTCAATGTCATTCAATTTGCAAGTCGATCTTGACGTGTTTGTTCAAGGTCACTTGGAACAATATTCACGAACTCAAATCGTCTTCATTCACCAAATAATTCATAATTCAAGAATCGTGCAATTCTTTTCGCAAGTGGTTGAACGACTTGACGTGAAAATATTTGTTCAAACGCACGAACATTCAAATTCGCCCCGTCTCATTCTCACAATCAAATCATTGCTTTTGGAACTTTGAAGAATCACAATATTTCATCACGATTGAAACGTCTTGATTCAACAAAATCCATTTCTTTTTGACTTGGATTCATTTGACGATATTTCAAACCACCCGTCAATATTCAAATTTTATGTGCATTGTCGGTTCAACGATATTTTTGATCCCACTTGTTTTGAATTATTTCAACATTTTCGGGTGAAAGATTTTGATCCGTTTCAAGAACCCCGTCAACGCTTGCGTTATTATAGAAAAATTTCCAATTCCATTTTGACGCTTGATAATCCGAATCAATTGCAGTTGCTATTCATTGGACATCGGACATTCATTCAATGTTCAAAGGGTATGGAAAACGCGGATTGAAATTTTGAATTGAAATAATTTCGTCTTTTTCAAATCTTTTTGTTTTGTTTGGTGACAAAACATAATTATAATGATCAATCGTTGTCTTTGAATCGTCCAAAATTGCGTGAACTAAATCCGGACGCAATATCACCAAATCAACAACTTTATTTCAAACCTTATTTTTCCAAATATAAACGCCCCCGTTCAATTTCATGTATGAAACAACATTCAACAAGAAATCGTCCGAAATTAAATCAAGCAACGGATCATTCACGGGTTTTCATTTTCCGTCCGTGACTTGACGATCCAATTGTGCAACGGCTTGTGCAATTGTTCAAACCGCAACAAAACATCGTCATTTATAAAAATTCAAATAATCCGTTTTTGATAATTTGTGCAAATCACGGCTTGAATATTCATTGAACAAATCAACGAATAATCAATCATCAATTCAATTTCATGTTGTTTCGATGAATCATTTTTTCGTTGAAAATATGTTTTTGATGTTTTTGATCCAACCCATTTTTTTATTTTTTGGAATTAAAGGATTTCTTTTTTCAAGTATTATTATTCTTTTGATTTTTTTCAATATCTTTTATGTCACCGACATCAATGTCGGAAACATTTTCAACCGGTTCGTTGTTTTCCGGTTTTTTGTCTTTTTCACGTGGAAAAAATTTGAAATCTTTTTTCATGATTATTCTGTAATAGGAACTAAAACACGGCAATTCAAATTGCTTGATAAATAAAGACACGGTCATTTTTCCATGTCAATTTCTCCAAATTCACCATTGGTTGCGTCAACCATTTGAACAACTCATCAAAGTGTCCAATCTTTATCAAATGCGTCAATCATTTGTTCAAAACAATTCAACAAAATGTCCATTGCTTCACCACGTGAAATTTGATTCATTTCTTGAACAATCACAATTTGAAACACAAAATTTCTGTAATTGTTCGCGGTGTCTTCATAAACGCTCGACATTTCGGACGGTTCAAACATCACAAAAGGAAATCAAATCGCTTTTTGCGTGAAATAATTTGACGCTTGAACGAATGGTTTTCATTCACCCGTCAATTCGTTCAACTTTGATTGAATCGCATTTCTTACATCTTGAATTTTTATCATGATTTATTTGAAAACGTCATAAAAGAATTTATCAATTTCCTTTGAAAATATTTCGTCAACTTGGTTTTCTCATTGTTCAACCGCACGATCCATGAATGGATTTGCTTTCGTTCACTTTCTCGCAATCGACCACCATAATTTTCAAACCGGAATCCCGTGACGATCCGCCCGTCATTGCAATTTGTCAATTGGTGCATAATGCGGACGCGTTCACTCGTGAACATAAATTCAATATTGCGTCGGGTTGAATAAACGTCACCGTGATTTTCTGAATTCCGTGTGAAAATCATTTCTCAAACGTCATTGATCCGTTGGTGTCTCTTGGATTGCGTATCTTTCTAATAATATCACGGATTTTTTTATTGAACGATCAAGAATATCTTGAACGGCTTTTGATCCAAAAACTTCTTGAATTTGTTTCAACTGTTTTTCCTTATATTCAATATCTATCATTGATTTTTTGGAAGAACTAAAACAACACGAACACGATCAATCCTTATTCATCTAACACGTGCAAATGATTTCACTTCATAATCAACGCCGTCAATTGTCATGATGTCGGATTCTTTCACGTCAAGCGGTGCATTACATTCAAAATTTCGGACTTGTCAAAATCTATCAAGTCAAACATCTTGATTGTTTGATCCAACGGGTGACAAATATCATTTGACGGTTGCAATGATTTGTTCACCATAAGTTGATTTTTTGTTTCAATTTGCGTCGGTTGTGTATGTTCAAAGACGTTTTACGGTTGCGGTGAAATAATCAAGTTTGAATTTTGTCATGATTCCGATCGATTAAAAAGCAAAAACAATGTATTTGTCCAATAATGTTTGAACGTTTTTCGTGATTGTTGTTTTGTCAAATGTGATTGATGTTCAAGATACGCTTTCGCTTGAATATCATGTTGATTCTTGTGACGCTTGAATATTTCAAACAAGCAATGCAAGTGCAAGTTTCAAATCCGAAAGATTACGTGGAATTGAATTGAAATCTGTGAACGAATATTTGAATTCGATCAAAATATTTCAAAATCATCTTGGAAGATTATTTTTGAAAACAAGTTGTCAATCGTCTTTCAACAAATATGAATTTGGTTCAAAATCTGTTCGTTCGGGTGTTCACCATTGATTTGCATTGTATTGAACTTTTTCCAATGATGAAATATATTTCGTCAAAAATAAAATTCTTTGTCACGCACCGTCGAATTTCTTTTCAACGGCTCACAATTGCAACAAATCAATTCAAGTCATTTCATATATTTCCGCAACGGCACTTTGAATGTAAATTCACAAAATCGTGTCTTGATCCGTTCAAGTTATTCATAAAACGGATTTGACATAATCAACCGCATTTTGCAAATTTTGTGCGTCCGTGATTTCGTTTTCGTTCGGCATGTTTCAAAATATATTTAATAAAAAACGTTTGCAATTATCTTTTATTGTTTTTTTGATAAATTGCAAACGTCCATTTTGATTTTTTTGTTATTTTATAAAGTTTCAAATAATCCGTTGTATGAATCAAAGATTTTCTTTGAAATTTCATATTCAACGCCCTTTTTGAATGATCATCTGTTTGATTTTGCAACAACTTTTACACGATCAATTGATGTGTTTTGAATTTGATCATGGAAATCATTTGATTGATTTTCGTTGTTTTCGTTGCTTTCGTTTTCGTTTACATCAACATTTTGATTTTCAATTGTTTCATCTGAAACATTACGATTTTTCTTTGACATGGTTTTGATTGTTTACAAGATAAAAACTGAAACAATATTCACAAAAGCGGAATAAATCCGCCCTTGTGATATTATTGCAAATTTTAGCTTGCAGCTGTTGTCAATTTTGCAAATCATTCTGGAAATATGATTTTTCCGGCAATTCTTTCATTTGCTTTTAATGATTGAATGTCTTTTTCCCAATTTCCTGACATGTATCATGCAGAAAGTGAAAGTTGACGTCTATCACCGAACGCATAATGTTTCAAATCTCCGAATAATACGAATGATTTTGAAACTCCGTCGTCTGTATCTCAAGGCATAACGTCTGTGATTTCTAATGGATAACCAAGAAGTCTATATTCAAGTTGTCTATCTCTAAGATCTCTTGTTGAATAGAAAATTGGTTGTTTATTGTCATCTTTTAATGTTTCGATATATTTTACAATATCTTGTGACATAAAGAATCTTGGTTCACCTTTCTTATATTTCATTGGAACGGCTCTTATTAAAGCAATAAGATCATCGTAAGTAATATCTGCAAAACTTGTGTTTCATGTTCACATTACAACTTCATTGATATTTGCATTTGATAATAATGCTTCGAATTTTGTTGAACTTGCAAGAACATTTGAATCTTCAAATTCAGCCATTTTTTCACCAATCAATTCAGCCATTAAACTCCAAACTTCTTGATCAGTCATGTTGTCTTCGATTAATTCGTTTGTTGCACTAACTAATGCAGTCGCTTTGCTTGCAACTAATTCGCATTGTCAAATTGTTGGTTTGCTTTCTGTATATGCAGAACCTTCATTTGTCCAATAAACAACAATTGAATTCACAAGTGTTGCAATGTCTTTTTTATCTGTTCACATTGGAATGATTCTTGCGTGTCTTCTAACGATTCCACTTTCACCCGCAATTCTGAAAACTTCTCTTGCAAATTCAGTAGGCACCATGTATCATCATTCGGCGTCTGTTCATTCGTTCAAGAATGTTGCTTTCTGAACGCTTAAAATTTCGGCGTCATTGTGACATTTTGCAAGTGATTTGAAGAATTTTCACATTGTCTTTTTTGCTTCATTGATGTTTTCTTTTTCTTCATCAACGCTCATTTTTACAGATTTATTCAAATCTGCAATTGCTTTTTCTAAATTTGAAACTTTTTCTTCCATTTTTGCGTCAACTGTTGCGTCAACAACTCATGGAAGAACTTCTTTCAAAGTTGTTTCAAGTGTTTCTTGTAATTGTTTCTGATCCATTTTGATAATGAATAAAGAATAAAAAAGTTTTTTATTATAGCTTGATTTTATGCAATACGTCTGACACAACTTTCGAAACATTTTGCAATGCTTCTTTTTGCATTTTCATCTTTGCTTCAACGTCATTGACGTCGTTGTCCTTGTCATTGGACAATCAAGATTTTATTTCATCAAGCATTTCACGATTTGATTTTTGAATTGCTTTTGCAATCCATGTTGTTTTTGGTTCAACTTCAACCGGTTCACCGTCAACAACGGCGTTTTCTCCTTTTATTTTCCAATTCTGATCGAAATATTTGAAATTCACATCGTCTCGGAAAATAAAGTGTTTCGTGTATATTTCAACAACATAAATGTATTTTGTGTTGCGTATTTCACGAACTTGATCTTGAAGTTGATCATAAATATCTTTTTCAAGATTGACTTCCGTCATTTCCTTTATGCTTTTTTCTTCACCGTTGTCAAGTGAATTTTCATCACCACTATTTTCATTCTCGTTTTCTTCTTCGCAAGTCGTGTCTTGTTCAACTTCTTCGTTCGGGTTTGATTCTGTTCCGTCACTTGTTTCGGGTGCGTCTTCGGTTTTGATTATCAATCATTTTTCAATCAATCCGTCAACGATTTCTTTTCACAAACTCAATGCGTTTGGATTACAAGGAACCGGAACAAATGAAACTTCAAGCAATTCCGCCCTTGTGATTATTCTTTGATTTTCCGGATCTCTTTCTTTTGGAATAAATCCAACTGAAACGGTTTTCAAGAATCCGCCGTCATATAATTTGCGGACATCTTGTGCAAGATCCGTTGTTGCAAATACTCATTCAACAACCAATTTGTCATTTTCAACGAAAACGTTTGTTGCTTTTCAAATTATGTTTTCGACTTTATAAATATGATTTGCAACAATCACCGGATTTTTCATGAAGTTCAACAAATCCCGTCATGAAACTTTGATCACTTCACCGGCACGGTCAACCGTTTCGTCACTTGCAACGACTTTGAATGTTCAATTTTCCCCGATTTCTTTGATGTCTAATAATCAAATTTTGTCGGAAATTTCTTTTGCAAGTTTTTCAGTTAAAATTTCAAACATTGTTTTTGTCATTACAAAATAAAACTAATATGCACTTTGTGAATTGATAAGTTTCGCATTGATCATTGTTGCGTCACTCATTGAATATAAAGCTCTGAAAGTCAATCATTGACGAACTAATGCGTCGTTGTCTTGTGTTTTTGCAAATTCCGTCACGATTACGCTTGCAAGATCAAACGTCAATGTTGGATTTCATGAATCAAGTGTTGTGTTTGTGTCAATTATTTCAATTCTCATTGCTTGTTTGATTCCGTTCATGAATATTGTCTTGTATGTTTCATCGTCTCGCAATAATTCAACGTCTCATTCAACCCCGAATTGTGCATTACAAAAATCGTCCGGTTCAATTGATCCAAGAACGTCAACGTCTTCAAGGTTTTTATTTATAGTCAATGAAAGATTTGTCGCTTTTATTGGATCGGCGGAATCTAATCATGCAAGATCGTTCGCAAAATAAACTTGAACGTTTTTTCCTAATAATGCAAAATCGTTTGAATATATTGGTGTCAAACTTGCATTCACTCATTTTTTGGATCTAAAATCCACGTTTGCTTTTACAAAGTCACCCGTTTCGGCTGTCAATTCAAATGAATTCACCATTGCAAGTGGAAATTGTTTATCTTGCGTATCGTCCGCAAGTCAAATTGTCAATGATTGATGTTGATTTGTTTCGTCAACTTCAAATGCGTGTGTGAATTCACCATTTGATCATGATGTTGTGACTTTTCCGAAAACGTTCAACAAAATGTATCAAATAACGTTTGCATAAACGTTGCATTCAAAAGATCATTCCGCAAATTGTTTTGAAACGTGTCCGTCAAATGAATCTTCAATCACTCCGATTGAACTTTCATCAATAACTTTTTCAGATTTTTCGTCAAAATCCAAAGACGCTTTCGGACATCGAATTGCGGGTGCAACGGCTGTTCATCTTGTCGTTTCCTTTCCGAATCCGACATTGATTTTTCTTCAAATGTATCTTGACATGGTATAATTAAAAGAAAATAAAAATTTTATATTTTCTTTTTATCGGAAATTTTTTTGTTTTCAATTGCTTTTTTGGATTTTGCGTCATTTTGTCGTTTTATCAAATCCGACATTTTCTTTTGCAATCTTTGAAACGTCCTTTCATTATCAATGAAAAGTTTTTTCATGATTTGTCTTTTCGTGAAACGTTTTTGAAACAAAAAAATCAAATATGCTTTTTCACGGCTTTTCAATCAATCGAATATTTTTTGATCAATGAATGGTGGTGCAATTATTTTCATTTTTGTTTACTTAATAAAACATCGGTTCGTTGCGTTCAATCAATTCAAAATAAACACGCATTGAAATCACGTCCGCAAGATCCGGTGAACGTCACAAAATTTTCCTTATTTCGTCTTTTGGTATGATTTGCAACGGTCAATCTTTTTCAATTTTCCACGCTTGAATCACGTCCAATTCTTCAAGAATTTTTGTTTTCATGTCTTCGTCAACATTCGGAATTGACAACGAACCGTCTTTGATTCGTTTTGCAAGCATGAAAAAACATTGTGAACGCAAATTCAAATAAGTTTTATTCAATCATTCTTTTTCTTGATCCGTTGCGTCTTTCGTTGGAATAGGTTTTGAACCACCTTGAAAAATTTCACATCATAAACCGGACAATCACCGTCACAATCAAGATCCGTCATAAACCATATTTTTTAATTTTACATTATATTCAATTTGTTTTTGTTGCATGATATGTTTGACGGTTTCAGGCGTGGATTTTTCTTCAATCGTTCGATCAATAACTTTTCGTCAATCTCGAACGGACACAACCGTTGTGTCTTTCCCGGATCATGCAACGTCCGTGATTATATATTTGTCGCCCGTCGTTCAAACATTCGTGAAAATTGATTGCAAGTCACGATATGAATAAACCTTGTTTTCGTCGTCGTCATATTCTCGATTTCAATAATACAATCTTTGTTTCAACGGTCAATCCGGCATAAGTGATAATTTTTGAACATAGTCTTCAACATGCGGATTGTCTTTCGCAAGAATCTGAATGAATTTTTTGTGCGGTTCAATCGTTCAAGCGTTTTGCGGTTTATAAAATTCTTGATAAACCCGATTTTTTCACGGATTGCAAGACATCAACAACATCGGTTTCAATCACAATTGTTCGTTTTTTCGTCTTCAAATACGTGATGAAAAAACTTGATATGCTTTGTGTGTAATTTGCACAACTTCATCAATAAATCACCCCGTCAATTCCAATGATCACAAATCGTCAAAATCCGGATCAAGTGACGGGTAATATTTCAAATCCAACAATAAAATTTCCGAACCATTCCGAAAAATGATTGTGTTTGGTGTTTGCGGATCGTTTGATCCATGCACCTTGAAATGTTTTCATTCAACAAGTTGAAAATCGTTCGTCAAAAGTTTCGTCAATGTTTTCAATGATGTCATTTTCAACGTTTTCATTTTTGAACGTCACAATCACCAACGCGTTCACGGGTAATTCAAACACATTGTCACCAACCACAAACAACCGGTGAATGTTTTTGATCATCATGCACCACCACCAATCAACAATTCCAAAATTGGATTTTTTTGATCCGTCAAAATATCTCGAACCTTTGTTTGTTTTCAAAATAGTTTTATTTGATTTGTCATTTTAATTTGTTTTTGATATAAACCGCAACTTGTAATTCATCGGACAAGTCAATTTTCTTTTTCCAACATTCATTGATGAATGTTTGTCTTTTCAATCAAAACAACGCAACCAACAAATTCAAATAAGTTTTTTTCGCAACTTTTGGACGACGTTTCATTTCATCAAAATATTATTAAACCCCCGCATTATGATAATGCAACGGATCAAAAAATCAAGATAAAAAAAAGACGATTATTCATCGTCATTTTCTTCTTCATCGTCGTTTTCTTCCGAACGGACAATTGCAACCAACGGTCAATTTGTTTCAAGTGTTGTTTTTCATTCATTCTTTGCAACAATCGTCGGTTCTCACAATTCAACTTTTGCAACCTTTCGGATTTTTTCAAGATCTTTCATGTTGATTGGAACATCGTCATCGTCACCGTCTTCTTTCGCTTTGTTCACCTTTTTTGTATATTGATTCAATTTATATTTCATCAATTCAATTGCTTGTTTTTTGGTTTTGAATAAATCTTCAACCGGAATCTCAAGTTTTTTCGCAAGTTCGTTTTTTTGACGTTCAAGTGCTTTTTCCACGATTGCGTCTTTTCGTTTTTGCTTTTCTTGTCACCGTCATTTCGTCATTGTCGCAACACGTGAATTGTAATTCAAACCTTTATCAAGTCGGAATCACTTGATTTCGTCAATATCGGATTTGAAATATTCAAGTTTTAATGCGTTATAATCAAATTTTGTTTGTTGCATGATTTATTTTCAAAAATAAATTGGAGCGGGTGGATCGGATTCGAACCGTCACTTTTTTCTGGAATGAAAACGTGCAACCTTTACACAACGCCCGCATGATGTCTTTCTTCAACCGTGATTTTTTGTCACTTATACATTCAAGCCCCCAATTCGTCGATTTTTGAAAACGGAATGATCGGAACGGTTAATTTGTCTTTGAATGATTTGTCGATAAAGTATATATAACGCAACTGAAATCATTCAAGGATTTTTCCATTCACGGCTTGAATATATTTTTTGAAATCAAATTTTCAACCCGTGATTTGATAATAAGAACGCCCCCCCAACTCTTTTCTCGGCGTCGTTGGATTGCTTTCAAGTGTCATTTTGTGAATTTTCTCACCGTTTGGAAGTTGAACAAGATTGAAGTTTTTTTTGATTCCCGTCAAAACGAAATTGCTTGCACGATAAATTGTTCAATCACCACAAGAACATCAATCTGCAAATGAAACGATTCGTTTGATTTGCGGTGCATTTTTCTTGATCAACATGATTGTTTTTGCTATGCAATAACTTTCGGAATTTCTCGGCAAGTGTTCGTCAAACGCCATGCGGTTCAATTCAAGAAAATTATTTCGTCCGGTTCACTTCACCAATCACAACATTTTTGATTTGTCAAGACTTGGTCAATAAGACAAAACGCCGTGCAAATCTCAATCCATGAAACAACCGAAATGCAAATTTGAATTGTTCACAACTTTTCATGAATAATGGTGTTTTTTTATGAAAGCATTTCAAATATTGCTTGGAATCACTTTGACGATTATCTGTTTGCATTCACCCATTGTTCAACGATACAAAATAAAGCATTCCCGTTCGCATTTTCGTTTCAATAATTCATTTGACATTTATATTCGTCTGTTTGTTTTACTAAGTCAATTCATTCTTCAATGATTTGTTTTTGTTCTTCCGAAAGCGTGAACGTCATTTGACATTTTGAGTTTTTGTCACCGTCCGGCAATGTGAATCATTCACCGAATCCGTCGGGTGAAATGATTTCAAGATCCGGAAATAATTCATCGATCGAAATTTCAAGTTCACCAATGTTGAAATTTTTCAATTCTTGCAATTCGATTTTTAAGTTGTCTTCGTTTCGTTCGGATTCGTTCAATTTATTGTCTAATATTCTGAATTTTTTGATTTGTTCGTCCGTCAAATTTTCAACCCTTACGCACGGCAATTCTTTCATTCACAATTTTTGACTTGCTTCAAATCTTCCATGTCCAACAATTATCACGTTGTTTTGATCAATCACCAACGGTTGAAGAAATCAAAATTCACGGATTGAATTTGCAATGCGGTTCACTTGTGTTTCATCGTGAATTTTATTGTTGAATTCATAAGGAATCAATTTTTCGGCTTTTACGTTTTCGATTTCCATGATTAAAAACAAAATTGATATAAAGACATCAATGCAAGAATCAACCACATCGTTCAACACATGATTGAAACATATTTGAAATATTTGTCGAATCTAAACAATGAAAACGCCGTGAAATATCGAACTAATGCACAAATAGAAGAAATCACGCATTCAAAGACGGGTTGCAATTCATACATTTTTTTATTTTTACATATAAACTAAAACACAAGCAAGTGCAATCAAAAAAACAACGCTCAAAAATTTGCACAATGCAATTTCAAATCTTGTAATGCAAAAAATCAAAAGGATTGCAATAACTAAGGCAAGAATAATTTTCAACATTTTATTGTATTTGATTATGAAATAAAACGAATCAAAACAATATTCACATGATAATCATTGACAACACATATTTTGATTTATCTTTCCGTTTGTGTCATAATGCAAACGAAATCCATGTCGCAAAAACTCGATAAATCGTCAATAATAAATAATGAAACATGTTTTTCTTGATTAAGGAATAAATTATTCGTCAATTGGTGATAAATCGTCGCGTGGATCTTTATTCATGCACTTTTCCTTGTAATATTCCCCGTCATAATTCAACAAAACATCAATTATTGCGTTTTCAAATCATTTCGTCCAAACTCATTTGTTCACCGTCAAGACTTTGATGATTTGTTCAACCGGCGTGTCGTTTCAATAGACGGCGTGTCGGTTGGAATGTTCTTTCATGTCTCGAATTTTTATATTTGATTTGTCGGCGGTTCAACCCCTTGATTTCGGCAACTTGTGATGTTTGTTGAATTTTTCCATTTGTTCGATCCATGAAATAAAAACAACTAAAAATTATTTTTATTTCCGGACTTTGCAATGTTTATTTTTTATCATTCACCAAAACGTCAACACAAGAATTGAAAACATATTCCGCAACCAATCCAACCGTTTTTTTGATTGTTTCGGCTTGCGGATCGTTTTCCATTTCTCAAAACGAATTTGTGAACATCTTTGCAAATTCTCATTGAATCTTTGATTTATTTTCAACCAAAAGCAAGATTGCGTCAAGGTGTTTTGACGCTCTTGCTTTATCAACTAAATTTTGAAAATCTTTTTCCATGATCAAATATTCATTCAATCTAAAAAGGAAGCACGGTTTCGACTTCGTTTTCTTCCGGTGTTTTTACGGCTTGAATTTTTCGTCAACGGATTGTGTTGAATATTCCACCTTTGTCGGTTTTCTTACACGAAATTGAAAAATTCACGTCATAAATTCCCCCGACTTCCATTGCACCGGCAAGACTTAATTTGTCGTTTGAAAAATCAATTGCAATGGTGTTTGGAAATTCAACTTCCGGTTCAACTTCAACGAATATCAATGTTTGTTTTTTGAATTCGTTTTCTCATTCACCGAATGTTTGAACGTCCATTTTTTCTTTTAATTCTCATCTGATTTTCATGATGTTTTATAATTATTGAATAAAAACTTTAAGAATTTTTCATTCGATCGTTTACTTCGATCGATTGTGTTCAACTTTGTTCAAGATTTTGTGTCGTTTTTGTGTTGGTATAGTGACTGACGCGTGATTCCGAAGAATGCACAAACATGTTTCATTCAAACACGTTTTCAAAATCACGGATATTCACGAACAAATTCTTTTTGTAGTTGTTTTATCATTTCAAGTGGTGTCATTTTATTTCGGCGTTATTTGTAAACTATAAGATGATCTAATCGACGCACCGTCAATCGTTTCACCATTTTGAATTTTTTCTTTGATTGCTTTTTTATCAATCACGATTTCGGTTTTCTCTTTTTTGAATTCGTCCGGAATTTTGCTTTCGTCGTCAATCACTAACGCTCACGGGTTCTTTTTAACTGTAAACTTCTGAAACGTGAATTCAATTGATTTCAACTGATTTTGCAACATTGAATTGACAATATTTTGTTTCATGTCATTTTCTTTTTGTTCTAATTCCGCAACTTCCATTCTTTTCGCTTGAATCTGTTTTCGGAACTCCGTTTTTTGCAATTCCATTTCTAAATCACGCAATTCCATTTGTGCATTTGCACGTTTTGTTTGTAAAGTTCGGAAATTTTCCCCGAACGTTTGCAAGTCTGTTTGTTGGTTTTCCATAAGTCAAATTTTTTAATATATAAAAGTCAATTTTTTGATTTTATTTTTCCCAGTTCGAACGTCATCTTTTCTTTCAATTCGTCAAATTTTCATTTAATTTTTCGTCAAATTTTTCCTTATAAAATTTTGAACGTGGATCATCGTCGGGGTATATGTCGCAATCAATATTTTCAACATTTACGGGTGGCAATGATTTCAATTCTTCGTTTTCTTTTTCAAGTTCTTCAATCCTTGCGTCTTTTTTTGCAAAATCCATGATTTTATATCATTTGT
>Ga0326512_10000633_pt1 | contig 30240 bp, 28 predicted proteins | sample 1_2617_0518_D_FD_203652 | JGI IMG/M metagenome (GOLD analysis project Ga0326512, IMG submission 203652) | Bovine rumen microbial communities from UC Davis, California, United States - 1_2617_0518 | ecosystem: Host-associated > Mammals > Digestive system > Stomach > Rumen | place: USA...
GACAAGGGGGTGTCACGGCCTGTCACCCCCATGTCAAATAAGCCAATTTTGGCCGAAATACCGCTAAATTGGCACGTTACAAGCGCCGCGAACGCCGTAAATGAGCGTTACGTAGGCGTCAGGATAGTCGGCTTGGTGCTTATCCTGATCGCTGAGGTAGTATCAGCTGTGCAGAAGTGCGGACCGAAGGTGCATTTCATCATCGTTTCGCTTGCCATCATCTACATCCTTCTCGCGGATCCGTTCGTTGCGGTAGGCGCGGAACTTTCCAGACCGACAAGACTCATCTGCTCGATAGCGCTCGGCATCGTGGCGTTTACAATATGGCATCCGTTCTGGGAGATGATACTCACATCCATCTCGTTCGCGTTCATAGCGCGATTCTCTCTCCGGCCTCCGGTGAACAAACGATGGCTGATGCGGCAGAATGTCGAGACGAACGCGGAAGTTTCCGAGCTGATCAACTCGACGGAGAAGACGAAAGCCGGAGAACAATGGCAGGCCAATGGGCGGCGGAGCATGCTGGCCATGGGCGCGATCATCGGATCGATTCCCCGGACGCAGGCAGACATGGAAGCGTGGAAACTCTGCTATTACGGAGGATACCGAGCAGCCCAGAAAGAGTATGTGGCGCTCGTGAAAGCGCATCAGGATTTGAAAAAAACTCTGGCTGAGTACCGGAACGCGGAGAGCGAGAACCTGAGCCTGAAAGAGAAGCTGGATAAGTTCGATGAACAGAAGGAACGTGAGATAGAACTTGCGAAGTCAGATCTCCATGCGGAGATAAGTAAGCTGCATAAAACGATACAGGTCCTGAAGCAGGCGAACGAAGAATTGGTCGAGGCGCTTCCGGAGGAAAATGAGGAAGACAGAAAGGCTAAAATGATCGCGGATGCGAAAGAAAAAGGATTGTCGAACAAGGAGATCGCGAAGATACTGAACATCTCCGTACGGACGGTCCAGAGACGCAACACAAAGAAACAGGAAAGGAAAGTTGAATAAAGGGGAACGAAGTGGACGACATTAAACAGAGAATATGTCCGCGCTGCGGGAAAAGCTACACGGAACCACCTGCGGTATCGAGATTAGACAACAGCCTCATCTGCTCGATGTGCGGATACAGGGAGGCTCTGAGCAACGCCGTATCATGTGGTATAATGACACCAAGGACAGCTGACGAGATTCTTGAGAAGATCATGGAGGGGGAACGTGAACGGAGCGAGTGAAGGCGGAAGGTTCGTCTATATGACCGATGAGGAGCTGAAAGGGATGCTCATAGAAGCCGCGGCAGAAGGTGCCCGCATAGCGATAGCGGACCGCGACCGGAAAAACGCGAACGAAGTCAAGAAACTGAATGACCGACGTGTCTACAACATGCAGAAACTGCTCCATAATTACCGGCACATCCGGAACAATTTCGTGGAGTCCATAAGCACTGCAGAGGAAGCCAGGGAAGCGTCGGAAGAGGAAGCGATCATCCGCCTCATGGAAGGCAAGGATGACGTCGATATCTCTGCCATCGAACGCACGAAAACAAGGAGCGGGATCATCATAACGGACATCGACAAGATGATGAAGATATTCAAGAAGGAGTGCAGCCTCAAAGGCGAGATGGGAAAGCGGATGTATGATGTGATCCGTTCCATGTATTTCCTCAAGAAGCCCAAGAGCGTGAAAGAGCTGGCAGAGAAGTGGGGCGTCACGAAGATGACGATCAGCAACGATAAGAACCGTGCGATCGAGATACTTTCGACGAACACTTTCGGCATGGCAGCCGTAAAAAATTACACAAAGAATAACGAGATGTGATAATATCCACACGTATATGTGCATTATGTGGATTCTAAAAACGGGATGCGTTAATTTTACATTGACTTTATTCAAAAAAATCGATATGATATTCGAGTAAAATCATGTCAGGTCATGAAGGCGTCGGACAACATCCGGCGCCTTTTTCCATTCATCCGGGGAAGGGGGAAAGTTGTGACGGAAAGGAATGCCCTTCACAATAAAAACCAAGGAGAAAAATAGATGAATGGATTTATTATTTTGGCGGTCTATGCAGTCATCATGCTTGCCGCTACGTTCCTCTTCGCAAGGCGGGGGAATGGGTCTGAAGATTTCTATGTAGGGGATCGTAAGATGGGAGCCGCCGTATCCGCGATGAGCATTGCGGCCACATGGATATGGGCGCCGGCACTCTTCACTTCAGCTGAGAAGGCATACTCGAACGGAATACCGGGGCTGTTCTGGTTCCTCGTTCCGAACGTCCTGTGCCTGCTCTTTTTTATTCCCTTCGCGAAAGCGATCAGGAAACGGATGCCTGGTGGCATCACACTATCTGGATTCATGGGGAATGAATACAAAAATGACGGGGTGAAGAAGATATACGGGGTGCAGCTCGCAGGGCTTACGATCTTATCAACAGCGGTCCAGCTGCTTGCAGGCGGCAGGATCCTCAGTAACGCGACCGGGATGAACTTCACACTGACAACAGTGATCCTGGCCGTGATCGCGTATTCCTATTCTCAATTTTCGGGAATCAGGGCTTCTGTAATGACGGACGTTGTTCAGATGCTCTTTATCCTCGTTGCATGCGCAGTATTTGTACCGTGGGCTCTAAGCATGCCGGGAGGGACACAGAACCTCTTGAAAGGCTTCCACGGAATCACAGGTGACTACAATAAGCTGTTCGATGCGAAGGGCATGGAAGTGCTCCTCGCCTTCGGATTGCCGACTGCGATCGGACTGATTTCAGGTCCGTTCGGAGACCAGTGTTTCTGGCAGAGGGCTTTCTCCGTAGATGAGAAAAAGATCGGCCGGGCATTCGGTCTCGGCGCGCTCCTCTTCGGCCTCGTGCCGCTCAGCATGGGAACGCTCGGATTCATCGCAGCCGGCTCCGGATATGTCGCGCAGGACAAAGGAATCGTCAACTTCGAGCTCATCCGTGCACTCTTCCCTTCATGGGTCGTGGTGCCGTTTTTGTTCATGCTGATCAGTGGTCTCCTGTCTACGGTAGACAGTAATCTATGCGCAGCCGCGTCATTGTCTACGGACTGGGATAAAGCATGCGGAACCGATGGAGAAAAAAGGAAGATCTCACCGAGGACCGTCATGGTCCTGCTCCTTATCATCGGTATCCTCATCGCCAATATTCCGGGACTCACAGTGACGCACATGTTCCTTGTTTACGGAACGCTGCGTGCTACAACACTTCTTCCGACCGTGCTTACACTTTGCAGGGTGAAGCTGTCGGCAAAAGGTATAACAGCGGGCGTGAGCGCAGCTCTTCTCACCGGCCTGCCTGTATTCGCGTATGCGACGATCAAAGAGCTGCCGCTCCTGAAGACAGGGGCGAGCTTATATACGGTGCTGATATCTGGAATACTTGCGGTGATCATAACAATGATGACCTTGCAGCCCGGCAGGGAAGAAAGTACCTGAGGGAAGATCGGCACACATCATGCCATTGCCCTTCTTTTCAGATTCGGAAAGGAGGGCATATTTTTTGCGGACTATCAGGATGAAGCTGGCGGACATGCACAAGCCGGAAAAGAACGTGCGGATGCATACCGAGAACCAGCTTGTAGAATACGAGCGCTCGGTCCGTATGTTCGGCCAGACCAGACCTATCATAGTTGATGAGGATGGGCTGATACTGGTCGGCAACGGACTGTTCGACACACTGTCACGCATGGGGGAGGAAGACGCGGATGTCTACGTCATGAACGGCCTCTCCCAGTCGGAAAAGAAGAAGCTCATGATTGCGGACAATAAGATCTTCAATCTTGGAGTGGAGAACCTCACTGTTCTGAACGAGTTCATCGAGGACCTGAAAGACGACCTCGATATCCCTGGATTCGATGAAGATATCCTGAGAGACATGGTAGCGGATGCAGAGGCAGTCACCGAGACGATCAATTCATACGGGCTCCTCGATGAACAGGAAATACAGGACGTGAAAGAAACGAACGCAAGGCGCGAAGAGTCGCGGAGAGGGTCATCTGAGCCCGCGACGGGAGCTGTAAGCGGTCAGAATACAAATCAGGACTTACAGGCTGTCACACCTTCGAAAGACGCTGAAAAAGGCAGGTACGTAATCTGCCCGAAGTGTGGTGAAACGATATGGCTGTAAAACGGAAGCAGGGAACGATCAACGTGGTCGAAGCCGCCGAGAACCGGTTACGGAACGTATTCAGGAACGGGCTTCCGGTATTCATGTCATTCAGCGGAGGAAAGGACAGCTTATGTCTCGCGAATGTGACATTGGAACTGATCCAGCGCGGAGAAATAGATCCGCATCAGCTGACGGTCCAGTTCATCGATGAGGAAGCGATCTTCCCATGTATCGAAAAAGTCACGATGGAATGGAGACGTAAATTCATGATGGTAGGCGCGAAGTTCGTCTGGTACTGCATGCAGTATCGGCACTTCAACTGCTTCAATGCTCTGGAAAATGACGAATCATTCATATGCTGGGACGAGACGAAAGCGGACAGATGGGTGCGGCAGCCCCCGTCATTCGCAGTAAGGCACGACCCGCAGCTGAGGGAGAGAGCCGATACCTATCAGGCATTCCTGGACAAGAAATGCTCCCCGGGGATGACGGTTGTCGGAGTACGGACAGCTGAATCACTGCAGCGCCTGCAGAACATCGCGAAGGTACCTCACCAGAAGAAAGGAACCCTGGGCAGACGGAAGATATATCCGATCTATGACTGGAAGGATTCCGATGTCTGGTTGTACCTCCAGCAGCACAATGTGACGATACCGGAGATCTATCTTTTCATGTGGCAGGCCGGTGCGAGTAGACGGCAGATGAGGGTGTCCCAATTCTTCTCTGTCGATACCGCCCGGTCTCTGGTGAAAATGAATGAATATTATCCGCACCTTCTCGATTCCATAATCCGCAGAGAACCGAACGCATATCTCGCAGCCCTTTACTGGGATTCGGAGATGTTCGGACGGAGCACGCGGAGCAGGAAGGAACTGGAAGCCGACACGGTGAAGAAAGACTACCGTGCGGAACTCAATCGCGTATTCAGGAACTTCGATACGTATTTCCAGACGAAACATAAACGGAAAATAGCAAGTGCCTACAGGAACTTCTATCTGTCCGTCGCGTCGTTCATTTCTGACAAAGATCTGAAATCACTGTATGAATCCCTCATGGCCGGCGACCCGAAGCTCCGGAGCCTGAGGGCATTGTACCAGAGTGTCTATACGAAATACGTTGCAGGAGCAAAAGAAGAAGAGAAAGCGAGGCTGAGTGATGGATAAGAAATTATTTGTGCCGCTGTCTACTCTTCATTGGGTAGAGCGGGATAGATTGACAGCGAACTCATATAACCCGAACAGGGTATCGGAAGAGAACCTGAAGCTCCTCACACAGAGCATCCTGACGAATGGATGGACGCTCCCGATCGTGTGCAGGAAAGACTATACGATCATTGACGGATACCACAGATGGACAGTGGCCGGGAGGGAGCCTTTGAAAACCATGCTCGATAACAAAGTCCCTGTCGTGATCGTAGACCATAAGGAACATGCGGAAGACATCTACGGAACAGTGACGCACAACCGAGCAAGGGGCGTGCATCTTCTGGAACCGATGAAGGCGATCGTAAAAGAACTGCTCGATTCCGGCAAATCCGTAGAAGAGATCAGCAAGGAGCTGGGCATGCGCCCGGAGGAAGTATTCCGACTTTCTGATTTCAGCAGGGAGGACTTCCTGAATATGATGGTTGCGGGGAACACTTCATACTCCCCTGCTGAATATATCACAAGGATATAAATGACCACGTGTCGCAGCAAGAAGCGGCGAACGTCCACGGAATGCAAGAGGCGGATATCGGAACGCAGTCTGGCTGGCTGAGAGACAAGCGGTTTTTTCACTCCCTGTTATTATCCGCGTCTCAGTAGGTTCAATCCCTTCCGTTCCGACTTATAGGCCAGTGAAACTCCGGATGGAGCGTAGCTGGCTGCATATCGCAGGATGGAGCAGTTTGGAAGCTCGCAGGGTTCATACCCCTGAGGTCGCCGGTTCAAATCCGGCTCCTGCTACTCTTTTTACATTCTCGAAGAGAATACTGAGAACAAAGTACAAATCTTTGAGTATCGAAACATTTTATTTCATTCGCGCATAAGCACGGCAGGGCACTTCTTGACGGCAGCGCATTCCGAGCCGCGCAAAGTGATAGGCAGTCTTTTTATGCGGATTCTGCTAGGGGATGTGTGCTGTATACTGCGGCATGCATCCCCGCCGTATAAAAATGATTTTCGACGGTGCTGATTCTGGCACCGTTTTCTGCGTAAAAATGCAAGATGTGTAATTGTTTACATAATACAAGCCAATACACGGAATATTTTCAGTAAATCCTTGAATTTTCTGAAAATGCCGAAATAAACACATACACGAACAAAGGAGAGGGAAATGCCAAGGGCGAGAAACCCGAACAGGGATAAAGCAAGACTGATTTATCTCAGATCGAGCGGGCAGAAAGCTCTCGTCAACATCGCCAAAGAATTGGGCGTTTCACCTTCCGAAGTCAGGAAGTGGAAATCACTGGACAAATGGGCTGATGATCTTTTGACGGAAAGCAAGAAGCAGCCGAGGGAGAGAAAAAAGAGAGTTCCAAAAACCGAAGGGAGCGCTCCAAATGAAAAAGGGAGCGTTCCGAAACGAAAAGGCGGAGCGCCGAAGGGGAATAAATTCGCTCTCGGGAACAAGGGAGGGGGAGCCCCGCTGCGAAGCCATAATGCCAGGAAGCATGGCGGATACGCAAAGATATTTCTGGATACGCTCGATGATGAGGAAAAAATATTGATGATGACGAGTGATATCGATGAGGAGACTGTCCTTGTAGAAACGATCACTCTTTTTTCTATCCGTGAGCGAAGGATCATGAGGGCGATCAACCAATACAAGAATGACCCGAAATATAAAGACGGGCTGTATGTCGCAGGAGTTGAGAGCCGAAAAACGAAGCGGGTGTTCGAAGGGACGCCGGAAGAACAGGAAGAAGAACGAGAACGATACAGAGAAAAGCGGCGCCTTCTTGAGGAAGCGGCTCCGGGGGTTCTCCCGGGTTCCGCGATGGAGATAAGTACACGCACGGAATCAACAGCGAACCTTATTGCCAGACTGGAACGCGAACTAACTTCCGTGCAGTCGCAAAAAGCAAGAGCACTGGCATCCCTGAATCAGGTCCGCAATGCAAGAATCCAACAGGAGATGCAGCTCCAGAAGCTTCCGCTCGAACTCGAACTCATGGATGCGAACATTGAACGCACCGACGCACTCACGAACAAGATACTCGGTTCCAACGAGATCCTTGAAGACCTGAGTGAGACAGACGCGATGCTTTACGGAGAGGACGGTGATTCCGATGAGGAAACGTGCTAAACGCAGGGAGCTCCGGTGTCGCAAGGAAGAGAAAAAAATCCGAAGAGTATCGACGCTCAGGTACCATTGGAGCGAGAAGCATAAGCGATACATCCGAAAGTGCGTGCGAAACGTGTATAACATAGCGGAAGGCGCTGTTCGTGCCGGCAAGACTGTAGACAATGTGTATGCTTTTGCCCATGAACTGAAGACGCATCCGGATAAGATGCACCTCGCCACCGGTTCTACTGGTGCGAATGCAAAGCTGAATATCGGTGACTGCAATGGTCTCGGATTGGAATACATCTTCGCGGGGCAGTGCAAATGGGGCAAGTACAAAGGCAATGAATGCCTGATCATCAATGGGCCTGATACAAATAACCAGGACAAGATCGTAATCTTTGCCGGTGCCGCACTCGCATCGAGCTACAAAAAAATCCGAGGCAACAGCTTTGGCATGTGGATCGCGACGGAGATTAATATCCATCACGATAACACGATAAAGGAAGCATTCAACCGTACACTCGCATCCCATCGAAGGAAGTTCTTCTGGGATCTCAACCCCGACCATCCGAACGCTCCGATCTACACGGATTACATCGACAAGTATGTGGAGATGGATAAGACCGGGGAGCTGCTCGGTGGCGTCAATTACCAGCAGTTCACGATCACAGACAATGTGAACATCGACGAGCAGGCCAGAAAGGAGTTCATATCTCAGTATGTCCCGGGGAGCATCTGGTATAACCGTGACATTCTCGGCCAGAGGAGCATAGCGGAAGGCCTGATCTACAAGACATTGGCGGGAGAAATCTCGCTGCCTGCGGGCCAGAAGAAGCCGCACTCGATAACACTCGATGAGGCGAAGGCGGTGCAGTTCGGCAAAATCATCGTCGGCGTAGACTTCGGTGGCAACGGTTCCGGACATGCGTTCATTGCTACGGGAATATCGAAAGACTTCCAGCAGCTCTACTCCCTGCGGTCAAGACGGTACGTGGAGGGTAAGCGGGATCCGGATAATCCGAGTAGGATAATCAGGGATGTTTCTTCTCAGCAGCTATGCGAGTTGTTCCACCAGTTCATCTTATGGGTGCTCGCGGTATTCGGAAGGGTTGATATTGTGTATGTCGATTCTGCAGAGCAGGTGCTGAAGCGAGACTTCCAGAACGTGCTGAGGTCTCACAAACTGGGGAATATTCCGGTAGCGGACGCGAGGAAGCTGTACATCAATGACCGGATATTCTGCCTGGATATTCTGTCAGCGAATGACCGTTACTGGTACGTTGAATCGGAATGCGGTTCACTCATGGCTGCTATAGCATCTGCAATATGGGATAAGTCCCAGCCGACAAAGAACGAACGGCTTGACGATGGAACATCTGATATCGACTCGCTGGATGCTTTCGAGTACACTTTCGAGCGGTTCATCCCGAGGCTCCTGAGGAGCTTCGGATATAAGCCCGGTCAGAATTAAGGAGGGGCAATGGGAATCATAGATTTTTTCAAGGACATAGGAAGGAGGATAAAGGGCATGTTCCTCGCTAAGAATCAGGTCGAGAAGCATATGCAAGTCAAGACGGTCATATCCGGAAAGATGGAGCAGGCTATCGGACTGTGGAATGAAATGTACACAAATCACCCGCCCTGGGAGGGGGACGTCGAATACGGCGCGTGCCTGAATCTTCCCGCGGCCATTTGTTCAGAGATCTCAAGGCTCGTCCTTACGGACTTTGAGTTCAAGCTGGAGGGCAACGACCTTTCGGATTTCATTGCGGAGCAGCTGAAGACGCTCCTCAGGATGGACAACCTCTCAAAGGTCATCGAGCATTACTGCGCTACAGGTGCTGTCGTGCTGAAGCCATACGTAAAGACTGTCGATGCGAACGGAGTCCCCGACAAGATCGGCATTGAGGCGATATCGGCGAACTACTTCTACCCTGTCGCATTCGATGACGGCATGGTAACATCCGCTATCTTCGTGGACAGCAAGAAGGAACACAAGTATCTGTATACCCGGCTGGAGATGCATGAGTGGTCTCCCGATAAATATGTCGTAAGGAATAAGGCTTACAGGTCTGAGGAGATGTATAACTACACGGATTCGGAATGGTCCGTCGGATACAACGCGAAGGACAGGTTCCGCGAAGAGATTCCTCTTACGGATGTCCCTGAATGGGAGAACCTTGAACCGGAAGTCACGATGAAGAACATCGACAAACCGCTCTTCATCTACATCAAGGTGCCGACCGCGAACAACGAGGATCCGGATTCGCCGCTTGGTGCTTCAATCTATCACAGGGCTGTGAACGTGATCCGCGCCACAGACATTCAGTACGGCGGGTTCCTCTGGGAATATGAAGCTAAGAAAACGAAGATCTTCGCAGATACGACGATGTTTGACGAGGAGCGCGATGAGAACGGTGAGCTTCGTCTTGGTGGATACGAGCAGAAGCTTTTCCGGACACTGCATTCCGACCAGCTCGGCGACAGTGTCGTGAAGGGGCTTATCGAACCGTATTCGCCGGATATCCGCGACCAGTCCATGATTAACGGCCTGAACGAGAACCTGAGGCAGATCGAATTCCTTGTCGGCCTGGCTTACGGCACGCTGTCCCATACGACGGATGTCGAGAAGACAGCTGAGGAGATCCGCATGTCGAAACAGCGGAGCTACCATACAGTCAACCTGATCCAGGACGCATGGGGCTTAGGTCTGCAGGGCCTCTGCGAAGTCATTGCGCTGTATGCGAAGCTCTATCACATCCGCCCGGATGCGGATATCGAACCGGTCATAACCTGGGGAGATGGCGTCCTGCAGGATACCGAGAAGGAAATCATGATCAGGATGCAGCTTGCGAACGGCGGTTTTCTGAAGAAGAAGTACGTGACAGCCTATTGGATGGGATGCACACCTGAGGAAGCTGAGGAACAGTACTTGCCCGAATCGGAAGCGAACGACGTCGAGTCGAGGTTCCCGTTAGAGTAGGAGGCGTCAAATGCTGACACCTGAATATCTCGCTGTATTCAGCAACAGTCTCCTTGCCATGTATGACCAGCTTGAAGTGCAGATCGTAGTGGATATCGCCAGACGGCTTGTCAAGAACGAAGGCGTTACGGATTCCGCGCTGTGGCAGTACAAGCAGGCCATGGAGATAGGCGGGCTACAGGAAGAGATAAACAGCCAGATCGCAGAGATGACAGGGAAGACGGAGGCAGAAATCGAACGGCTCTTCATAGAAGCCGGTGCTATGAACGTCCGCACGAATGTAAGGCCTCTTGAAATAGCAGGCTTATCGGTAGACCTCTCGCTCTCAGGTTCCATGGAGCAGACGCTCCTGGCGGAGATCCTGAGGACGAAGAACAATATCTATAACCTGACACTTACGACAGGTTCTACAGCCGCAGACCTTTACAGGCAGTATTCGAATCAGGCATATATGCAAGCTGTATCCGGTGCATTCTCCCCTCAGCAGGCGATACGTTCTGCGGTCAAGGCTGCTGCCGATGAGGGAAGCTATGTACAGTTCCCGAAAAGGCGAGACCATCTTGACGTCGCGATCAGAAGGAACCTGCTCACTTCCGTCAATCAGACGATCGGCGTGCTTACGGAAATGCAGGCGGAAGATCTAGGCGTACAGTATTACGAGGTATCCGCGCATTCAGGAGCCAGACCGTCACACGCTGAATGGCAGGGACAGATCTACAAGATTGAAGGGCATGACGATTATCCGAACTTCGAGGAATCGACCGGATATGGAGACATCACAGGCTTATGCGGGGTGAATTGCAGGCACACATTCTATCCGTACTGGCCGGGCATCTCAAAACCCGCATACTCAGCTGAGAAGCTCGCTGAATATGAGAATCACCGTGTCGAGTATGAGGGAATCGAATATACCGACTATGAAGCCTCACAAATACAGCGAGGCATGGAACGGAGCATTCGGGCTACCAGAAGGGAACTTGCCTCTACAGACGCAGCCCGTAAGGCATCTGAGGATGAGGCTGTCCGCAGGGCATTGAACGATGATTTCACACTGTTCGCCAAGAAGCTGAAAGAACAGGAGAAACGTCTGAAGAGCTTCTGCAGACAGACGAACAGGGATTATGAGAGCGACCGTGTACAGGTGGTCGCTTATAAAGATGAGCATGGGCGTGTCGTACATTTCGACAGGTCTGTGTCGCAGAAAGCGGTGCATGCCGCGAAGAAAGGATAAAAATGGATGGAGACTGATAGATTCATTGAGTTATGCATTGATGCAGTGGTCAGTTATTTCAACGGCCAGGCAGATTCGACGGATAAGAACGGGCGGATCACGCCGGATGATGTATTTGTTGTGTGGTGTTGCAGGACACTGCAGAACAACAAGGCGCTGCTCAGCACAAGGGTGCCGGACGGTATGTACTACGAGGTCACATACAACGGTGACAAGCATGAGATGTACTTAGATGCTTACAAAAAGTGGAAGAATATGTGCATCCCCGTAAAAGAGGCGTAAGGGAAGTTCTCAAAGACTGTGCTGATTACTTCCATCCTTTTGATGGCGAGGCAAACAATGGATAACGATAAATATATTGTGAAACGCCGCGTCGGTGACTATGTGCGGTATATCTGCCCTGTATGCGGGATGACGCTGATGATCAGTGACGAGAGCCGGCACGTGGATCCGCCGAAGATGTGCGGCCGCTGCGGCGAGGAAGTATTTGAGATGGAAGACGAGAAGGATTGAGTATGCTCCTTATGGGGCACATGAGAGAGGGGAGGCGTACGACAATGAAGGAGTACGAGGTGTTCAAAGAAAGATTCCGACAGGGCTTGAAGGAGAGTGGTCTTACGCCACTCTCTTTTTCTGAGAAGATAGGGGTGCCGGTAGAGATGGTGAACGAGTGGATCACTAACCTCCGGCTCCCGAATGCTCCGGATGTCGCAAAGATCGCGCAGGCACTCGGCGTGTCCGCGGATTATCTGCTCGGGATGACAGAGGAAGGCAGCCATGAGGCGGAAAGGCCGAAGGTATTCCTGAGTGTCCCGATGAGGGGACGGTCTCCCGAAGAGATCTCGGAGGAACGTGAACGTCTGGCACGGACAGCTGAGGCGTTCTTCGAAGAGCCCTGTGATGTGGTAGATTCATATTTTAAGGTCGATACTCCGGAAGGAGTGTTTGATGACAAGAAAGCTATCTGGTACCTCGGCAAGGCTCTCCAGAAGATGGCAACAGCTGACGTTGCTGTCTTCGGCCCGCGCTGGTGGGATTCCAGAGGGTGCAGGATCGAGCACAACATCTGCCAGCTCTACCACATCCCGGTCCTTGAATTAGCCTTCGACAGGAACCCTGATGATACGGAGGTCTGATACATGGAACGGCTGCTGTTAGAGGTGGATTCCTTTGAACTTACCAGTGATTCCGAAATAACAGCTCCGACATGGTTTATTCGTGCAGCCGGCGCCGGGCGTGTGGAGATCAAGAGAAGGATAATCGACGGTTCCACACGCATCGTAGGGGTCCAGATAACGCAGGACTGCGGGCAGCTCACTGCGAATGTCGGAGACTGGATCGTGAGGCTTCCGAACGGATACATCGTGCCGTTCAACAAGGCACTTTATGAAAGGACATTAAATGCTTTCCGTAGATATACTTGGAACGAAGTACAGGATTGAGATATGCGGCAAGAATGACAGCGAATTGCCGGCCGACAGTGATGGTTACTGCATATCGGCGAGTCATCTTATCGGGATCCGCAACTTCGAAGAAGATGCAGACTGGGCGGATGCGTCCGTTGCTGCACGCAAGAACCGCCGCGACCATGTGATGAGGCATGAGATCCTGCATGCCTTCCTCTTCGAGAGCGGTCTTGGTTGCGATTCGCTGGAGGTGGAACATTGGGCAACGAATGAGGAGATGGTAGATTGGTTCGCGGCCCAGTTCCCGAAGATTGTTGAGGCTTATAGAGAGGCAGACTGCCTTGGCTCTGAAGCTTTGATATAAGCCATAGCTGACTTTTTAGAGAAAGGAGGTATTCTTATTTGCTTAGATGCAAAATGACGATCAGAAGTCCCGTCAGGAGGTGATCCGGATTATCTCCCCGCCCGAGGGTCAGACGGCAAGATATTATCAATGATTTGAAAAGTAAATGAGCTACAGTATCACTCTCACACATTCCTTTTGCTGTAGTGCCAATTCATACTTATTCATGCCGAAACCTATAGTTTCATGAACTCTCATTAGAGCAACAATTCGAACCATTAAGGGCACTGACACAGACAGTGCCCTTTTTATTTTGCCCTGAGCAAGGCATTAAAAGGCATCACCGGCCCCGGTGGATGGGGGCGATTATAAGTACGTCCTGAGCAGATGACAGAGTGAACTGTCGTTTAAAAAAATCAGCAATAAGCCAGAAAAGGAGATTAATTATGGCATTGGAATATTTAAAAAAGCTCTTCCCGGCCAATGAAGACGGGACGCCGAAGGCAATGACCTTTGAAGAACTTGAGGCGGCAATAACGGCTGATAAGGGCATTTCCCTGATCAACCTTAAAGATGGCGGATACGTAGCACAGGATAAGTTTGACCGCAAACAGAAGGAGCTGGAGCAGGCGCGGGCTTCTATTGAGACCCTGAATGGCACGATCGCGAAGAATACGGCCGACCTTGAGGAACTTCAGAAACAGGTCAAGGCTGCGGAAGGTGACGCGACTAAAATCGCGGACCTGACCAGCCAGATCACACAGCTGCAGACAGATGCGAAGACCAATGCGGATAACTTCGAAAATCAGCAGAGGGAGTATCAGGAACAGCTTGCGAAGCAGGCGAACGAGTTCGCAATCAGGACAAAAGTGAACGGGCTCAAGTTCTCTTCGACTTCCGCAAGAAGGTCGTTTACGCATGACATCCTTGAAGCAGGTCTGAAGGTCGATGGCGAGAATGTACTTGGATTCGATGATTACGTCAACAAGTACAAGACCGAGATCGACCCGGATGCATTCGCAAAGGAAGAGCCGGAACCCGAACCGAAGCCAGATGTATCAACACAGTCTCCGCCGCCGATTTTTGCGGCGGCAACGAGCACCGGATCCAAGGGGGCTTCTTCGCAGAATCTCAACCTTGGTTCGGGATTTTCATTCAACGCAGTAAGGAGCGTTGAAAAATAAGGAGGATTAATTATGCCGCTTGGTAGCGTTAATTATGCAGATCAGTACCAGAACCAGCTCTCTCAGGCATTCCCGTATGTCCTGTATTTCCAGGAGCTTTTCACGACACCGAACAACGGCCGTTATCGCTGGATCAACAGCCACACCATCGAGATCCCGACCATCCATACCGGTGGCCGTGTAGATGGTGACCGCAACTTCATCGGAACCAGAAAGCGCAACTACGATACGGCATGGACACCGCTCGCAGTTACCAACCATCGCACGTTCCAGACATTCGTCCACCCGAGAGATATCGATGAGACGAACGGTCTGGCAAGCATCGGGAACATCACCCGCGTTTTCAACGAGGAGCAGAAGTTCCCGGAAATGAACGCATACTGCATCTCCAAGCTTTTCAATGAGACGCAGCGCAACGGTGGCGTGATCGACACGACAGCCCTTAATGTGTCCAACGTGCTCACGATTTTCGACAACCTCATGAAGGGCATGGACAACAACCGCGTCCCGAGACAGGGCCGTGTCCTGTATGTCGACCCGACGACAGGCAACCTGATCAAGAACGCGCAGGCAATCCAGCGTAACTACGCTGTACAGACCGGCGGAACGAATGTTTCCCGTATCGTAACATCTATCGATCAGGTCAAGATCGTCGATGGCATTCCGGAAGACATGATGAAGACTGTCTATGACTTCACGGACGGCTGGGAAGTCGATGATGATGCGAGACAGATCAACATGGTCCTCGTTCATCCGATGGGCGTTATCACTCCGGTTCACTATGAGTTCGCTCAGCTGGATCCGCCGAGTGCAGGCTCCCAGGGCAAGTACGAGTATTTCGAGGAGTCTTTCGAGGATGTATTCATCCTTCCGAACAGACAGGCATGCATCGCGTTCAGTGTGGCTTCCCAGACTGGAACGTTCACAGCGGTTGCTTCACCGACCGGAAATCCGAAGACGCTCGGATACTATGAGAAGCAGGGCTCCGAGTACTTCCTGACGGAAGACACGTCTGTCGTGTCCGGCAAGACTTACTACAGCAAGTCCTGATCTGCTGGTTATACGGCATTGTAATTCGCAATAAGAGGGCGCAAATCGCGCCCTCTGTTATTTTTTGAGGAGGTGAAAGCATGATTAAAGCCAGACTGCTCGGTAAAGTGGTCCGGATTGATGAGAGTGAGGCTCCGAAGTATAAGGCGATGGGGTACACGCTCAAAGACCTTGAGACCGGAAAGACAATCTGGGAACCTGAGGGGAAAGAAGATCTTCAGAAAGAAGTCACAGCTCTTCGCACCCAGCTTGATGAGCTTCAGCGTCAGCTCTACGCAGCTAACACCAAGACGGAGCGTATCGGCCTCGATCTTGTTGAAGCGAAAAATAAAATCACCGTCCTTTCGCAGGCTAACCAGGTCCTTCAGGACGAGAACACGGAGCTGAAAGCGAAAGCTGAGGCGAAGAAAGGAAGAGTGGCCAAGAGCTCTTAAGGAGGGCGCATGGATCGACCGTATGTAGATTATGCCTTTTACACAGGCGAATTCTATGGCACAAAGATCCCAGAAGCGAGTTTTCCGTACTGGGCCAATAAAGCCAGCCTGCGACTTGACACTGTAACGTTCGGAAGGATGGGGCGGTGGGAACAGTCGGAACTGCCGTCTGCCGCCTTTGATGCGTGCTGCGCGATCGCTGAGATCATGTATGACTGCGACCAGAGAGAGGCTGCGCTCCTTGCCGCCACAGGCAACGGCACAGTGAAATCCGAGAGCAACGACGGCTACAGCATCTCATATGCGGATATAAGCAGGTCTGATATAAAGGCGGATGCAGACAAGGACATTCGGTGTCAGGTCGTTGAATATCTTGGCCATACAGGCCTGCTCTTCAGAGGAAAATCGAAAGTGTGGGACGTATGATCACGAATGCAGATATCACGGTCTTTAACCGGGTGCTTTCCTCTGACAGGAGGGAAGTCTACATACCGACCTATATACAGGGCGTAGCATGGTACGATTCCCATGCATCATCGGACAGCGGGACAGCAAAGTCGGAGTCTTCCGACTATGTCGTAAGGGTTCCTGAATCCGCGACAGTGACAGACGGGAAGACCTATGTACCAGCTGACGATTACAAGGCGCTGTCCTCTTCGGAGAGGGAAGGGCATTGGACCATCCAGCTCGCCACGCTTGTCGCAAAGGGAACAGTCGTACTTCCGGAAGGGTCAACAACTATGGACGAGAGTTCAATCAGGAAATCCGGACATGAGGTGTTCAGTGTCTCGACATATGCAGATAATACCGTCCGCGGTACTGCTGCTGTGAGGCACTGGCGGATGGGAGGTGCGTAATGGCTGATATCAATGTGCCTGGGCCGGTGCATTTCAGTGAAAACGGCATGGAAGGCACGTTCTCATGGTCGGCAAGTTTCTCTGCGAGGATAGGGAGTAACTTTTCCCAGGCGCAGAAATATGTCGATTCAGAAGTCCTGCGATACAGTGACCCAATGACGCCGAAGAAGAGTGGGATCTTGATCGGCACTGGAAAGTCTGGCACTGTGCTCGGAAGCGGACTCGTACAGTACACCGCGATCTATGCAAGGTGGCAGTACTACCGCACATCGCAGACACGTCCATATGATGCGAACAGGGGCGGGAAGTGGTTCGAGAGGATGAAGGCGGCACATAAGGAAGACATCATGAACGGCGCGAAGAAGATCCTGGGTGGAGGAAGTACATGAGCAATCACATAATAGAAGCCCTTACAGACTACTTCATGGCTTGCCCGCTGCTCGAAGGTGGCGTCTTCCGGGTTGATTCCCTTGGAACGGATGCTGTTGAGTATGTTATTGAGACCGGAACCTTCACACCGCTTATCAGGCGGTATGTGAACGGCGATGAGCTCAGGCAGTACCAGTTCTCATTCGGTTCCAGGGAATTCTACACGATGGACCGCCTGCAGAACATCGCGAACAGCGGCTTCTATGAAGACCTCGCTGACTGGGTAGAAGAACAAAGCAGAATAGGTAACCTACCCGTCCTTCCGGATGGGATGACTGCGGACAGTATGGAAGTGATGTCCCCGGGTTACATATTCGATATGACAGGAAAGACCGCACGGTACCAGATGCCGATGCGGCTGGTTTACATTAAGGAGGTACCAAATTGAGTAGAGAACAGGCGATTCTCAGACATCAGTTTGCAGATTATCTTAACTGCGGGACGGCAGATAACCCGGACTGGCAGCTCATGGGCTATGGCTTCACGGCTATTAACGAGACGTTCGGAGCCAGCACAGAGAGCACAAAGTACGTGAACGACAAGGCGGAATCTACGGATGTAGTATCCTACTCATCCCAGTTCCCGTTCACGGCTCATATGATTAAGTCCGAAGCAGCAATTCAGGCGCTCTATAATGTCGGCCGCAACCATGTGACCGGCGATGGCACGATCTTCGAGTACGTCCGCGTCGAGCTCTGGGATGCGACAGAAACAGCGAACACATTCAAGGCCAGAAAGTTCGAGGTATCCGCTGAGGTATCCGAGATCTCCGGCGATAACAAGCAGGAGCTGTCCGGGAACCTTAACGGCAGAGGAGACCCGATCGACGGAACATTCAATACGACCACGAAGACATTCACAGCGACAGCTGCTTAAGTACGCAAGGACCAGCCGGCAGAATGAAAGGGGGCTTAGGACATGGCCAGTATGACGTATAACGATGTGGAATTATCGATAGACCTCATGGACGCTGATGTGGTCGAGAGGTTCGAGAACGCTGCGCGTGAATGCGCGGAAGGCGTTAAAGAAAAGAGCCAGTATGAGGGAAAGACAACAGCCCAGTGCATGCGCATCCAGTGCGCCCGTATTGACAAGTTCTTTGACGACGCTTTCGGTGACGGCACTGCTGCAAATCTTTTTGGTGGAAGGGCGAACCTCCGTGAGCATATGGATGCCTTCGGCATGGCGAACACGCTCGGAGAGCAGATCTCTGCTGAGGCGTACGGCCTGCTCGACAAATACACGTCGGACCGCGTAAATCGTCCTGAATCAGGAAAACAGAGGAAACCTCGCTATAACAACGAGTTCTATTATCATGGCAAGAGACGTAGAGATGTATGACGAGAACATCCTTTTGGATTATCCGCCAGATCACGTAACGATTGGAGACACGGAATACAGGATCAATTCTGACTTCCGCGTCTCCATTCTTTTTGAGTTATTGATATCTGATCCGGAAGTGCCTGATGACAGGAAGCTCCTGCAGGCCCTGAGGCTGTATTACGGCGATGATATACCGCCTGACATACCGGAGGCTATACGTATGATCAAGTGGTTCTACGGGGGCGGGAAGAAGCTGAAGGATGAAGAAAATAAGGCTGAGGATGAGGAAGAAAAAGCATCGGCAGAGCCGCCGAGCTTCTCATTCGAACATGACGCTCCATACATCTATTCAGCATTTCTGCAGCAATACGGTATCGACCTCGTTGAGGAAGACCTTCACTGGTGGAAATTCAGGGCGCTCCTCGTATCGCTCACGGAAGACTGCAAATTCGTGAAGATAATCGGTTACAGGACTATGGATATAGATCCCAAGCTGCCTGCAAAGCAGAGGGCTTTCTACGAAAAGATGAAGAGGGAGTACAGGTTACCCCTTTCCGAAGCAGAACAGAAGCGGGAGGACGCCATCGTCGCCGCCCTTATGGGCGATGGCGATGTGAGCGGGCTCCTTTGAAGCGATACATTAAGCCAGCGGTCATCGGTCGAAAAAGGATGGTGATGATATTTGGCTGATGGAACATTGAATTTTGATACCAAGATAAACCCGTCCGGTTTTCAGAGCGGCATCAACCAGATCAGCAGCATAGCCAGCACAGGCCTGAAGGCAACGACGTCGGCACTCGCGCTCGTCACGAAAGCAATCGTTGGAATCGGCACTTATTCAGTTGCCGCAGGAAGTGACTTTGAAGCATCGATGAGCAAGGTGCAGGCGATTGCCGGTCTTACATCAAAGGAAGCGGGCAGTGACTACGACATCCTGAAGAAAAAAGCGATGGAGGTCGCGAGTACAAGCAAGTTCACAGCAGCCGAAACAGCGGACGCACTGTCCTACATGGCAATGGCGGGCTGGCAGACAGAGGATATGACCGCAGGTCTTTCCAGTGTCGTGAATCTTGCGGCAGCTTCCGGGCAGGACCTTGCGAGCACCAGTGACATACTGACGGACGCGATTACAGCTCTTGGTCATACAGCGCATGACAGCACCGGGCGTGTCGACGAGATGGGCAACGAGATAAGCTACGCATCCCATTTTGCGGACATCCTGGCGACTGCATCTTCGAACTCCAACACGAACGTAGGCCTCATGGGCGAGACGTTCAAGTACGCAGCATCGATGGCAGGCACGCTCGGCTATTCGGCTGAGGACACAGCGCTTGCTATCGGACTTATGGCGAACAGCGGTATCAAAGGCAGTATGGCCGGTACCGCACTCAATACAATGATGACCCGGTTGTCTACGAACTCGCATGGCGCAAGAGACGCAATCGAGGCATTGGGCGTTTCCTTCTTCGATGAGAACGGAAAAGCCAGGGATTTCTCTGACGTGCTCGATAAGGTCAGGGAAGCCACAAAGAATATGACGGACGAGGAGAAAGCGAACTTTGCGAACAAAGTCGCAGGTACGTACGCACAGAAGGGCTTCCTCGCGATCCTGAATGCATCCACGGAAGACTACGGCAAATTACAGGGAGCCATTGAAGACTGCGACGGTGCAGCAGAAGCAATGGCTGAAACGATGAATGACAATCTGAAGGGCCAGCTGACAATGCTTGGCTCTCAGCTGAACATTCTCGGAGTGTCTATTTACGATTCACTGGATACGCCGATGAAGGACGCAGTCGCAACAGCTCGTAATCTGGCCCAACAGCTCCAGGACGCTTTCAACGAAGGTGGACTGGATGGAATGATACAAGCGACCGGCTCGGTCTTAGCGCAGGCTCTCACAAGCATGGCGCAGGCGGCACCGGGGCTCATCAACACCGCCCTGCAGGTATGCCAGTCGTTCATTTCTTCGCTCCTTGCGAACAAATCGCAGGTGGCGCAGGCTGGCACAGACTTAATCGTATCCCTGATTTCTGCGATCACGACGCTGACGGGTGATATGTGGAGCGCCGCGATAGAGCTTTTTGCTTCATTCCTCGAAGGCATTGCCTCGAACTATGACCAGCTCCTTGAATCCGCGGGCCAGATGGCCATGCAGATCGTTAATGCATTGGTCGAAGCCGCACCGTCCCTCCTGTCTTCTGGAATTTCAATAGTCAGTTCACTGGTCCAAGGCGTGATGTCAGCCCTGCCGCAGGTCGCCGCATCCGCGGTTTCCATTCTTGGTCAGCTCACAGACGGCGTCACCGCGAACGCGCCACAGATGATTCAGGCTGGATTGGAAACACTTCTTGAGTTCTCAGGAAGCCTGCGCGAGAACGTCGGGCTCATTGTAGACGCCGGATTACAGCTGATACTGGCGCTCGGAAAATCGTTGGTCGATAGCTTGCCGGTCATCATAGCGACCGTGCCGACCATAGTGAGCAATATAGCCGGCATAATAAACGATAACGCGCCGAAGGTCCTGACAACTGGAATCCAGCTCATCATCTATCTGATTAAAGGCATCATACAGTCGATACCCCAGCTGGTAGCTGCCATTCCTCAGATCGTCATGGCGATAATCAATGTCATAACTGCGGTGAACTGGATAAGCCTCGGCATTACAATCATAAACAGTATCAAGAGCGGAATCGTTTCCATGGTGCAGTCAATACCTCAGGTATTCCATAATATCGTGGATGGCGCAAAAAGCATCATCCAGAACTTCGGATGGGCGAGCCTTGGCAGAGGCATCATAACAACCATCGTACAGGGAATACAGGGGCTCATATCCGCTATCCCGCAGGCGTTCAGCACGATCGGCACAACCATTGCCACTTTCTTCCAGTCTATCGACTGGGCATCAGTAGGCGGTTTCCTTATTAAGGGCCTTCTGGCCGGAATATCTGCAGGGATATCAATCGTTGTTCAGGGCATCGTCGCAATCGGTACGGCGCTGCTTGATGCGTTCAAAAGCCTGTTCGGTATCGCTTCTCCGTCTACTGTCATGCAGGAGCAGGGACAGTACATCGTAGAAGGTGTGGTTAACGGACTGGTCGAGCTGCCCGGGAAGGCACTTGAGATCTTCACGCAGGTGCTCACAGCTGTCATCCAGTGGGGCGCTGACATGCTCACGAATGCGATTACAGCGATGGTAAACTTCGTTACAGGCATCGCAACAACGGTGTCTCAGCTACCAGGGCAGATTGCAGCGTTCCTGGCGAACATCCTGTCGAACCTCATTTCATGGGGCGCAAATATGATATCGAACGCGATCACAGCGATGGTGAACTTCGTTACAGGCATTGCAACAACGGTGTCTCAGCTACCAGGGCAGATTGCAGCGTTCCTGGCGAACATCCTGTCGAACCTCATTTCATGGGGCGCAAATATGATATCGAACGCAGGATCCGCAATCAGCAGCATGGTCTCGAACGTGGCGTCCGTTATGTCGCAGCTGCCAGGAAGGATAGCATCCTTCCTTTCAAGCGCATTATCGAATCTCATTTCATGGGGCTCGAACATGATATCGAACGCGAGGTCTGCGATCAGCAACATGGTCAGCAATATTGCGAGCACGGCGTCACAGGTGCCCGGCAGAATCGGATCCGCAATTTCAGGAGCGATCAGTCAGGTCGCATCCTGGGGTGGAAGGATGGTCAGTACAGCGGCCAGTGCCATCAGCAATATGGCGTCAACGATCGTCTCGATCGCGTCCGGTATTCCGGGACAGATGGTATCCATCGGCGCAAATATCATCGGTGGTATCGCATCCGGTATCTCAGGAGCAATCGGCGGCCTGTATAGTACGATCCACAGCCAGTTATCAGGACTGGTCGATAAGGCGAAGAGTGCCCTCGGAATCGCATCGCCGTCAAAGGTCTTCGCGAAAGAAGTCGGTCGATGGATATTCCCTGGCATCACGAAGGGAACGGAAGCCAGTTTGCCGAAGATCAAGGATGAACTGGCTGGCCAGATGCAGGAGCTCACCAGCGCAATGCATGGAACGGTCAACTTAGAGATGGGACGCATGAACGTAGGCCTCGCAGCTGGAAGCAGTTACGGAGCAGGCGGTCCGGTGTCTATCTACAACGACAACCATATGGAACAGACGAACACATACAATGTCCCGACTGCTACCCCGTCCGAAGTGAACAGGACGCAGAGGGATGCTTTCCGGAGGCTCGTACAGGGGGTGTCATGACATGAGCACAACTAATACTATGTCAATCAAGCTGACGTGTAATAACCGGGAGCTCGTCATGGGGCCCGGCGAGGAAATAGACATCGTGAAGGTCACAGGGCTTGAAAGCTCTGATATCACACGCGAAACAGCAGATATTGCAATGCTCGATGGGCAGACAATGACCGGGAAGAAGATAGCTTCCCGGCCTGTCCATATTGAAGCGAAATACCGATACGCAAACGACAATGCAGCGAAGCGGATGGAATGCATCCGCTTCTTTAATCCGAAATTCACCGGAGATATAGAAGTCACTGTGATGGGGACGACGAGGCATGCCTCCTACGAACTGGAAGGCTGGTCCTTCAATGAGATCAAAGGCATGGACAATAACCTGAGTTTTGTCGCAGATCTCACACTCGATGATCCGTACTGGTACGGCATGGATGATTTCGGCAAGAACCTTGCACAGAAGAATGGTCTTACGGTATTTCCCTGGCGGGTTACTGCAGCAAAGGTAACAGGGCTTGCGGAACAGTACCGCGGATTGGCGCTTGGAGGCATGACGATGTCGTATAAGCTGTTAGGTACTGAGACCATCATCGAGAACGATGGAGACGTAGAATGCGGCTTCAAGGCGGTATTCACAGCCCGCAACGAGGTGCAGAACCCTAAGATAGAGAATATTACGACAGGCACATTCATGCAGGTTTACACAACGTTGGCCCAGGGAGATGAGCTCGTCATCTCCACGACAGACAGAAAACAGTCCATCACACTGAACGGCGTCAATATCTATCAGAGGATAAACAGGCAGTCGAGCCCAATCCTTCTGGCAGTCGGCGGAAACCTGATCCGCTACAGCGCAGATGTCGGCCAGACGAACATGGACATTAACCTTTATTACACACCGAGATATCTGGGGGTGTGACATGACTATATACATCCTAGACAGCAACTTCGATATCATTGCCCCGGTTCCGGTCTTTACTTCCCTGATCTGGGCCCGCAGGTACTACGAGCCGGGAGTCTTTGAATTTCACTCAGTGCCCGAATATTTCAACATCATGCGCGCAGGGAAGTATCTGTACAGGAGCGACAGACCGACAGAGCTCGGCGTCATCCGCAATCAACATTTCGACAATTCTTCCTGTTACTGCAAGGGATTCCTTGCAGAGTCCCTTCTCGACAATCGTGTGATCGATAAGACATGCCACCTCTCCGGCACGCCCGAAACAATAGGACGAGCACTCGTCACAGATTTCTTCATTTCACCGACTGACAGCTCCCGCGGAGTCAATAATATACTGCTCGGCACAGTCCATAATATCGGCTCTGAGGTGTCTATTCAGGTCACAGGTGATAATGTAGGGGCGTTCATGTATGAGGTCGAGAAGACGCAGGAAATGAGCCATAGGCTCTTGTACAACTATCAAACAAATAAGTTCACTCTGGACTTTTATAAAGGTCTTGACCGCACAGACCAGCAGAATGTCAATTCATGGGCCGTCTTTTCCGATACGTTCCAGAACGTCAAGACTTTCTCGTATGACCTCGACAGCTCGGACTACCGGAACTTCGCATACATTGCTGGCGAGGGGGAAGGCTCTGACAGAAAGGTCACATACGTCGATATCTGTGAAAGCGCAACAGAAGAGCGTCGGGAGCTGTATGTGGATGCCAGAGACCTTCAGCAGACAACAGAAGCTGGTCACACATATACGGACGAAAAATACGAAAGCCTCCTTCAGCAGAGGGGACGGCGGAAGCTCGCCGAATATAATCAGCGCCAGAAGGTGGAATCGGATGTTGATCCGGACGCGAACCTTGTGTATGGCGTAGATTTCGACCTCGGGGATATCTGCACCGTTATGAAGAGCAGTATCGGAATAGCGGTCGATACGCGCATTACGGAGATCAGTGAAACGATAGAAGGGGCATCACGGACAGTAGATGTCATATTTGGTGAGGATTCACCGACAAACATTCGCAAGATTATAAGGAGGGAGACAACGTAATGGCTTTGCGATATGGATATTTCGATTCCGAGATTACCGGGACCGATTCAGAGGGGATGCCGATCTTTGACCGGGCGGAGACCTCTGATTTATTTGCCAGATTCATCAGCAACCTTGTCACATCCGGCATTGCCGGCACGCCTGGCACATGTTTCAAGGTCACTGCGGGAAGCGACATGGTGCTGAACGTAGCGGCAGGAGCCGCGATCATCAACGGGCGGTTCGCTTACAACAACACATCATCGACGGTGACGATCAGTGCGGCAGACGCTTCGAACCCTCGTATAGATCTTGTTATCCTGAGGCTCAACCTCGTTGACCGTCTCATCGAGCTTATCGTTCGTACTGGTACGCCTGCGGCATCACCGAGAGAGCCAGCGTTCACACAGTCTGCGGACGGGGATTATTATGAGCTCGTCCTTGCGAAGGTGCGTGTAAATGCAGGCGTGACGAGCATCACTGCATCGCGTATCACGGATACCAGGGCAAACACGCATTACTGCGGTATCGTCTCGCAGCTCATTGACAAGATTGATTTCCAGTCATATTTCACACAGCTGCAGGGTGCATTCGACGAATGGTTCGCCGGTGTGCAGAGCGCACTGTCCGGGGATACCGTAGGAAACCTCCTGAATAGGATCGATGCCGTTCAGGCAGATGTCGACGCCAACGAAACTGCTGCCAACAACGCACTTTCTTCTGCTGTGACGGCGCTCAACAACAGCATTGCTTCACTTTCCGAAACAGAAGCCGGGCACAATGCTGCCATGAACGCAAGGATAGATGATGCAATCGGGCAGCTGAACGACAAGATAACCATCGTAGGTATGGCCTACCATGACCTCTTCTTCGGTGATATCCCCCCTCAGGTGCAGACAAATATCCTGACATTCACGGTGCCTGCGTCAAAGATACCGGCAGGCGCGACAGGATGGATAGTTATTCCGGTCGGCGGCGGATTCGGCTCCCTGTGGGGATTATCGACGAACTTCTCGAAAAGGACGATATCTGCAGGCTGTTCGAACTCGTATATGAATAACCCAGCAGGTCTTGTGATAAACGTCAGGTGCTTGCTGCTGTTCACCAAGGATATCACGTAATCTTAATCAACCTTAAATATCAGAATACGATATTTCCTAGCAGATAACGTCGGGGATTGTCATGTTTTGATAATATCAAGGAGGTCTTCAATGAATATTTACATGTTCTTGAATCCTATCACAAGGACATTTACATGTGAGACGGAAGGAGTAGCCGCGGTTCGGGATGATTACGAAGTCGATGCTATCGTATTCAAGCTGCCGTCTGTTATTGAGAACGCAGACCCGTTTCATGATACAAAGATCGTAAGTTTCACGATACCGGGCAGTACACGTATCTTCACCAGGACTCTTGACCAGATTGATTCAGATGCGAACTGGGTGTATGTCACCTGGCCGCTCACTGCTGCCATGGCTGAAAAGGTTGGAACCATCCGGTTCGCACTCCTTCTGAAAGGCCTGTCACAGGACCTGTCTACGATCACAACGAAATGGAGGTCGCAGATATCCTCGTTTTCCATCGTTGATACGCTCTCCGGATCCGACACGGAACCGGAAGAAGAGGAAGAGGATGCAACGACATCTGAGAAGATCGCCGCTCTGAACAGCGCGGTGTTCGTCCTGCAAAGCCAGATCGACAAGCTCGGAAACGGCACACCGATTCCGGTATCCCTCGCTGCGGGGATGACAGATCCGGAAACGATATATGTGTACACCGGCTCCGAGACAGGGTACACATACGGATACTGGTATTACTACAATGATGCGGAGCAGGAATGGCAGGAAGGCAGGCAGTACGGCGGACCGCATTCCGGAAGCATCGATACAGATGATATCGCGGAGGGCGCGGTAACGCTCAGTAAGCTGGCTCCCGAGATCAGGGACAACTTCACGGATGATGCCGCCTCAGGGGTAAGTTACAACGACACGAATACGAACCTCGGAGCCACGACGGTTCAGCAGGCGATTGAGAAAGTCGTAAAGAATAATGTCTACAACTGTACATTCACAGGGAACGATATAGCAGGATATTCCTATGCGACGGGTAGTACCTATGCGGGGCTGTACGCCGCTGTATCTGCAGGTTTTCCTGCCTATGTCAAATATGCGGAGACAACAGGCGTACCTGACACGTATCACCTTATCTATGTCAATGGCGAGGAAATGCTCTTCCTCTGCATCCGGGGGCAGAACGTCAAGACCTTTGTGATAACTCCTGATAGCGTTCAGCATGCGTCCGTTTCCTATGCACGGTCTGCAGATGTAACTGCGGCTATCGATGCTCTGAAAGGCATCTACGACCCCATGAACCTGCAGGCGGATGTGTTCTCTTATGCGAGCGGCCGAGTAGATGATTTGTATGACAATTACGTATCTCCGATCATCACGGATATCCGCGGGGCTTATACGATCCACACGGATGGAGGTGATTCTGTCTATACAAGCCTCGGAGCCGCGGTTAATGGAGTGCTCACAGCGGCGCAGGCTTACACAAGGGCCCGCCTTGTCGAGTATCGCGCATTCACGATCTCCATCGTAGATGAGCTGCCTGTTGCCGGCGATCCGATGACATTCTACCTTGTGCCTAAGGATAACGGAGGATATGACAAGTGGTGGTGGATCACCAACGAAGACAATGAATCCGTATGGGATGTCTTTGGCTCTGCTACGACACTGGTCGTAACAACGCTCCCTGAAGCAGGTGATGAGGATACCGACTATATCCTGAAGACAAGCAGTGGATGCCTGTACTATAAGTACATTGATGGCGAATGGAACATGGTCGCGGGATCCCTTGCTGAGATCGTCACGGAGCTTCCTGTGACAGGGAATGCATACACGGATTACTACTGCCAAAATGCACAGGGTGTGTATGTGCATTACAGGTGGATAGATAATGCATGGGAAACGATTGGCTCCGAAGGGTACACGAAGTCAGAAGTCAACGCCCTCATCTCTGGATTGAGCGGCCGCATCGATACGGTATCTGAAGGACTTGCTTCTACAGACCAGAACGTCAGCTCCTTATCAAGGACTGTTGAACGGGTGGCCCAGGACCTCGCCAATCTCGATACAGAAGGGTACACGTATTACGCAGCATTATCTCAGGATGCGAACAGCAACTACATCTACACCCTCTACGAGGTCGATGGCACAGAGGAGACCGTGAAGAGCCAGTTCACGCTGCCTTCTGGTGGCGGTGGTGGCGGAGGGGCTGTTACGGAGATGACTGTTGAGCGACTGACAGATTCTCCGGTCATCGTTACACCCACAGATAATGTCACGATACAGATCACATATTCCTCTGTCGATGGCGATGGCGAACAGTATGACGGAACCTATTCGTGGAAAATCGGTTCGACCACAGTTATGTCAGGTTCCCTTATTCAGGGTCTGAATACATTCGACCTTACGGAACACTGCTCCGTCGGCACACAGAAGCTAATACTTACTGTCACAGACTCCGCGGGTTCGACGGTCGTTAAATCATGGACTGTACAGATTGTTGATGTGCGGCTGGAAAGCGCATTCTCCGACCGGTACACGAACGCACTTGGCAGGGCTGTAAACTTCACGTACACACCTTACGGTTCCGTGCCGAAGACGGTACATTTCAAGCTGGATGGAGTGGAATTGGAGAGCGTGACGACGTCTGCATCAGGCACGCTGCAGTCCTACACGCTGTCTCCTCAGACCCATGGAGCCCACCTCCTCGAGTGCTGGATCACGGCAACAGTCAACTCGACGCCTATCGAAACGGAGCATATCTTCAAGGACATCATCTGGTATGATGAGAGTTCCTCGCTTCCGGTGATCGGCTGCGCATACCGGTATGACCATTATGGCCAGGTATCCGCGAGGCAGTACGACACCACAAGGATCGCGTATGTTGTCTATGACCCGTCAACCTCGACCCCGGCTGTCACTCTCGCTGTGGACGGTGTGACAGTCAACCAGCTGACGCTCACAGAGGCGCTCAATACATGGGCATACAAGGCCGATGACGTGGCTGTGCATGTCCTTACCATCACCTGCAGAGGAACTTCTGTGGAGATCCGCGTGAACGTGCACGAGCTTGGATATGATGTCAGCCCGGTTACGGCCAACCTTGAGTTTGACTTCGATCCGATTGGGAGATCCAATACTGCAGCCAACAGGCTGTGGCATGACGAGAACCATCCGGAAGTCGAAATGACTGTCAGCAACAATTTTGACTGGCAGAACGGTGGGTACAAGATCGACAATGACGGCAATCAGTATTTCTGTGTAAAGGCTGGCAGCAGGGCTTATATCAGCTATGATCTTTTCGGGGCTGACCCTGTGCAGGCCGGCGCGGAGTTCAAGGTCATTTTCAAGACGGAGAACGTACGCGACAATACGACGACATTCCTCTCCTGTCTGCAGGAAGGCGATGCCAATAAGGTCGGCCTTGAGATGAAAGCCCATGCGGCGTACCTGAAGACGTCCACCGACGAACTGTACATGCCGTACAGCGAAGAGGATGTAATCGAGTACGAATACAATATCAACACGCTTGACCTCGAGAATGCCGAAGCGAAGTCCTATATCATGACCTATGAGGATGGCGTAGGAGCAAGGCCGCTGATCTATGACGCATCCCACCGTATTTACCAGTACGCGCCGGCTCCGATCACGATCGGCTCTGATGACTGCGATGTATGGATCTACCGCATGAAGGCGTACAGCTCCGCGCTGAGCGATACGGATATTCTGCGGAACTTCATCGCTGACTCAAGGGATTCGTCAACCATGATCGACCGATATGAGCGGAATCAGATCTACGATGAGAATAATCAGCTGACGCCTGAGAGCGTGGCCAACGCGTGCCCGGACCTGAGGGTGATCATGATCGACTGCCCTCATTTTACGAATGACAAGAAGGATTATGTCAGAAATACGAACGTCCGGTGCATCTACAGGAACGGCGATGCCGCTTATGACAACTGGACATGGAACAACGGCTATCATGCCGGCCAGGGTACCACGTCGAATGAATACGGCTTTGCGGGCCGTAACATCGACATCATCTTCGGGTTCGACGGTGTGCACCAGCGCGTCTCAAAGATCCCGCTCGATGCATCATACATCTCGGAGCTGATACTTGGTGACGGCACAAGATATACAGACGGATCCGGGAAAGTCGGCCTGACAAGGCAGTCTGTCCCGAACGACTGGTTCAACATCAAGGTCAATATCGCATCTTCAGAGAACGCGAACAATGCGCTCCTGCAGAAGAGGTATAACGACTATATCCCTTACAAGACGCCAGGCCAGAAGAAGGACAGCAGGCGGAAAAACAGCATGGAGT
>Ga0326512_10000634_pt1 | contig 30220 bp, 60 predicted proteins | sample 1_2617_0518_D_FD_203652 | JGI IMG/M metagenome (GOLD analysis project Ga0326512, IMG submission 203652) | Bovine rumen microbial communities from UC Davis, California, United States - 1_2617_0518 | ecosystem: Host-associated > Mammals > Digestive system > Stomach > Rumen | place: USA...
GTGTCTGCGGTCTCCCTGGCGCTGGTCTCGTTGGTTATCCTGGTGCCGAGGGCGGTGTCTGCCTGCCCGCGTGCGGTCTCCTCCGCCTCTATGGCGTCGCCCAGGTCGGATATGTCCGCCTGCATGGCGCTGTCCGCGGTCTCCCTGGCGGTGGCCTCGTCCTCGATGCTCTGGGCCAGCTCGCCCTCGGCCTCGGTGGCCCTGGCTATCTCCTGCTGGAGGAGGGCCTTGGTCTCGTCGTCTATGTCCTTGGTCCATTCGGTGCCGTCCCATCTGTATATGGTGCTGTCTGCGGTGCAGTAAACTATCTTATGATAGCTGACCCCAGGGTCGGCGGTGGGGATCGCGTCCACTTCCTCCAGGCCGTCTGCGTAGTGGTGGGCCTGTTGCATCTGGTTTAATCTCTCTGCGTTTATCAGTGTGCCCTGCTGGCTTGTGGTTTCATCCTGCCAGGTCACGGGGGTGTATTGCTGTGTCATTGTGTGGTTGCCTCCTTGAGGTCTGCTTGGACTATATCATCCACGATTAGCGGGAGCTCCGCCTCGAATGGGATCGAGATAAAATGGTCACGGGCCTGGGGCTGGCTGTGCCTCATGACCCGCTCGTGCTGGTAATGCGCGTATATCATGCGGTTGGCAATGGTGAGGGAAACGGCGTCCGCCTGGGCGTCCACCTCGTACCCTGTGGCCCTGCGCAGGGCGCCCGTATCCACAGGCGTGAGCACGGCGGCCTTGGCCTCGATGGTGGCGCCGTGGCGTGCGAGGATCCTCCATGTCTGCTCGGGATGGTTGCGCACCATCCTGGAAATGGCCTCCTTGGCCTCTGCGAGGGTGGTCATTGAATCCTCACCACCTGGTGCGTGGTCTGGCCCAGGAAGTCGGTGGAGGTCACCACCTCGCGGATAACTGCACCCTGCTGGTACGGTGCAGGGAGGTCCACCATGTCATAGGCACCAATGGCAACATCCGCAGGGAGCAACAGCGAAACGGTGCTGTTGGTGATGTAGTCGCCCGCGTCGCTGAAACTGCGCTCGGTGCGTATTGCGATCCTGCACGGGTACTCGGTGCCCTGCCCATATACGGGCTGTCCCGTAGGGTCTGCGCCTGCATACCTGTACACGGTGCAGGTCTGCCTCATGGTGTTCTTCAATACCTCGGCCAGAGGGCTCAATGGTGCCATCTTCCCACCTTCCCGCTCCTAATGTGGCGGAAGGACTGACCGCTGGCGCTGGCCTGGGCCTTGATTGCCTCCACAGCCATGTCCTTGGCCAGGTCGCACATACTGCGCACATCGGTGGCCATGGAGAGGTCGGGCATACTGATGGAGGAGGGCTTGACGCCTTTTAGGTCGAGGTGCTGGCGCAGGAAGAAAAGGGCCATCATCACGACGGCGGATTCGGGCGCCTGCACACCATAGGAGGAGGCCTTGGCGGTGCACCAATCGGTCGCCAGCTCAACAGCATCTTGGAGCACGTCGTCGGAAACAACATCCTCGGACAGGCCCAGGATGAGGCGCGTCTTGGTGAGGATCGTCACGGGCGGTCCCCCTTGTGCATAGGCCCGTCCAGAGGCGTGTAATGGTGCATGGCACCATTATGGTCGGGATTGTCGAGCCAGCCCCGTGCCTCATTGTCGTAGGCGCCCGTTCCCACGGAGGGAGGGACGTTCAACCATTCCAGCTCGGCCTCGCTCACGCGGTTGCGGTTAATGACCGCCTGCTCCATGGTATGATGGTATTCGCTGGTGAGGACCTTGGCGTTGGTGTGTGTGTTGAGGATCATGTTTTCACGGGGCTGGTATTGGGGGGTATCCGCCCCCCTGCGGTGTTCAAGAGTTCTTTACGAGGACGGTGGCGCCCCTGTTGTCGGCACGCTTGGCCTCAACAGGTGCGACGACGACGAACCTGCTCACGAGGGTGGGCTGTTCGGCGAATTTGGTGATGTTGTCGTAATCGCCGAAGGTCATGTCCTCGCGCATGATAATGTGAGGACCGTGGGTCCTGTCGACCACGATTGCTCCGACGTTGTTGCTTGCTCCCCAATCGAGTCCGTCTGCACCGCTGGCGCCGAGGTTGAGCCCTGCGAATTTGAGCAGGGATGCGTTCTCGCCGACACCCTGGGCCCTCTCGTTGTAGGCGGGGACGGCCATGCTGTTGAGGGCGTGCGCCTCGAACATAGGTGCAATGAGTGCACCAGTCGCGCGGAATCCATTTTTGCCGACCTGTCCGCGTGCGAGGTTGAGACCCTTGAGGGCGTCTGCGGTGGCGACGCTGGTGGGGGTGGCGTAGGCGTTGGCCAGCGCAACATCGACGGCCTCCTGCTCCACAGCGATCTCCATGGAGGCTCCCATCTCACGGATGGCAGCTGCCTTCACATCGACGGAGGCGTCCTGGAGGATGCCCTTGTCGAGGGTGCACATGAGTTTATGCTCCTGGGGCACAGCGGTGACGACACCGATGGTCTCGGCGAGGTCCTGGGCGTCTGCGTTGGGTGCGGACTTCTTGGCTCCCTTCCTGCTGGTGAAGAAAGGAACCTGGGTGGCTCCGCCTGTTGCCCTCCACACCTCGAAGATGTTCCTCGCCGCGGTGTAGGGCATGGCTCCTTCCATGATGGTGTCGGCGACAAGAATGTCAACGACACCAGAGCCCTTGATGGTGGTTCCTGCGGGTCCGCTGGGGGACAGGAAGTCGGCCTTGGTGTAGGCGGTGAATTCCAGGGCTCCGCGGGGGCCTGCTTTCATACCGACGAGCTTGTCGGGCATGAATTTCATGAGGTTCTCGGTCTCCTCCTTGGAAAACTCGAGGTTGCCGTTGTTGACTGCCAGAATGCTCTTGAGGAGCTGGCTGGGGGATGCCCTGTCGTACATGCCGACAGGGATCGCGTTTCCTGCGAAGTCGCAGGGTTTGGAGATATACTTTCCACTTTCCATTTAACTCACCTTGCTTAGGATGCGGGGCAGAGGGAGGGGACGATGGCGATGTAGCCGACGCCGTTTCCTGCAATTGCCTCGAGGGCGATCCCGATAACCTTTCCCGTGGTGGCTGCGACGACGCCTCCGAGGGTGGAGGCGGTGACGAGGGAACCTGCGTTGATTGCGGTTCCGTCGGTTGCGTTGGCGACCTTGACCACACCGACGACCCTCACGGCGCCGACGGTGCCTGCGGGAATGTCGTAGATTGCGACTCCGATCATGGGGTCGGAGGCCGCGGTTGCGGGTGCGATTTTTCCAGATGCGATTTTTACGACCTGGCCTGCGAGGATATCTGCGGACGCCTCGTAGGACATTTCGGTACCGAAGGCGCCGTGGATGGTGTCTCCGATAATGGGGAATGCGCTGATAGCTGCCATTTCAATTTCTCCTGTTATGCGTCAGTAAAGGGCGGTCCTTCCATGCCCGTATAAGGTGAGGGTCTGACGCTGTCCCTCTGCCTCTCTGTCTGCGCCCATCTTTCCTTTGAGGCCAGCGGGTGCGCTGTACTGTGCGACCTGGTTCTGGATGTTGGCCAGCTTGTCGTCAATGGATTTTTCGAACTGTGCGAGGGCGTCGGCCATGGCCTTGGAATAAGCCTCGGCCACGGTGGGGAATCCCCATGCCTGCATACATCCCTCGAGGCGGCCCATGGCGCGGACACGATCCTCACCATCTGCCTCCCTAATGGATGCGATAATCTCCTTAGTGTCGGGGATTAATCCTGCGACGAATCCAGCCAGCATATCCAGGAGGTCGGCGTTGTCCTTGGGGGCCTCGGTTTTAGTCTCGGTCTCCTCGGTCTTGGTCTCGACCTCGGTCTCCTGCTTTACTTCATCTTCTGCCATAGCGGTGTCCTCCTTCCCGAAGGCGGGCAGTCTGCACGTCTCGCACGCGCCGTCCTCTACGAGGGCCAGCCCCGTGAAGACCAAATCGAGGACGTTCCCATCCCTGTCGAGGTCCACGATGGTCTCCGCGGACACATCCTTTATCCCGCCTGCGTCACGATCCATTTGAACCAGGGCAGAGCAGGCGCGGGAGGCGTCCGTTTGGTTGTGCAGATAAACGTCGCCGACCACGGCGCCGTCGGTTGGAGAGTATTGGGGATTGAGGACCGCGCCCACCTTGTCGGTGACGCTCCTCGGGGTCCCGCCTGCATGGCGGGTCCAGACTGCGTTATCGTCCCAATTTTGGGCGCACGCTTGAAGCACCTCGGGCGAGAACCTTGTCTTAATACCGTGCATATCGGTCCATTCGCCCGCGGCCATGATGATAACGCCATGCACCAGCAGGCCCCCGTCCTCGGTGGCCTCGTATGAGCTCATGGTGCCTGCGCTGTTGAAATAACCCTTATGTCTCGTCATATCGTAATTTCCCCCTGGTCTGGGAAGTGCGGGAGCCTGCAACAGCGACAGTTCGGATGCCAGGGCAGGGCCATGGGCTCGTCCAGGCCGTACACTTTAAGCACCGTACCGTTCCCGCCTGTGGCGTAGCCCAGGCATGTGACACAGAGCCTGTCGTCGTCCGTGGGGAAGGATAAGTACCCATCACAGCCAGCCGCGTCGTAGCGGGCCTTCGCCACGGTGTCGCATACGCGCATTGTCTCGGTGCGCACGATCCTCTCCGCCCTGCCTTCCAGGGACGGGAGCTCGTTCACGATGTTGCGCTTTATCTGGTCGGCACCGAGGCCCGCCTGGTATCCCTCTGTGAGGTTGCGGGTCACGACGCTTAATCCTTGGCTACCCAGGTCGGCCACCTGCGTCTTTATGTTAATGCGCAGGGCCTCGACCTCCTCTGCGGGGATCCTCACGTTCCCCAGCTTTATGCCCGTATGCAGGTTGTTGAGGACCCTGTCGGTGTTGCGCACGGTGGCCTCCGCTGCATTGTTGAGCCAATCGTCGGCGCTTGCTTGCAGGTCCTCTTTAAGCGAGGCGTCCAGGCGGTCCAGGACCTCCATGCGCTGGGGATCGTTGCCCACAGCCACCTCGGCCATGGCCTCCATGTACTGCCGAAGGATGGCACGCTGGCGGGCTATCTCGTCGCGCTCTATCCTGCGGGTGCCCGACGGGTCCCTGCGGTTTACGGGGCTCCTGGTCATTGCTGTGCCCCCTGGTTATCCTGTGCGGGCGCTGTGCCCTGTATCTCGGCTATGTGGCGGGCGACCTTATCCATGAGCATGTCCTGCACCTTGGTGGCGTCATACTCGCCTGCCTTGGGATGTTTGCCCCACAGTTCCGCCATTTCCTCGACGGACAGCAGGAACTCGGGGTCGGTGGGGTCCAGCGTGGTTAAGACTTGGAGGAGCTGGGCTTTTTTGAGCTGGGCCTCGGGGTCGGGGTTGTTGAAGAATATCTGCACGGAGCCCTTCTTAATGTTAAGGTCGGGCAGGACGTACTTCTCGATGTAGGCCGTTTGGATCGTGTGCGCTATGATGGCCTGCTCGGCGCTTATCCTGTTGAAGTATTTGCTCTGCGTGACCTTGGCGGTGGCCTCGCTGTTGTCTGCGAGCCCGACCATACTGCGGGGCACCTGCATGGCCACGGCCACGGCCTGCAATGCCATTTCGGCGTAGGTCTGCACCTGGGTGACGCCTTGGCCGTTGAGGGTGTTTATCTTGGCACCGAGGGCGGTGCGGATGATGGAACCAGGGCCCAGGTCGGCCACCTGGCCTTCCAGCCCGTTCATGGGAGCCAGCCCGTCGTCGTCGAACTCCACGTCATAGGTGGGGTATCCCATGCGCAGGACCATTTCGACGTTCGCTTTACGAATGTCCTCGTAGTTGATTACGGAGGCGTATGCCTGGGCGAGCTGACTGCGTCCGAGCCCTGGCACGGTGGCGCTGGGGCGCAGGGCCAGCGTGACGACCTCGTTAAGCGTCCACTCTGCCAGCACGGTGTCGTTTTTGCCCACCTGCCTAAATCCGTTCAGCCAGCCGTCGCCGTCATGGATCGGGATTATGTTTAGGGTGGTGTGGGGGACCAGCACATGCCTGGCGCCCAATTTGCCAATCTCCGCGAGGCCGAAACCGAACACCTTGCTCTCGACGGCCATCTGCTTGACGGCCTGCTCGAAGGACACGGCCTCCAAATACTCGCGGACCCTGGCGACCTCGTCGGGATCCTCGCCATTGACGGCCCAGCCCTGTGCGAAAATATCGTCGGCCTCGGTGTCGATGATGGAGCCCGCAATGGTGGCCTCGTACAGCTCGAAGAATTGCTTATGCTGTTCGAGTTCCTGGCCCTGTGCGTACTTGTCCGCAGAGGCCACGCGGTCCGTATTGACGCGCAGGGTGGCCCCCTTCACTCCCTTGGCGGGAGCCTCGTACTGCACGGGTGCCCTGCGGGTGAACGGCCATTTCATGAAGGGAATTTATCCCTGCGAATTTAAAAAGGTGGGTTATCTGCGTCCGCCTTTCTTCCAGCCGAGGTATCCCACTATCACCAGGGCCACAAATGCCACAGCGAGGACCTGGGTTTCGGGGGACCAACCTATGAAGGGTGTGTACTCCATAGGTTGGTTATGGCCCCTGGTTTATTTAAGCGATTTTAAACCGTATATCTATGTGTAGCGCCTGCTCGTCATAGACCCTTTTCGGGTTATCCAGCACCGCGAACACCGTTCCGCCTGGGTGGGTGAAACTGACAGCGGATATGGGGCTGTTGGGCGACCATCCAGGCGTACTCTTGGGGAGAATCGCGCACACGTGGCCATAGCCCGCCTTATCCTGTACGATTTTTATGTAGTTGGGCGAGGTCTGACTGCCAGCGGGCGAGCTGGAACCGCTGTGGTAGAAACTGACAGCGGACACAGAGCTGGGGAGGGCCATACCGCTTTCCAGCGCGTAGGTCTGCGCCCTGGCGAAGATGAAGACGGCATTAGGGAGCTGGCTGTTGCTGATGGCATCCGCAGACAGGCCCATGCTGTTCGCCATTTCGCTCCTGTCGGCGGTGCGGATGTTATCCAGCACCACGCGGGTCGTGCCGTCCGCCAATACGACCTCCGTGGGGATCGCGGTTCCGCTGACACCCGCCTCGGGGATAACCACGCCCACGGGGAGACCTCCCGATCCCGAACCGAACAGGTCCCATACCTCGGGACAGTAGCCAGCCAGGACCATGCTCCCCTCGAAAACATTGGTGTGCAGTTGAACCATGCGCCCGCCTGCGGTGTTCGCTTGGAGGCTGTGGGTACCGAGGCTCCTGTCCGTGACCACCTGGCGGAGGGGGCTCTGAAGGGTCTGGACCAGCGAACCGTCCAGCAGGGCGTCGTCGGTTTCCAGGGCGATGGGCAGTCCGCTGGAAGTTACCTCCTCGGCCAGATATGCCACCGTCGCTTTCTCGGCCATCCAATGCGCAGTTATGTCGTGCTGAACGATGGTGTGCAGGTTGGCATCCATGGGGTCGGTGGAGTAGGTGTTCGCAGGTGTCTCGTCGATGGTGTGCTTGGGACGCACCACGGCGGTGCCTGCGTCCTGGTGGCTTATTGCGAGGCCTAAGTTGGAGGCTCTTATGATTTCCAGCACACACGTGAGATAGTCATACGTGCTGGTGGAGTAATAGGTAGTCGTTCCTATCTCCTCGCTGGGCACGTCGGGCACCAGCCCCGCCCAGCTTATGAGGTCTATCACAATCTGGCGCAGGGATGCGCTCCCCGTGACGAAATAGGACAGCACTATGACGTCTCCTTTCGTGAGCATGCGGATATATCCACCGTCCACGGGGGGCCAATTGGGTATCGCGGACTGCTGGATCGTCGCCGTCGAACCATTCACTATAACCGCGCTGGGTGTCACGTCCACGGTGTCCGTGAAGTCAATGGCTATCTCGGGCAGTTCCCCGCTGGCGGATATGGGCGTCCAATGGGCGAGGTCCGTGGCGGTGTAGTACTCGCTGGTGGTGTAGCGGGTGGAACTGTGCGCGTATCCATAACTGCGGTAGAACGATGTTCCCGAATATTGGTACTGTGCCCCGATGTAGTACTCGCTGGGATCGCCACTCAATAGCCAATCGACGTCCCATTCGAGGGTCTGCGTGATGTTGATTCCCGACACCGACTTGTTCCCTGCCCCCTCCCGAATATAGAACTCGCCGTTGATTTTACGATACAGGTAGAGGGCGACCTTAACGGTTCCCGCCTGGTCTATGGACTGGTTGATGTACACCTTGGTGCGGAGCTTGGTTATTCTGGAGCCCTGTGAAGGTCCGCGGAGGATCCCGCTCCCGTCGGTGGTCTTGGGCATGTCGTGCAGGATCTGTCCCTCGTAGCGGTTGCTGGTGCTGGTGTTCATTTGGGCCAGCGCGTCGATGCTGGCGGAGCCCGTGGCCTGGCAGGAAGACACCACGCCCACAGCCGAGGGCAGGGTGTACACATAGTCCGAGCCCGAGGTGGTCCTGCTGGTGCTCTGCGCTCTATCGACATATCCCTGGTCCGACTGATATTGGTCGCTGTACTGCGCCAGGTCCATAATCCTGTCGTAGGCGGTTATCTTGATGGCCTCTCCCTGCTGTATCTGATAGATGCGCCCGCGGAATACGGGCACCAGCACGGAGCTCCTGTACTCCACGGTCATTTCCATGCCCCTCTCCACAGGGCCCACATAGGTGCCCGTCCACCTGGCGAAGTTGGATGCCAGCACGTTGCTGTCTCCCAGGGCCAGCGGTAGGCTCACCTCGGCCCTGCTGGGCCCCTCGCTGGTTAAACGTACCACAGGCGTGCCTATGGTGGGGAAACCAGCCAGGCCGTTCATTAGCAGGTAGTCGCCATTAGGTGCGAAGATTATGCACCGCCACGGGCACTCGCTGTCCGTTGGGATCGTCACGGGGTCCACCTTGACAGTCTCGTCGTAGCGGGTGGAGCTGGCCATCCTCACGGCCCTGCGGGAACCGCTGGGGAGCTGTGCGGTGCCTGCCAGCTCATTGGCTCCCGTGAACTGCAACCACTTCGGGCGGGTGCCTGCGACGCTGGCGGTTTTAGTTACCTGCTCGCCTGGTGCGACCATCAATACCACGTTCCCGTATCCACCAGGGTCTCCGCCTGGCGTGCGGTGCTCTCATGCTGGACGTTGATGGTGGTGTTGTTGGTGTTCTGCGTGGTGCTGTACATGTAGCCAGCCAGGGCACCAGCCGCCAGCCCTGCACCGCCTACGATTAAGGCGCCCTTGGCGGGGTTCTCGGCGATGCTGGCGAAGGTGGAGACGATGGCGGTAGTTTTGAGCACGCTGTTGAGACTGTTGAACAGGGTCACGACACCCTTCACGGCCTGCGCAGTACCGACTAAAAGCTGGACGCCTGCGGTCACTTTTTGCAGGGTCTTGGCGGTCTCGTCGTCCACCAGGCCCAGGGTGCGCACCGAGCTGGTGACTGCGGATAGGCCCGACTGTATTGCCTGCATGGCGGATAAGGTCTCCACGCTCTTGAGGATCGCCTGCGTCTGGTCCTGGTTGAGGGCCTGCACCGAGGCGCTGGCCTTCGCAGACTGCGAGGCGACTTCCTCGGCGGTCTTGTTGTATTTTTGGGATGCCTGCTCGGTGGCCTCGATGTTGCGTTTCGCCCCTTCCAGGGGTTTCGATATTTCATCCACGGCCCTAAAAGTATAGACAACCTCATGCTCTGCCATAGGCCCCGCCTCCCGATATCATGCGCAGGCCCGCGTCGTTATCCTCTACGTGGGCATACCTCTCGATAAGCCGACCCATGGCTACACCGCCCGCGACGGCCATCCCGCCCACAGCCAGCGCACCAGGGCCCCACTTGGCGATATTGGCCGCGCCCCAGGCCGCCTTCGCAGCTGCGAGGGCCTCCTTGGCGCTGATGATCCCTTTTATGACCTGCCCCGTCCCGCCAATAAGCTGGAAGGCGGCCGCCGTCGTCTGCAATGCACCCAGGTCTATGCCCAGCGTGCGCAGGGAGCTGGTCACGCTGTTAAGCTGGCCCGCCAGGGATGTGAGCTCGCTCATTGCTGGCCCTCCGCTATCGTTATCTGGAGCACATGGTAGGCGGTGCCCACGCTCGCTTTATCGTAGGTCACGCTCTCGACATATCCCTTGATTGCACAGGAGCCGTTTATCCCGATAATCTGAAAGGGGAGCTCCGCCCATAGGTAGATATCGCGGAGGTGTTTCTGCTCGTCGGCGTGTCCCCTCTCTATGCGCACGGTCATGGTGAGGTAGCGGACCGAGTTGCTGACCTTCCTGGCGTATGCCCTCGCGGAGCCCTCGGGCTTAATGTCTTGGAGGGTGGCGCTGGCGTTGAATACTCCCGTGTCGTCTATGATGATCCCTGCGCCGTCGGTCGCGGTTATCATGTAGGTCAGGGGGAAGGGGTCGGTTACATACCTCTTGTACGCCCCAATACATGAGGGCGCCTTGATGGTGGCGCCGTCTAATCTGAAGGGCATGGGCTGGACGCTCCTCGCGAGCTCTATGCCGTTGGTGACCTCAATTGTGGGGGTCGCGCCGTCCGCCACCAGGAGGCCCCCTGTGGCGAGGATTATCTTCTTGACCTTGACGTTGGTGTCTATCGTTATCGTGTGGTTTAGGTTTATTTCTACGGTGTCGGTCTCTCCTGGGTATCCCTGGGGCCCCCAGGTGTCGGCCTCGGCCCACGTTCCGCTCTTGACGGGGACAAATGTGCTCATTTACTGCCTCCTGCTATGAGGGAGATTGCTATGCCCTGCCCTGCGGTCATGTCTGCGGTGTCGATCCCGAGCCCGCCTGTGGCCACCAGCAGGACAGCCAGCGGGTCTTTTAGGTCCTGCTCGGTGGGGGCGGTGGGCGTGATAAAAGCGTCCAGGGCCCTTTCCAGCTCCTCGCTCTCTGCCCTGGGCATGCCTGCGAGGATCCTCCGACACTCCGCACCAGATACGGGCGGGATAAAGCAGGCACCGCGCAGGTCGTCGATGGGCCAGCGGGATGCCAGCTCTAAAAGGGTCTGTTGCTCCTCATCGGTCAATGCCACACCGCTGTCGCGCTTGGCATTGAGGCGTCCGATCCTGCCGAGGTCCGTGGCAGGATAGGAGGCGGTCAGTTCCTTAAATGCCCAATACGTGAGGCGCCTCACGGTGTGCCCGCCGACCTGGACCCTGTCCCTGTGTTCGGTCCAGAGCATGGTATCACGCCTGTGTAGATGGCGAATCGTTCACGTACTCCACAGCAATAGAGGCGACCCTAAACCGAAGGGTGGCGAGCTGCTTGTCCTGTATTAGTGCGTGGTTGTTGCCATCCAGGAGGCGGTTCCCTACGCATGTCAGTTTATAGTATCCCCATTGGTTCCCGATGTTGAGGGACAGCGTCTCGGACAGCGCGACCCCCGACTGTACTCCGTTCCCTGCGTAATACTCTTCCAGGTCCTCCATCCACAGGTCGAAGGACAACTCCATTTCCCTCCTGCCCTCCACCAGCCCGACGGTGGCGGCCCTCACTCCCTCGCCCTCGGCTGTATAGAGCCCTTTTACCCTGGCGAGGTTGTTGTTGATTGACAGCTCGAAGTTCTGCGGGTAGAAGGTGCGATCCACATCGAACCCTATACCTCCCATCCATTGCACGGCGAACCTCGTGTCGGGTGCGGTGGGCACGGTGCTCGTGGTATCTACGCCGTAATAGACATCCTTCGCCATGACGGTCTCCTGGAACTCCACTATGCCCCCTGGCTGGTCCGCCTTAATCACCAGGCGGTCCGTCTTACAGCCAGGATAGATGAGCCTGTCGTAATCTTTGGCCCCATGCGCGACGGTCTTGGCCCATATCGCCGAGGTCCTGCTGGGCAGGGTACCGAGGGGGGTGGTGCCCGTAGGGGAGCCCAGGGCATACTCCAATAGCTCGGCCTCACGCCTGCCGCCTGTCTCCCATATTGCGGTATATCCTGCCTCCACGTTCTGGAAGAGGAGGTTACCCTGTGCGTATGACCTGTTCCCGCCACGCCAGGAGACATACTGCTGGGGGTTGTCGGTGGGTGTGAAGTTTCCGCCGTCTCCCTTAATGTCCGCGTAATAATCCCAATCGCCCGACGGGGTCACTCCGTAACTGCTTTCTCTCTTGGCAAATAAGGGGCTCACGTCCCCCGCTGTTATGTGTCCGCTCATTGTCTGACAACCTCCGTATCTATGTTCATGGTCACGTCGTACCTGGGCCTGGAAGTCCTTATGTCCCTCTGTGGCGGGTCGATGTGTATTCCGTTAATGTATCCGTTGGGCGTGGTTATGTGTCCGCCCCTGTCGCAATGCACCCGCAGGTACTCGGCCACCTCGTCCAGCCATTCCAGGCGGTCCCCGACTATGTGCAGGGTGAAGGACGGGTTATCATAGGCCTCGTCGTAGCGCTGGCGGGGATCGGGTCTCCCGCCGTTGGATTCCGTGAGCACCATGGTGGCATAGTGCGACTTCATCACGGGCACCACGCCCGCAAAAATGGCGTCGTTGCGCACGATCCTTCCGCAATGGGCCAGCCCACAGCGGGCCAGCCCGCAATAGGCTGTCGTGTCCCTGTCGTAGGGCCAGGGGTAGCCCAGGCCCAGGATGGTGCCCCCGCACACGGCGCCAGGCGTCCCGCACCTGGGTTCCAGCCAGGGGCCCAGCACGCCAGCGAGATAATCACGCACGGCCATGACTGCGGTCATTGTTCGCGCGTCACCTCCACAGTAACGTGCAGGATGTACACAGGGCCCCTCGGCGGTTTAATCAGTATCTCGCCCTCGGCCTGTGCTACTGCGAGGTAATAATGCACACCGTTGTGTTCGAGGGGCATGTGCGTGACGAGGTAATTGCGGGCGGTGTTTAGGTACTGCCTGGCGTCCTCGATCCTGCGGGAGCAGGCCAGGATACTGATGAAATGGACGGCCCTGCGGATGTTGCCATTGGTGTGCACACCGCCGACCTCCTGCACGCACACGCACTCGGGGAGGTTTGGCGGGAGCTGGCGGGAGTACACCGACACGCCGACGGCGTTGGTCAGTATCTCGCGCAGGTCGTCCTCTATCATAATAGAACGATGAAGGGCGATTTTTAAAAGGGTAGGTTATGGCGGGGGGATGGGGCCCGCCTGTGGTGTTTACTCCAGCTCGTCAATGAGTTTGGCCTTGGCTGCCTCGCGGGCCTCTTTCTTGTTGAGACCTGCCTCGATGTATTTGGCCACCAGCTCGTCGAACCTGGTGGAACCAGTCACCTGCGCAACAGCCCCCTCAATAACGGGCTCAACAGCACGAAAGGCCTCTTTCGCCTTCTTTTCCCACTCACCATTCGCGGCCGTCTTGACCAGGGTCTCGTTTATGAACCAGGCGCCGACGATCCCGCCGATGAAGGCGGTCACGGCGACCATGGGCCACTCGTCGGGAATCCTGCCTGCGGACAGGCCGTAGAAATATATCACGGCCACCGCACAGCCCGCGGAAATGAGCACGCCGAGGATATCGGCAATGAGGAAGATATGGTCGAATTTCTGGCATTTCTGTATTTCCCACCTCTCCTTAACCGTGAGGAGGCTGGTGTCTGCGGGATCGCGCCCAGAGGCGACGATGGCGGATTTAAGCTCCTCGGCCTGGGCCTTCTGCTCGCGGTATGCGGACACTCCGTAGAACACGAAGTAGCTCACAGCACCGACGAAGGCCAGCACGGTCATGGCGATGGCGGAAGCGACGGATATATCCATTATCATGTTTCCACCTGCTTTTATGCCGATACTGACACCGAACAGGCACCAGAGCACAGGGTAGCCCAGGCCATACCACCACGGGATACAGACGCGCCCATTGTGCCACTTCGGGAGTATCGACATGATTGTGTCTACTGCGCCTCGTTTTAAAAGGATGGGTGGAGCGTGCGCCTGTCGGCCCTGGGCTTAATCCTGGCCCTGGGCGTCCTGGGTGCTGTCATTACATCGTACAGCCCCGTGAGGGCATCCTCCGCGTCGTCGTGCTCGGCTTTCCCGTCGCTGGTGAACGTGGCTATGTGGTGCCACCATTCGGGCCACAGGTCGGACCAATGCTCGGGGAGGAGGCAATGTTGCATAAGCCACGGTGCGCCCGTGAGGATCCTCGCCCGCTTATTGTGCGTCTGTGTGAACCAGCTCACCACACAGGAACCGTGACGCAGGCGTATGAGCTCCTGCACAGCCCTGGCGAAACCGCGGCCGCCGTTATTGCTCTCGATGTAGGCCAGGGCCACGGGGAGGCCAGCGTAGTGCTCGCATAGCTGGTCGGCCACCATAGGCTCCGTGAACTCCATTGCCTTGTCGGTGTAGATAACGTCGAGGATGGCTATATCCTGCGGGGATTCTGCCAGCACACCCGCCACAATACTGCACAGGTAGTCGGCACCCTCGTCGGCCGTGTCGCAGTAGGCGAACACCTTGGTTAATGCAGGCACCTCGGCGTATGTGCGGAAGGATGTGTATAAGCGCCCCTGCACGTCGATGGGCTCCTGCTGGTAGTTGGCCATCACGATGGCTTTATCCTGGGTGCCCAGCAGGACGGCATAGTCGTCCGCGGAGAGGATCGCGGGGCACAGCATGGAGCCGTCCTCCTGCTGGGCCCTATACAGCACGGTGCGCACAGGGACGCCGATCCTGGCGAAGTGCTCCATGGCACGGCCTGCCAGGTCTGCGCTGGCCCAGCGGGTCATAATGATTAGGATTTTCATTCCCTGCTCGCGCCTGCTCAACAGGGTGTTGGCGAAGAAGTCCCACAATTGGGCCAGGCGCCTCTCGTTATACGCCTCCTCGGCATTCTTCACCAGGTCGTCGATGATTAGCAGGTTGGCACCGAAACCCGTAACTGTTCCGCCTGGGGAGGTGGCGAGGTAGCTGTGCTCCCCGCGCCCTCCCTCTATGCCCCATAACTTCATACTCCCCGAACCTGGCTTTATGCGGGTCTTGGGGAACACGTCGCTGTACACGGGTATCTCTGCGCTGGCCTTCTGCTCCTGGATGGCGTTACGAACCGACTTGGCGAACGTGCTGGATAACTCCTCGTTATAGGAGGCGGTGATAACATGCGCGGTCGGATCGTGCCCGAAGGCCCATTGGGTGAACAGCGTAGCGGTGCGGGATTTACCGTGACGCGGGGGCATGCACATAACCATAATCCTGTCGTCGCTTTCGTAGAACGCCTGGATGGTGTCGCACACGTTGCGCAGATAGGCCCTGTCGTCCGTGTAGAAGTCGGGCGCCATGAGTTTGCAGTAGAACCAGAGGGAACGCCTGGCCAGCTCTATGCTGGCCCTGCGGTGCAGTTCCCTGGTGACAGCGTCCGTGTCGGGGGTCATGCCTTCGAGCCCTCGTTCCAGGCCAGGATCGCCTCGCGCTCGGTGGGGGCGTGCGGGCCCTGGGCGAAACATTGGCAACATTCCACTATCCAGGGCTGGGAATAATGCCCGACGTGCCATGTCATACCCGCCTCTTTCTTGCAGAAGGGGCACGGGTCGAGGTGTGGGAGCTCGGTCATTCCTTCGCCCCCTTGGTCTTTTCGTAAAGGGCCAGCAGTTCCTCGGTATCCATCTGGGCCATGGTGTCGATATGCACCACCACGTCGTCGCTGGTCTGTCCCTTGAGCTTGGCCAGGAACTCGGCGGCCCGCACGTCGCCTTTTAGGGCCTTGCTGTACATGGCGGCGAGCACAGCGCCGTCCATGGTGAGGTTGGCCCTGGGCTTTCCCGTCTTGGGGTCCTTGGTGAGGTCGCTGGCCTGTTTAGGGTCCTTGGTCTTCCCCTTCTGAATGGGTAAATCGCCGAGCAGGATCGCCCATTCTTTCATAGACCTGCGCTCGGCGTGTTTCTTGGCAGATGCCCTTCCGCCTTTCCGTTGTATTTCGGTTGTGCCCTTGGGGATGGGACGCAGGTTCTCGGGGTGGGGTTCGGGGTGCGGGTTCGCCATGTTACTCGCCCCCTTCGAGCCATATTTGGAGCTTGGCTGTGCACTTGGAGCAGAGCTTATACATCCTCGGCTCCGCGGCCCTCCAAATGAGGATAACGTCGCCCCTCGGGTGTCCGATGATCCTCTGCGAACAATGGGGGCAGTACCACACAGGGGCCGTCTCCTCGCTCATTGGCTCGCCTCCCTATCGAGGCATGCAATCACCAGGCCGAGCTCCTGGTATAGGGCCTTGGCCTCATCCAACGAAATGCAATGGGTCACGTTTCCCAATATGCCTCCCTCGGTGTGGATATGCACAGGGTACGGATACGGGCCCGTGGTGACCTTCATATTCATGGGCGTGCCTCCTGGTGTGCCTGCGTTGCCTTCTGCGGGCCTTTCTCCTCTTGGGTGGTGCTGTTATACCTCTTGGCCTTCTTCGTGGCTTTTTTCGTATAGACCACGAGGTAGGCGTCGCCGTCCACCTCACCCACGGTCCTGCTTTCGTACCCTTCGGCGGTGCGCTCCATATCATACGCCTCCGCCTTGTCCGCCGTGGCGAACGATGCGAACAGGGCGTTGCTCCCGTCCAATACTACGGCGTAATAACGGGTCCTGTGTACTGTTGCCCCGATCCTGGGGTCCTGTGTTGCTTTTACCTGGTCCATTCTTCCCACTTCCGTGCTGTCCTCTTGGTTTCCTTGATTGCCTTCTTTAATTGGTTTAGGGCCTCCTCGGCCTCGTCGATATCGAGCCATGCGCTTGCGAATGTGCCCACCTCTATGCGGATGGGTGTTATCCGATCCTGCGGGTCTTGGTATATCTTCCAAACGTTCCCTCTGTTCATCATACGCGCCTCCGCAGATTGCAACAGTCGGCGGGGTTGTGGTTCACATGCTCCCGCCAATACTCGTAATGTTCGGGACGTCCTCGCACACGGTTATCTCCTTCCCTGTGGCTACCAATGGGGCGATTATCTCCTTCTTGGCGGTGAGGGGCAGGTGCCTATATCCCCCCGATTTATGCGTCCATGCGGATGTGTCGAGGTAGGGCATGGCCCTCTCTATGAACGGGTTGATGCGCAGGAACTCCACGAGGATCTTCGGCACGGGTGATTCTATCACCTTCTGCATGTCGATGTACTCGGGGACCAATGGGGATAAGCGCAGTTGGGTGTCGATCCCGCGGGCATGCAGTACCTCCGCAGCTGCGAGACGATCCTGCGGGGGGGATGCGTGCTCATAGCCCTCGGGAGCCATGCCCTCGGTGTGCGTGTACGATATTTGCACATGGGCGAGCTGTGGGTGGAGATTCCTGCACTTGGCTACTGATGCCGATTTCGTCACGATTAGGTACTCTATGCGCCTTTTATTGAGCTCCCCTATGGCCCATTCTGTGAGGCGATACTTCTCCTCCATGGGCTGGAAGGGGTCGGTCATGCCTCCGAGGCGCACAACATCCCCAGGGTGCAGTTTATCCATTATACGGTGGGCTGTGCGCTTGTCCGTGCACCTTGGCTCCTCGGGGTTCCACAGGTTGCGGAATCCTAACAGGGCCTTGGCATAGCAATACTGACAATCGTGCTGGCATCCGCATCCGTACATATCGAGGCGGGTGGGATAGAGGCACCTGTCCCCCTCTCCTCCGCCCACGGTCTTTAACTGTGAATGAAATTCCTTCATACCTTCCCCCTCCTCATACCTTTATCGGTCACGCTGTGCCACCTGGCCATGTCTATGTCCCTCCCTAATGCCTTCCGCAGTACCTCGGCGTCCGTCATGCACTTGCGTATCCCCATGGTGAACGTGGTTCCGTCCTGTTCCCGCAGGGTGTTAATGCACTTCCTGGCGTATGCTGTGTTTAGCTGGTAAAAGCCCAGGTCTGTGAGCATGAGGTATTCCAGGGCGCACTTATAGCAGACACCACAATGGTGCGGAATCAATTGCACGCCGTACTTCTTTTCCGTTTGGTTATGGGTGTAGTCCTTGAACCTGTGCGGGCGGATACAACTATTAACGAACTGCCATGCCTCGGGCTCGTTCCTGGTGATGAACTCGAAGGCCCTGTACTTGTCGAACGGCATGTGGTGGTATTGGTACCCTGGGAGGATCCCCTGCACATAGCGGTTAAACACCTCGTACAGTTCTATGGAATCCGTGGTCCAATATCCCTGTATCTGTTCCATTAGCTTGTCCGTGGCATAATTGCCCATGGCGTACTCCGTGCACCCTATGCTCCTCCCATAGTCCACCATGTAGGCGAGGATCGTCTGGTTCTTCACAGGGTTGTCAACGTATGCGCTTTTCGCCGTTGCCCACACGGGCTCAACCATGACCAGCGGGAGGCCGTAGTGCTCCGCGAACCTTCTCGCATACCGTGCCTCGTCTGGATACGATTTATTGAGGTTGTGCACGTGGAAGAGTATAACCTCCTTCCCCTGTGCGCGGTGGTATAGTGCGTTGCTGGTGCTATCCATACCAGAAGAATAGGCCACCATCACCCTGTTGCCCTGGGCTGGTGCTGTTGGTATGGTTATGTCCGTGTAGTCCCTGGTTATGGTTATGCCCAGGGCCTCCTCCAATAGGTCCATCATGGGGTCCAGCCCCGCAGGGATCGCCACGGCCGTGTCCTTCCCCTGCGCTATCTGTGCGTAGCATTGGGCCATCATGGTGCCCAGGGGCGCGTCGTATGTCACGGCCTGGACCTGCCCGTGACTGTAAATTACGGCCTTCATTGCTCCCCTCCATGCAGTTGCTCCCCGTGGCGTACTTCTTCCGCCAGCAGGCCCACCAGGGGCACCAGCGGGGCCCTGGGGCAGTATTGGGTCGGTCCTTCCAGGCCCACCACATCATACTCCGCTATGAAGTGCACCTGCGGATATGCCAATTTAAGGCAAACCAGGCACTCTCCGCTCCCCGAAGGCACCTCGACCTCGGCAGGGAGCTCGCCCAGGTATTCCCTATAAGCGCTGGCGATCCTGTTCATCACATCGGCATTAAGGTGTCCCGATGTGGCGTCGAAACAGTCGGGGAACATGCGGTGTATCTCTGCGGTGGTTAACCAGCGGTTCGGGAGCATGTCGCCCTCCCCTCCGACGATGATCGTCTCCACGCCTGCCCTGCGCAGCTCGCGCCCCGCATTGCCACAGGTGAAACAGACGGCCTTCTTGTAGCCCGCCTCCTCCATGTACTGCGCTATTACCTTACTCCGAATCATCTTGTGCGGGAATTGTAGCGTATTCGTCACCGTCCCAATCATTCAGTACAGGGTACTTTTCGGCAATTTTCTTCACGTCGCCCTTGTAGAAGACGAGGATGTTCTGGTGCAGTTTCACAACTTTACGGGATACCATCTGTTTCCTGGCGCGTATCTGCGCGGTGCCTACTGCATTGACGAGGATGATCTCATTGTAGTAGTGGAACCCTGCCTCGGTGAACACCTTGATGTTATCTGCCACGAACTGCCTATACTCGCCCGTTTCCCTGTTGCGTATCTCGCCCACCTTTACCACGGCGAAACTGTCCTCGGCCATCATGCCATACGCCTGCGTGAAGATGTTACGGTATGCGTCCATGAACTCCTCGTAGGTGCCCAGGGCAGACATGTCCTCTGCGCTGTACACTTCCAGGTCATAATAAGGCGGGCTGGTGAACATGAGGTCGAAGTCACGATCCTTAATGATGGATGCCAGGTCGTTGCTGTCCCCGCAGTAGTATTTCACGTGCGGGTAACGCTTGGTCTTTTCCTGGTTGAGTTTTACCTGGTCCTCGCGTATCTCTACTGCATGGTATGGGTATCCCATTTCCCCAGCTACGACGCCCTTGGTCTGTTCCCCTCCGAAGGGATCGAGGATTTTTCCTCCTGGGCGGTTGAACCAATGGTAGATAACCTCACAGAGCACGGGGTCGAAGTTGCTGGTGCCGTTGTTGATTTTCTGCACCAGGTCGCCGTCGAAACTCCTGCCGTATTCCCCGTCCCTGGTCTCTGATAGGTTGCCCGTCTTTTCCAGCCATGCCTTCTTCCTGTCCTGCCAATATCCCTGTCTGGTGTCGAGCACGGAGAAGGGGGGTACGATAAAGCTGTCGGTGAGCTTATGCACCTCGGAGGGGTTCGCGTATGGATCGTCCTCCTCCGTATCAAATACGGGCAGCTCTCCGAAGAACCCGAACTGCTCCATGTCTATGCCGATATCGCCCAGCTCCAGGTCCAGGAGGTCATAGTCCCACATGGAGCCCTCGCCTACCTTATTGTCTGCGAGGCGGTACGCCTGCACCTGCTCCTCGGTGAGGTCGTCCGCCACTATGACGGGCACCTCCTTTAAGCGCAGCTGCTTGGCGGCCTTATACCTGGTGTGGCCTGCGATAATCACGCCGTCCTTATCGACGATGATGGGGTTTTTAAACCCAAACTCGCGGATACTGTTCGCCACCAGCTCCACGCTGTTGTCGTTTATCCTGGGGTTGTTCGGATACGGTTTAATGTCTGCCAATTTCCTGCTCTCTACCTTCATGGTCTTTCCTTCTTGAATGTGAATGCACCGTATGCGGTGGCGATCCTCACCACGGTGCTCTTGTTGTCTATGCGCTGGGCCGTGCCGAAACGGAGGCACCTGTTGCCCTGCACCGCAGTCAATGCCTCGTTCTCGTCTATGCTCCATGTGGTGTGAGTACCGTCACGCCATGCGACGGGCCTCTCCCCCTGGGCCAGCTTTTCGCCTGTCTTCTTATCCATCATGTTCTCCACGTCTCCGAATGTTGACTGTATATCCCGATCCCCCCGCCAATACTCGCGGTAGGGTTTCCCCCCGCCTGGGCGCGGTATCTGCTGGCTACTGACCTTCCTGGCGTAGGTGTTCTTTTTGAGGAAGGCAGAGATAACAGCATAGGGCTGGCCCGTGGCCCTGTGAATCTCCTCGGCGGTCATGGGGTGGGTGGCACGATCCATAATGTCGCCGAGGATGTGTGTTAGGCGGATGCCCGCGTTATAGCTGGTGAGATACCTGGGGTTACTCATGTTCCATCCTATGGTCTATGTATTGCAGTATCTCGATGCTCGAGCGCAGGTTGGTCAGAACCTGGTAGAGCATGTCGTTTAAGTCCAGGTTGGGGAGGCGCCCCATGAGGACATTAAGGGCGTCCTCGGCCTCCGCCAGGTCGGTCACCGTTGTGCGAATAATCTCCTGTTTCGTGTCGATTAACATTTGCGTCTATACTCCCTGTTGTAGTCTTGATAATCCATTTTGAAGAAGGTCCACGGGCGTGCCCAGCGCTTTAAATTCATCATGCGCTGGGTTTTAACCGCGTGGCGGTTGAACATAGGATAAGGCAGAATGTTCATACTGCGGAGGCGCCTGCACCTTTCCAGGGCACTATCGAAGTCGTGGTCGCCGTCGGTGTACACATAAACGAGGCCGAGGTTGCGGAGGTTTATGCCTGCGTCTTTAAGCAGGGTGAGCCCGCGCACCACGCCCTCGGTGACTGCGAGGCTGTCGTAGGCGAAACGCCATTTGTTGAGGGGGCGGAGCTGTGCGATCCTCTCCGCCACTTCGCTGTCGATCCTGCGCAGGTCGAGGCCCTGGTTAAAATCAACCTTCATCTTATTGGCCAGGAGCCAATCTGTGACCTCGAAGAACCATGCCCTGTCTGCGAGGATGTTGTTATCCATGTACACGGCCTTTTTATGGGCAGGGTCGTGGAACTCCCTGGGGTGCTGGTTCCTGCGCAGCTGCCCTTCCTTGGTGGGCACCACGCAGAACGGGCACCTGTTCGGGCATCCCCTCGTCGTGAAACCCAGGTCATAGTCGCAGTCGGGATAAAGGGAATAATCGGGCATGAGGGTATCCACACCCTCGGGGAGATTCTTATGCAGGTCTATCCCTCCCCCGCCTATGTCAATCTTGGCCTCGGGGTACAGGAAACGGAGGCCGTCTGTCTTGTGTCTATTCCAATCGAACACACAGGAGGCATAGACCTCGGCGGGATCCTCGATATTGAACCCTACGCGCTGGCCCTGCTCCTTCTTCCACGTGCTTATGTGCATGAGGGCGAGGTTCGGGATCGTACTATCTACATCTACCAACAGGGTGCCGTCGGTCATGCGATCCCTCCCTCCCCGTCGTCAGTAATTGCGTAGTCCGTGCAGAAATAGGCCCTGGGGTTCCATACTATCGGGCGCTCTAAATATCTACATACGGGGCCTTTATCTGTGTCCTTGGCCCAATAGCACCGAGCACAGGTGAAGTCTGCATCCGATTGTAGTAAAAATACGGGCTTCATTCCTCCGCCCCCTCCAATGCCTCGGCCATTAACTTGGCGAGCTCCTGCAATTCGCGGAGGGAACCATGCAGGCTCACGGTCTCGTCTGCGTCCCCGAATATTACGAGGGTGTGAGCCCTTATCTCCTCGGGGGCATTGTCCGCCGTTTTGAGGTGCTGGATTTTATACGGGTATAGGCGGAGGTTGGCCCGCATGCTGTGGCCCTTTTCGAGATACACTTTCATTCCACCGCCCTCCATGTGCAGGCCCTTCCAGGCCCGTGCTCTATGAGGCCTGTGTTCTCAATCTGCTGGTACTTTTTGAGTTTCTGGAGCTGGGTGTATAATTTGCGCTTGGCGATCCTAAACTCCGTAGAACCGTCCCATAGGGCTGGGTACCCTATGCGGGCGATTTGGTCCGCACCTATGTTCGGGTGGTCGCGGATGATCCCGAGCACCGCTGTGTCGGAAATGTAGTCGATCCTCATTGAATCACCCAGGTCTTTTCCACACCGCCCAGGTTCTCGCATGCCAGGTTATACCTCTTGGGGTTCTTTACCAGCACCTCCAAATAATCCAGGGCCCTCATCCTGGATACGCCGAGGTATGTTGCTATCTCCCCGACGGTGCGGGGAGTTTTGATGTAGGATTCCAATTTGCGAACGTTCTCAATATCCTGCTCTGTGATTGCCATTAGTTTGCCTCCTTCGGTTCTATGTCGCCCTGGTGGGCCATGTTGTGAATAGTTTGCATAATGTCGAAGTAGTCTCCGCGTGTGTTGCGCACGATCCCAGGCGCGTCCATGGGGCCCCTGCTGTTAAGCAGGTTCCAGATATGCACCTCCATGGGGGTCATGGTGAGCATGCGGTCGGTGGGCCGTGCGCTGTACATCAACATCTTTCGGGCCTCCTGTACATGACCTCGGCTCCGCATGCCTTGCAATGCAGGAAGGTCACGAGGCGCCCTGGATCCTCTCCTATGTCCCCGCTGTCCGCGTCGCTGTCCCATACGAGCTCACCCTTACACCACCAGCAGAGGCAGGTCCAGCCATCTATGTCCTTTATCGGGTCTCTCATGCGTCGGCCCCCCTGGGCTCCCTTATCGGGAAGTGCAGGTCCAGCCCGCTGGTTAAGCATACCAGCAGGAACTTCGGGCCCAGCCTCACGTCCTCCACGGTGCCCAGGTTGGTGCGTCCGTGCAGGAGTTTATAGTGGCCCGACTGGCGCACGATATACCAGGCGGTAGTCACGCGCTGGGTCCAGCCCTCGTGATGGATGCCCGTTTCCTCGTGCATGGTGCGCACGATTAGCTCCGCGAGGGGGCGGGGCACGCTGGCCGATTTCATGCTCCCACCTTCCCAGCGATCCCGTGCACGGCCTCGCGTGTCTTGGATACCACGAAGTCCCTGTGGGTCTGACACATTTGGAGCACGCACAGCCACTCCTCGGCCTCGTACATGGCCCACACGTGCCCCTCGCACCCGCACGCCCTGCGCAGGCGGAGCAGGGCGGTGGTTAACCGCGCCTTATCCTGTGCCCAGCTGTCGGCGGTGATTCCGTCCGCGATCCTCACGGCCTCCTGGGCCAGCTCCACAGCGGTCATAGGGCCCTCCTGTATATCCTCACGTCCCTGTTCATGGGATAGGCGGGGTATTGCACGGGCTCCCTGCGGATTTCTACCAGCTCGGCCCCGACCCCTCCACGGGCGAGTATCCTCGCTATTGCGCGGCGGTCGGCCCCCATCCTCTCGGCGAGGTCTGCTACTGTGAAGGTCTGGCCTGGGGCTATGGTGCGGATTGCTCCGAGGACGTCCCTGGTGGTTATCATTGGCTCGCCCCCTTGATGGGCTGGTACTCCCTGCACTCGCTGGGCTCTTGGAGCTCCAAATACCTGGCGCATATTACGCGCCCGCCCTCCTTGATGCCGAGGCACCGCTTGCATGTCCTGCATGAGGTCATTGGTCCCACCTCCTGTTCCATGCAGTAACGGCGAGCTCCTTGGAGCCCCTGGCGCCTGTCTGTGCCCCGCACCAGGTGCAATGTACGAGCCAGCTGTCCTCGTCCTCCCTATGGATCGTGATAGGGTCTGGCGTTCCGCAGAAGGGGCAGAGCTTGAGCTCGGTCATGCCTGCGCCCTCCTGTGGGTGGCGGTGTAAAACATGATGGCTTGAGTACGGGTGACCCCGCTGGTGAGGATCGCGTCGCAGGCGGGGCAGTTGCAGGTCCAGCCCATCGGGGTCGCGTGCAGGGTGTAGCCATCCGCACCGCATACGGGACACGGTGCCCAGCTCATTCTTTCACCACCATGTGCGGAACCACCTGCGTGTCCACGTGGTTGTTCCTCCACTTCTTGGAGTAGCGGATGGCCTCGTCCTCGCTCTCGAAGAACTTGCTCCATTCGTGGCCGATGTGCTCGTCGTCGCCTGGCTCGTAGCAATGCACGGTCCAGCCGCTCTGAACCATTTCGGGCTCCGCCTCCTCGTTGCTGTCGAAGATGGTGTGGGTACGATCCCGCCCGCAGTTGGGGCACCTGCCCTCCACACGGAGGCCCAGGGCGGTCCTGCTCATGTGCACGGGGTACTCCCCCCCGCAGTCGGGGCAGATTGCCAGGGAGCTCATTCCGTGACCCCCTTGGTGCGGGCCAGGGTGTAGGTGCTGGGGCCCTTCCCTGGCTCGGTGCAGTCAGCCAGCACCTGCTCGGGGTTCGTGTGTCCCGATAATTTGAGGTACTTGGCGAGGTCGGTCCTGGTGAGCTTGACCTCCCTGCTGGTGGGGTACCAATCGCAATAACCGTCGTACTCGGCGGGGTGCAGCTGCGCCAGCTTGGTCTCGCTGATGGTGGAGGCGGGTGCACGCTCCTGGAAGGAGTAACCTGCGTACACCTTGATGCCCTGCGCGAGGGCCTGCTTGATGGCCTCGTCGCGCTTGGCGATTAGAACCTCCATCTGTATTTTGAGCTGGTCTATCTCGGCCTGGATGCGCACGGCCTCCTCCTGGGGAGGCAGGGAGGTGGCCTCCTCGGCGGGATCGTTGAGAAGCCTCATTCTACCGCCCTCCCTGCGTTGATTACAGCTACATAGGCCGCGTCCACTTCCTCGTCGGTCCAGCTGTCGATATCGTCGCCGAACTCCTTGGCGTACTTTTTGATAAGGGGCCTCATGGCGGGGTCGCTGTTGAGCTTGCAGATGGTGTCAACCTTGGTCTCCCTGGGCCTGTCGGTGGTGGGCGCCGTGGTGGGCGCCGTGGTGGGCGCCTTGGCCTTGGCGGGCGATCCGAAGAACGGGTCTGCCTTGGCGGGCTTTTCGGGCACCATGGGCACATTGTAGGCCTCGGGATCCTCCTCGGAACCCTCGTCGATGGCGTACAGGGTCCTGTACAGCGTGCGCTCGGCGTTGGTGATGATCTTGTTCGTGAGCTTGTCGCTGTTGTCCTGGGCCTCGAAGGGAATCTCCGTTTCGATACAATCGTCGGCGTCCTTTCCGAAGAGGCGTACAGTAATGTGGCCTACGGCCGCATACCAGGTCGTCTTTCCGTAGTTGGTTTCCTTGGTGTACTCCCAGCGCTTTTCGTGGTTGTTGTGGTCGTACTCGGGCCTGCCGAATACCACCGTGATGCCCGCGTCGGCCTGGGCCTTGCGAACGGCCTCGAGTATCTGGCCGATGCTGATGAATTTGTACGAGGCGGCTCCCTTCACGGTGCCGTCCTTGGTGAATCCCTTGGCGGATATGGCCTTATATGCCTGCTGGATGCGGGCATAAATGTTGTCGTTGGCGGTCACAGTCTCGCCCCCTTGCATGCCATGAGGTCGCGGTATTCCTGCTCGTAGAACTCGTCGATGCGATCCACAACTTCCGAAGGCAGGCCGTAAAAGCCCTCGCTGGCGCCCCAATAGGTCTCGACCCTGTTGGTGGCGGTGTCGATGTAGCATCCAGGGCCTCCGCAGGTCACAGTAATGCACACCGAACGGTATTCCAGGTCGTCGCCGATGCGGAACTCGATGCCCAGGTTTTCGTCGGCGTAGTGCAGAGGATCGTCGAGCAGGCGCTCGCCTACGCGCTGGGAGTACTCGCGGCATTCCTGGTCGCTCATGCCTGCACCTCCTTGGTCCAGTCGGGGGTCGCGGTCGGGTCCAGCCCGTAGCCCTCGGGAACTGCCCATTGGGCCACAACCTCGGCGCCGATGAGGGCGTGAATCTTGCGGATATCTTCGAGGCGGAAGGGCAGGTATCCGCTCATTCCGCGGTGCTCGTAAAAGTGTCCGTCTGCGTCCTTGCAGAGGATATCCCACCTGTCAGAGGTGTTCATTTATGCCACCTCCTGCGGGTTCGTGTTACGTGTGTGTGTATATGTATATACACACTTTCCGCCCACGGCCTCGCGTATTGCGCAGAGGTCGAGGAGGATCATCTTGTCGGGCTGTGCGCCCGCGTACACGTTGAACTCTGCGAACCTGGCCTGTGCCCACAGGGATTTAATGGTCTGCCTGCTCGAGGCGATCCCTGCGCCGAGGATTAAGTCCTCGAACTCGTTCTTGCGTAGTGCTATGTGGCTCTTGGTAGAATCCACACGGTCGGCGATTTCGCGCCACACCGTTTCCATACGAATTTTCGCTGGCATTTTCTTTCCTCCGCAGGGCCAGCGCCCGCCACATAATCCAGGTTATGTAGTTACCGTTACGTCAGCCCTGCAATATCATTATTAGTCCCACCCTATTTAAAACATTACATCGAAGTTGGCCATCCTGCTAAAATCCTCGGTACTGATGAAGGTCCTCTGGACCTGCGTGCGGTTCCATAGCAGGTCCATGTTCGCCATGACCTGCCTCCCCGTGGACCATTGGATGTAGCGATCCCATGCGCGGAGTATCTGCTTTACAGTATCCTCCGTCCCTGGGAGGATCCTCCGCAGATACAGAAACGTGTTATCCGTGGCCTGTGCAGGATCGTCGCTCAATCCGCCGTCCACCAGCGCCCTGCGGGCCTGGTGCAGTTTGTAGTGATAGCCCCTTAGTGTCTTTTCTGCGCGTCCGTGCGCCTCCAAATAGTTCAGATATTCTTCGATTGTCATGTTCTCCCTCCATGTGTCTTTCAAAAATGTGCGTATATACACATACACACACATGCCACGATTCTGTGGAAAAGTATGCGCTATGTGTGCGCCTCAATAATAGGTTAATATACAGCGGGGGCTCTACGTTAAAACAGAGGGGAAGTCAGCTCTGCACGTTCTGTCGTCCCCTCGCCTCTGCTGTTGCTTGGATACACCCACTCCTTCGGGCGTAGTAGTGGCATTTTCGGGCGGGGAGGAATCCCCGCCCCCTCCCTTCACTTCTTCCACCTGTGCCGATTCTCCTCCATCCATGCGTCCAGGGCTGGCTCCTGGGGCATTGGCTCACAGCGGATATAACATGCTGTGCGCCTCACGGCCCCCTCCACCACCTCGGGCGGGGCATCCAGGAGCCAGTCGCTCACCCACACTTTGAGCCAGCCGCTCGCACGGGTGAACTTCATGGAGCACTTGTCTGGCGTGTGCACCACCTCGCACTCCACCAGGCACCTGGTGAACTCCTTGGCGAACTGCCTGCGGATGGTCTCGGCGAGCTCCGCGATCCCGTCGGTCATTGCTGGTCCCTCCTGTACTCGGCCAGCTCCTTCTCGAACACCTCGGCCAGCATCCTGCGCACCTCTGCGGGCCCGTACTCGTCCACCAGCTCGTACAGCTCGTCGCCGTCGAAGGCCCAGCGGTAGAACAGGTCGGGGCATGCCAGCTCGGCGTCGGTCCAGTCGGATAGCGCACGCTGGCCGAACATGGATGCCCGCAGGGTGTCGTACTCCTCTGGTGTCAATCTTTCACCTCCCAGCCCAGGTCGTCGCGGAGGGCTTTTAGCAGGGCCCACTTCTCCACATATACGGTCGTGTGGATCGCGCCGTCCTCCACGTCGACCTTGATGGTGTTGAGGTCGTCCTGGTACAGGTAAACCATAGAGGTGCCCATCATGCCACCACCTCCGTGAGGGCAGGGCGGGCGAAGATTACCAGGGTCTTGCATCCCTTCGGGTGCACCTGCACCCACTCCTCCTCGGCGTTCTGCTGGATGCGCACCTTCTCGGTGAGGATCCCGTCGCGGGCCTCGATGGCGAAGGTCGCATAACAGGCGGTGCGCCTGGTGCACTTGGCTGGCACGGTGGCATAGCCCAGCATGGTGCGCACGCCCATGTACGAGCCCGTGATTTGGTACTCGGCGAGGTAGGTCTTCCCCTCCTCGAACTGCGGGATCATTCCCTCACCTCCGCCTTTTCCAGGCGCTCCGCGTGCTTGATTAGCAGTTCCGCGGTCATGCGGAGTTCCTTGGCGGTCTCCGCGATCCTCGCGCGGTCCTCGGGCCCCATGGTCCAGCCCCTCTCGTCGGCGATCCTCCTCGCGCAGTCCACACCTGCGAGGGCCAGGCGGAGGGGGGCGTCGGCGTCCCCCAGGGCCTCCAGGATAATCTCGGCGGTGTTCATGCCTCCACCTCCTGGGGGGTGTAGCGCTTGCATCCCCAATTAAGCACGGGGATGGGCTCGCTGGTCCTCTCCCTGCGGAGCCATTCGGGGCAGGAGCAGAGGTCGTCCCTGGGCCTGCCGTCCTCGTTGGTCCAGAAGGAGCCCTCGGGGTCGTGGCTGTGCCACTTGCATCCGTCGCAGGTGGTGCTCATGCCTTCACCTCCTGCGCCTGGTGGAGCTCTGCGAGGTATGCCTGCACGAGTTCCAGGTGCCCGAAGGCCCTGGCTCCCTTGTCCTGGGCTATGTCGGCCTTGGCGCGATCCAGCTCGGCCAGGGCCTCGGCGCAGGTGTTCATCTGGGCCCACAATGCGCAGGCGGTGTCCTGGTCGCCGTCGATGCATGCTTGCAGGCGGGCCTTATAGGTCTCGTGTGCGGAGGCGAGGCTGTCGTACAGAAGGTCGATCCTCCTGCTGATTTCCTCGCGCTTATAGCTGGGGATGTGCTCGCAGCTGGTCGCTATTACGTGGTGGCGGGTGGGCTGGCGAGCCAGGAGTACGTCCCCCGTCTCCTCCGTCCAGCCATAAATCTCCACAGCGTCGAGCTTTGAGGTCTCGAGCTTATGCTCGTAGCAGGCGCGGGTGTCCTCCAATGCCTTGAAGGTTTGGGTGCCGTTGGTGTGGATTCTGGCCCCCTGCGCGGTCTCCTTTACGGAGCTCACTATGTAGAGGGCGTACTTGGCGGTCGTGTTCTGTGCGGTTGTGGTGGTCATTGTCTTATGCCTCCTTGTGTACTACATAGCAGTACGGTGTATATAATAGTATGGCAATAATAGCCATAACACGAAATTGAAAAATGGCGAAAACACCGTGCATTTTCATGTGTGTGCACACTTCGCGTATGGTTAAATATGCCATACGGCCATTTCATTGCATGGAACCGACAATTATGGAACATGCCCAGGCGTGGACCGTGCTCGGGATCGTGCGCGACAATCCTGGGGTGACAGCTGCGGGCGTGGCCCGCGGACGTGCGCACGACAGGGTACGGGAGGCCCGCCTGCGGGAGCTCCTGGATGCTGGCATAATCCGCACCGAGGCGGGGCAATACTGCGGCCGCCCCGTGCTCCGCTATTACCTCACGCCCCGCGGGGAATTGCTGGCGGGATTGTACGACATGATGGTGAGGATATGACCGCCTGTCCCGATTGCGGGGAGCCCCGCCCCCTCGCCGTCCTCTATCACGACGGCGTGCGCCTGGAGTGCCCTCGGTGCGGGCTCTTCGGCCCCCTGGCGCCGACGATCCTGGAGGCGGGTGTCGAATGGGACTGTATGGTGTCCCATCTGCGGGCGGTGGTCCCGTGACCGCTCCGTGCCCTGTGTGCGGTTCACGTGCCTATACCCGCCCGAGCGAGCTCCGCCCTTGGGAGTACCGTGTCGTATGCCCCGTGTGCGGGACGTTTGGCCCGCTCTGTCCTACTCGGGAGGAGGCGGTGGAGGCATGGGATAATATGTCCCTGTCCCTGTGAGTGGTGCCCGTCGCTCGGTAGCGGGCCGAGTTGAACGCGCGCAGGGTCCGCTCCTGCGCCTCTCCGACGGGTTGTTTTTGATAAAAGGTAGGTGGGGATAGCCCCCACCGAGATAATCGGTTTTAGGCGGGTTCCTGGGGCTCCTCTGCGGGTGCCTCGG
>Ga0326512_10000635_pt1 | contig 30218 bp, 34 predicted proteins | sample 1_2617_0518_D_FD_203652 | JGI IMG/M metagenome (GOLD analysis project Ga0326512, IMG submission 203652) | Bovine rumen microbial communities from UC Davis, California, United States - 1_2617_0518 | ecosystem: Host-associated > Mammals > Digestive system > Stomach > Rumen | place: USA...
TCCGCGAGTGGCGTTGACCGTCTCGGCGGTCTATCGTGCCGTGGAACTGAGGGCGAAGACCATCGGGCAGATGCAGATGCAATACCAGGTGCGCGACCGTGAGGGCGGCAACTTCGTGATGGACGTGACGAAGCCACGCATGAATCAGGTCAGCTTCGGCACAAGGCTGAATTATCTGTTGCAGGTGGAGCCCAATCCCATGATGTCGGCGCAGTCGATGTGGGAGCAAGTGACGGTGAACCGTCTGATGCTGGGCAACGGCTTCATCTACATCGAGCGCAACGAACTGGACGATCCGGTGCGCCTGTGGCTGGCAGAGTGCGGCGGTTACAACCTCGGCACGAACACCTACACCATCACCTACATGGGTGAGCGCGGACTGATTAAGAACCGCATTGTGCCGATGAGCGACGTGCTGCATTTCCCGAACACCTACCGCGAGCGCAACGGCTTCTGGGGCATCTCCACGCTGAAGTTTGCCCTCGACACGCTGAGTCTGATCAAGACCGAAAGCCAGTTGGCACTCGAAACGGCAGCGAAGGGTGGACGCATCAAGGGTATCATCTCGGAGAAACAACCGACGCAGGGACAAGGCACACTGGCCTTCGGACTGCTGAACCCCGAACAGGTGAACAACACGGCCAAGGAGATGCAGCGCAAGTTCTATTCAGGTGACGACATCGTTTCGATGCACGGGATGGAATCATTCCAGAACCTGAGCATCAGTGCCCAAGATATGCAGATGATAGAAATTTTGGGCATTTCTCAGGACGACGTTAGCAGGTTTTTCGCCACCCCGCGCCCGCTGCTGATGATGGATACCAACTCGCACTACACCACCTACACCAACGCCACGATGGAGTATCTGAGCCGAACGATTGCGCCCGACGGAGCCGAGATGGAGGCCGAATGCTTCCGCAAGTTCCTGAGCATCTACGACTATGGTCAGCACCGCTTCCACCTGTGCGAACAGCCCCTGCTGCGCATGGATAAGGAGACGCAGGCGAAGGTGGATATGCTGAACCTCCAGACGGGTGCGAAGACCATTAACGAGGTGCGTGCCGAACACGACATGCCAGCCGTGGAGAACGGCGACGAGCCAATGGCAAGTGCCAACCTGATGACGCTGAAGGCTCTGCTGGCAAAAGCCGACGCAAGCACCCAGCTGAAGCCCGGCAACTACACCGTGGGAGAACCGACAAAAGAGGGTGATGAAACCGCATGAAGTTAGTATAGCAAACCGCTGCGGTTTAATATATAAAACCCAAGCGGTTGAGTATAGTAAACCAAAGCGATAAAATATAGCAAAGTATGACACCAAACCCGACAAAAGAGGAAATCGACGCTCTGGAGCGCGAAATCCGACAAGCGAGAAAGCAGCGCGAGAAGCACATCCGACGCGCAGTAAACCCCGGACGATAAAACGCCCGCATAGTAGATAACATTTTCAAGAATTGAGATATGGATAAAAAGTTGAAACGCGAAATCACCATGCAAGTCGCCGACCTCCATGTTCGTGAGGCCGAGGACGGACAGAAGAGCCGCACCGTCGAGGGCTATGCCGTCGTGTTCGGTGTGAGGAGCGTCAATCTCACACCGTGGTCAAGTGACCGCGAGGTTTATGAGATTATGGAGCCGGGTAGCATTACACAAGACCTGCTCAGTCGCTCAGATGTGGTGCTGACAGCCTTCCACAATAACCAGATGATCCTCGGACGCTGGCGTATGGGCAAAGGCACATTGACCCTTGAACTTGACCAGCGCGGCTTGAAGATTCGCTGCACCCTGGCCGAGACTTCTATTGCCGACGAGTTGCTGAGCGGTATCGAGAGAGGCGACATCAGCGGTATGTCATTCGCATTCACAGCCGACGAGGAAGACAACGTGAACGGTGTTACCTATGAGAAGACCAGCGAGCGCAGTGCCACTGGCAAGGTCATTTGGCTGCGTCATGTGAAGAAGGTGACTGGCTTGTACGACGTTACCATTGCAGGACACCCAGCCTACGAACAGACCACCATCGAAGCCCGCGAAGCCATCGACGAGTTCCTGAACGAACACCTCCGCGAGTGTGGCGATGATGACGAGGCAAAGCGCAAGGCCGAAGAGGAAGCCGCTGCAAAGAAAGCCGAGGAAGAGGCAAAGGCAAAGCGCGAACAGGAAGAGCGCGAAGCCGAGCAACTGGAGCGCAAGGCACGCGAGGCCAAGGCCGTGATGCGGATGCGTCTGAACCTGCTTGACCTCGAAACAGAAGATTTTGATTTTTAATGTTTAACCAATAAAAAGTAACGATCATGACAAAGAAAGAAGTTATGAAGAAGGCCGCTCGCAACCGTGAGATTCAGGCCCGTATGCGCGAAATCTACACCAAGATGGAGAAGGAGCGCCGTGAGGAGTACACCGAGGAAGAGAAGCGCGAAATGGCTGAACTGACCTCAGAGTTGGAAGACAACCGCCGCGAGATTCTGCTCTCGAAGGACGAGGCAGCCATTGCCGAAATCCGTGAGCAGGTGGACCGCAACAAGCAGTACCGTGAGTACTTGCAGGGCGTTCGCCAGAAGCGCGAGGATGCCACCACCACCCTGGCTCCGAAGTCAACCCCCGACGGTTCAAGTATCACTGAGTCTGGTGCCATCAACCTCTACATTGAGGACATCATCGACACCAAGGTCAACGGTCTGGGACGTCCCGTCGGTCAGTCGTTCGTCACCGGCGTTGAGGGCGACGAGCTCTATCCCTACAGCATCAACGACGTTGAGATGGAGGAGGTAGGCGAAATCGAAGCCATCAACGACCAGGCACTGGACTTCGACAACATCAAGGTGCAGAGCCGCCGTGTGTCTCTCTCTGTGGCCGTAAGCAACAAGGCCATCGACAACGCCGCCTTCGACCTCGTGGCATTCGTGCTCTACAAGATTCAGAAGGCTTGGGCTATCTACTTCGCCAAGAAGAACTACTCTCATGCTGACTGGAACGGTAACAAGGGAGCCTTCTCGCTGGTTACTCCTGGTACCATCACTCTCGACAACACCATCGGTGCTCAGATCGACGAGAAGTTTGCCGACATCGCTGAACTCGGCTTCGACGACGAGGGCTGCGTAGTCATCTCTCCGAAGATGGAGGCCAAGCTGAAGCACACCTACGAGGGCAACGGCGTGGCTGCTCACCCCATCATCGAGGACGGCCTGCTCTGCGGTCACCCCTACGTCTCCACCAAGCACATCAACTACACGTTGAACGGCGAACAGGAGTACGTGAAGGACACCGACGAGTACATCGGCATCGGTCTGTTCCAGTACCTGCCCATCCAGCAGCACGGCCTCGTTCGTCAGACCGTTGACGCGACAAGTGCTCAGGTGGCCAAGCAGAACAAGACGGTCATCGTCTTCTCTACCGAGATCAGTATCACCGAGCTCTCTGGCAAGGTCAACGGCGCAAACGGCACTCCGCAGGCATTCGCTCTGCTGAAGGTCGTGAACCCCAGCGCGTAAACTCTCTCGCACCCTCTTTCTGGAAACATAGTTTCTCAGACCATCGGGCGGCTCCGATGCACCGGCAAAGGCTGACTGCCCGATGGTTTCCCTTAAACTAAAGCAGCAACATGAAATCAGTTGATGAGATAATCTACGACGCTATCTGTGCAGATACAGCCCTCATGGAAGCCATCGGCTCCCGTGTGGTCTCGACCTGTTTCGAGGTACCGCCAGCCGAAGCGGACAATACCCCTCTGCCTAACATCATCGTGACCGACGACGGTTTTCAGAACCAAGTCGGCACGAAGGATTGCGTATGGGAGTCGGGTGAAGACCGTGTACAGGCGACTGTCGATGTGGCTGCTGATTCCCCAAAGGAGGTGAAGCGTCTGATACGCATGGTTCGTCGTGCCGTCGAAAATTATATTATCTTAATGTCTGCGACCGACGGCTGCATCCCGGAACTTGACTCGCTTTCGAGCAACGGCATAGCCTGGGACTGGATGAAACCCTGCTACTATCAGCAGCTCTCTTATCAATGTACCGTACCATCTGAAACAGACATTGACAATGAACAAGACTAAAGAAAAGACTATCGACGAGCAGAATCAGGAGCAGAACCAGCCCGCATACGTGGCTGAGCTGTTGCTTAACGGCACCGTCACGCTGACCGCTAACACGCGGGAGGAATTGGCCGAAATGGTTGACAACATACCTGCCGAATGCCACTATGGAGCCGGAGCCGTTGGCCGTCATCCCGAAACGGGTCTCTACTCCCTGCGAATCGATTTAACCACTAAAGATTAAGAAACGATATGGCAACATTAAAAGGTAAAAACTTTCGAATCCTGACTTACGATACCACCGCGTCGAAGTATAAGGTAGTGGGTATGGCCACCAGCTGTACCGTTACGCATCAAAGCAATACCGAGAATGCGAACCATAAGGACATCGTGGGTATTGCCCAGTTGCCCACCGTTGTAAGTCAGAGTTGTAATATCAGTGTCGAGTCGCTGAGTGTTGCGGATGTCGGTGCTATGCTGACAGCCATCAAGTCGCTCACGCCATTCACGCTGATATGGGATGAGACAAGCACCACCGACAATCAGACTGCCCTTGGTGCAACCTTCGCACGCAGAGGTCAGTTCTTCCTGAACGACTGTACCTTCCAGTTTGATAACAGAACGAATAGCACGAAATCTCTCCAATTCTCCTCAACGGGAGCGATTGAGGTTCTCGATACTACACCTACGGTTGAGACCATCACCACAGGTGCTTTCACCAAGGGCGAGAACGTTCGTCTGTTCCTCGGTAGCGACAACACAGCCACTCCAAGTCGTGTTGTGGCCGGTGCTCGCACTTTGTCTATCCATTGCAGCCTTACGCTTGAGGATGCAACGTCCAAAGATACCGACGGGAATTGGATTGTACAGGAGGCCACCGAACTGGCATGGGATATCTCATCAGGCGCACTCGTGCGCAGTGGTGACAATATCACTTCGTCTGTTCAGGCTCAGGGACTCGCTGAGATTGAGGCTATCAAGGAGGCGGGCAATCCCGTTAAGTGTCTTGTGGCCAACACCAGCGGGGCAAACAACCGTACCCTTGGTGCAATCATCCTCAGCGGTAGCGTGATCGTCTCCCAGCTGACTATCAACGGCCCTCTCGGAACTGCCGACTATACCACTCAGCTGAATGGCTATGGCCCGTACACCGTAGGCGCATAAAAATGCTGAAACCCGTCTCTCTTCATATCCCGTCCGCCACTATGCTTTCTTCCCATCGCATACGACGGGCGGGTTTTTTGTTTGTTATTTATTATTTATTAATTATTATTTAGGGCGAAAGCCCGCAACGAACTATGACCAAGAAAGAAATCACTATCAACGGCAAGCAGTACCCCGTCGTCTTCGACATGCAGACCATCATGAACTTCGAGGAGGTGACCAGCGGCAAGTCGTTTTTTACTGAGAACCTTACGACGCTGAAGAATCGTATCGCGCTCATCATCGCAGCCGTGACTGCTGCCGACGAGAACACCCAGCTCGAAGTGAAGGATATCACCGGCAACCGCTCGATGGCCGAGGTGCAGCAGATAATCGCTGCCTATGCCGTCATCGACTCACTCGCTGCCGAGTTCTTTAAGATTCCCGAAATCGAGAAAAAGAACAATCCCGAACCGCCAGCCGAAGAGACCGAAAGCGAGGATAAGCCAAAAAACTGACATCCGCTCACGAAATCTATCAGATGTTCGTGGGCGAGATAGGATTCCCCCGTCGTGAGTTCCTTCACGACATCAAGTGGTGGGAGGTGAAGAGCATCATCCGAGGCTACCACGCCCGACATCATGCAGGATGGGAACAGGCGCGACTCGTGGCTTACAACGCCCACTATTGTATGGGAAGCAAAGACCCCGTGCCGACAGTCGAGAAATGGATTACCTTCCCTTGGGAAAAATCCCCGACAATGCCGATCTCTCAGGAAGAAGTGCGCGAGCTACAGAACGACATGGCGACAATCAAATTCTGAAGGTATATATTTGTTCATATATTAATATTGTTATTTAAATGATTCTTCCCTGCCTGCGATGTGAATCGCGGGCAGTTTTTTTCTTTGGTAAACTATAAACCGCAATATCCGCGATAGATATATGGTATCACTCGAAGTCAATGATGCAGTAGTACTGGAGCAGCAGCAGGTGTTGGAACAGGCACTCTCCACGAATCCCAAGACCCAGAAGGCCTTGCAGAAACTCATCCGCAAAGCTCTGATGGAGGTTAGGCCAGAATTGGTGTCGGCAGCTCGCGGTGCAATGGACAGCGATCCACGAGGTGCAGCGCATGGCATCCGCACAGCTGTCTATAAGAAGATACTTGGTGGCAATATCAATATCCTGAACATGAGGAAAAAGGCTGGCAAACCTACCACCTATGAACCGCCACGGAAACTTCAGCCACACCAGCGAGGCGGCAACCGAGTGCCGCGAGGCGAGCGCACTAATACAGTGATGCACTATGGGCCTCACGACCGCCAATGGATTCTTCGCTTCATCAATAGCGGAACAGGAGACCGCATGGCGGGCACACGAGGCGGTAGGCTGTCAGGCAACCGTGGTTCTATCGCTCCGCGCAACTTCTTCCGTGGTGCTGGTGAGCGAGCCCTGTCACAAGCAGCCGACAACCTCGCCACGCTGATAGACACCGAACTCGAAGCGATGCTGAATAAGAAGTCAACCGCTTGACTTTCGCAATTCAACCGCTTGACTTCGGAAATTCAACCGATTGAAATTTTTAACCCCTAAAATTTAACGATATGGCAAAACTAACTTTGAAGATTAAGAAAATCGCTTTCAAGCACCCGAAAACAAAACAACCGGGTTTCGTAGCCCGTGTACTCACCAACGGCACTGAGTCGTTTGACGACATCTGCGAGATTGCAGGCATGAACACCACCTATGCACAGGAGGAAATCGTGGCCTGTGCCGGACTGATGCTCAAAGCAGCCGCCCGACAGCTGAAGAACGGCAAGATCATCGACTTGGGGCCTTTGGGCAAACTCTATCCATCGGTATCAGGTAAGTGGGTGGAGAAAGAGGAAGACCTTGCGCTGACCGACCTCACACCTCATTGCAACTATCGCCCGTCGCAGGAGATAGCCGAAGCCATCGCAGGCGCACAGCTTGGCTGGGCTACCGCCAAGGACGATGACAAAAACAACACCCAGGAGCCCGAGAACGGCAACGGTGAAGGCGGCGAAGGTGGCGACACCCAGCCCGAACTGGAGGGATAATTTCTTAAACTCTCTTAAAAGATTAGGCGATTTCTTGCAACTTTGCGGGAAATCGCTTATCTTTGCACCGTTCAAATATGTGTGCGGCAGAAGATGTCGCTTAACCAAGCGGCAATTTTTTTTGCCCCATAGGTAAGGAAATACTGGCAGCAACCGCGTGGCGTAGTGGAAACACCGCCAAGGCTTCGCACACATAGAGCCTGAACAGCGCGTAGTGCTGCCATTTTTAATTTTTAATGTTCAAACTATTATGTGTAACAAATCATTTGAGAAGAAGATGAAGGAGCGCAACGCTGCCCATCTGCTGTTAACCGAGTTCGTAAAGCGTGAAGCCGAAGACATCGCCCGTGCATTAGAGCCGCTAATCCCCATCTACGGAGAAGTGACAAGCGAGTCGTTGAAGGACAACATGCGCGTAGTGGCGCAGACATTCGCAGGGCTTGCCCTACAACTGATTGACCACAACAGCACACTTGACCCAGGCGACACAGACAACATGATCCTGCCGTGCGGAGCAAAGACGATGCACAGCACTCTTGAAGAGTTGTCACGATTCATCGAAGGCACACGACAACTGATGTGGACTATTGGCGACAAGCACTACGACGACCCAGCCATCAAACTTGTGCGTGAGACATTCTTCGAGTACGACACCCAAATGTAACCGACTATGGAAGAGATTTGGAAAGACATCAAAGGTTTCGAAGGTCTTTATCAGGTCAGCAATATGGGAAGGGTGCGTTATTCTGACACATGGATAACGCGCCCATATCCAAACGGGAACGTTGCAAATATCAGAACACGCAAAGGTTCTATAAAAAGCCTTATCTTTAATAATTATGGTTATTCCGTAGCACTGATTAAAGACAATAAAAGAAAAGTTATCCCACTATGCGAGCTTGTGGCCGCTCATTTCTGTAATGGTTACGAAGATGGAATGCAAGTAACCCATATCGACGGAGATATTACAAACGACAGAGCAGACAATCTCTCGTTCAAATGGATGGAAGACCTACCTGGCGAACAATGGAAACCTATCAAGAACTTTGAAGGATTGTATGAGGTTAGTAATATGGGGCGGTTCCGTTCTGTCTATAAATATAAAAACACTATAGTAAGAAGTGGATCGTCAGCGGTTATTTTTGTACGTCCTAAATTATTATACCTTAACAAAGCGCATTCTGGGTATTATCACGTCATTCTTTATAAAGAATCGAAAAGGTATGAATATACAGCACACAGACTGGTTGCTCTCCATTTTTGTGAAGGTTATAAGCGTGGCTATGTCGTGAATCACAAAGACGAGGACAAATCAAACAATAAGGCTGACAATCTGGAATGGTGTACAGAACTTTATAATCGAAGATATGGCACGGCTATACAAAGAACTGCCGAAAGTAATTGGAGAAAGGTTGCGCAGTATGATTTAGCGGGTAATCTCATTGCTACCTACGGCAGTGCGAAGGAAGCGGCAAAAGTGACAGGTTATAATTACGTCAGCCTATGCGAATGGTGCCGTGGTACACACACACCAAAGAATAACTATCGGTGGGCTTACATATAAAGTAAACCCTAAACGACAAAATGCGAGATTAGTGTATAGTTACATTAATCGCATTTTTTTATGGCAGATTCAATACTTCGCTTACGCGTCGATTCCGCAGAATATAACAACAAACTGAAGCAGGCGTCGGAACAGTTGACCCGGTATGCAGACGGATGCCGAAAGGCAGGTGGCACGTTGCAGTACGTCGATGATGGTGTCGTCGAATTTGCACGCTCACTTGGCAAGATGGAAACCTCTGCCACTTCCGCACGCGGCCAACTGGCTGAAATGACCAAGGCATTCACCGAATGGTCTGTGCGATACAACAAAATGACCGACGAAGAAAAGAAAGGTGAGTTTGGAAAAGCCCTCTCTCAATCGCTCGATCAGTTGAAAGGACGCATCCAGGACAGCAAGACAGAACTCGACGATATCAACAAGTCGATAAATGGCGGTGGCGGTCTGACGGGTGCGCTCGATAGCTTTGCAGACAAATTGGGATTGAACATCACACAGCTCACCAAGTTCGGAAGCGTGGCGGGTGTCGCTACTACAGCCTTAAAGGTGGCCAAGGATGCGTTCTTCCAGTCAGAGTCAAACATCGACGAGTGGGGACGTACCGTTAAAGGCGCGGAGGGTGCCTATAATGTATTCCTTGACACTCTTAACAATGGCAACTGGAGTAACTTCTTCGATAACCTATCGAAAGCTATTCAGGGAGGCCGCGACCTATACGATGTATTCGACAGGCTCGGATCAATAAAGAGTAATAATGCAGCTGCCATTGCCATTGTTCAGCAACAGATAGCACAACTGCGACTCGCTAAACAGCAAGGCGAAAATGTTGACGCTCAACTGAAAGCTGCTACCGCAAGACTCGCAGAACTTCAAAAGCAGTCCATCAATGCTGGCAAAGCCGCTGGCACAAAGTCAGCGTTTGAGGTAATCCGTAGCGGAGTGAATAGTGTTGGTGGTGCTCGTATCAATGATGCCACCATCAACTATGCGATTGACAGGATTATGAAGAATGGTCAGTCGGAGTTTGACAAATACCGCTATAATCGTGACCTTCTGCAAAAGAGAGGCACACGTACCGTTGTTACTTCCGTTGATGATGGTTACGGCGGTACTGTCAATAAATACCAGAATGTATTCGATATCAATCTGCTAACCAAGGAACAGCAGAAGCAATATGCACTGGCGCAAGCCATCACCGAAGGCGAAACCCGCATACAGAAGGGTATCGCTGCCTATGCCCAAGCCGTTCAAGAGGGAACATCATCAGCCCGCGAAGAGTTTAAGGGCAACCGCTACGCTCTGCAAGGCTCAGGTGGTGGTGGCAAGAGTGGTTCGTCTGGCGGTAGCGGTACGAATATCGCAGATGCAATTCTGAGAGGATGGCAGAACGCATCCAATCGCTCAGCGCTTGCGGCTGATAGTTTCAAGGCAGAGGTGCAACCATCGGAGTTGTTTAAAATGTTGTATGATAGCACTCACGACACCACGGATTCTATGGGTGATCTCACGAAAGCACTCGAACGTCTCAATGAGGCCGAGGGTATATCGGGCAAAGGAAAAGACACAAGAAAGAATGACGAAACCTCTGCGCTGAAAGAATTTCAGAAAACATTAAGCAAAGGTGGTGAGATAATGGGTGGTGTTAACAATATCGCGTCAGGCATCGAACAGCTTGGTATCGAACTTCCACAAGGACTTAGGGATGTGCTCGGCGGTATTCAGGGCATTATGTCTATCGTACAGGGCATCACATCCATTCTGCTCGTTATCGAGGCACTGAATGAAGTGCAGGCCACAACATCCGCCATTCCGTTCTTTTCTCGTGGTGGTGTGGTTCATGCTGCCGGTGGTGTCGTAGCGGGTAACACATATTCTGGCGACCAGATTCCCGCCATGCTCAATGCGGGCGAGGTCGTATTGAATCGCGCTCAGACGGGAGCACTCGCAAGTCAGCTTCAGGATGGTGGCGGCAACGGGCGCATCGTAGGAGTGCTCAGAGGCGAGGACATCGCTCTGGTGGCTGACCGCTGGGGCAGACGCACGGGTAAAGGCGAACTGGCATTCTTTAAGTAACATTAAACAGACATAAGATATGGCAACGAACGGAAACTCAATTATAATAGGCAAGATGGTGAATGGCGATTTTGTGGCTTTCGCCGCCGTGAAGAGCCACGATATACAGAATCAGTGTGACGTGATAGAGAAAGCCAGTGCCACGCAGCAGGACTTCAAGGAGTATGTCGCGGGCCGCGAGGAATGGGGCATCAACGTCAGTTACCTCGTGCTACAAAACGAGAAGTCGAACATCGAAGACTTGCTGAAGGTGCGGCAGACATACCGCATCTGCATCAAAGGGCGCACAGGCACATACGCTCTCTATGGCGACGCGATATGTACCCAGTGCAAACAGTCGTACCAGCAGGGCAACCTCTCCGTCGGTTCTTTCGCGCTGAAAGGTACGGGCGCATTGAAGAATACGAATACATAAGTAAACCCCAGGCCATAATATCTCCGCTATATATAAAGAGAAATTATGGCAAAGAACTACTCCATAACCTTCAAGTCGCTCCGTGCTGGCACCGTGTACACATTGAACATCGGTGGCGGCACGGGGACGGCCGTACCCCTCAAAGGTGGCGCACAGCCATTCGTTACTCAGGAGGACGACAGCGACGATCAGTTCACACCTATCCGCACACAGTCGGGATATATCCGTATCGTAGACGATGGCCTCGATGCCAACGGCAACGCTTTCGACTACAAAGACCTTATCCCACAGACTAACACCTCGCGTCCTGTGACTCTCGCGGCTGGCTCTACCATCGTTTGGCAGGGCTTCATGCAGTCACAGAATTTCAGCGGCACATTGTACGGCAATCCCCAGGAGCGAGAGTTCCCCGTGCATTGCGTGCTATCAGCCCTCAACGGTGTCGATATCCCCACCGTAGTACCGCAGAACCTCCAGATGATACTCAACTTCGGCTCGCTGCTCGGATATATCTTCGGCAACGTGGCCACGCTGTCGGGCAATGCCCTGGCCAATGGTGAGTTCGTGTTTCAGTGCGCCAGCCGTGCGCAGACGATTCTCGGAGCAAAGATTGACTGGAGCAACTTCCTGACCACCGATGAAGAAGGCAACTCGGCTGCAAATTACACCCTCTATCAGATACTCGAAGACTTCTGCCGGTTCTGGGGCTATACAGTCAGGACATACCATCGGGACATCATCTTCACTTGTGCCGACGACACCACCCAGACCACCGGCATACGCTTCGCCTCGGAGAGTGCGCTGGCAAGCATATCCGGCTCTACGCTTTCGAGCATGTACACCACCGTCAGCATCCCTGACAGCTTCGTGGATACCGACAACGACGACACCGTTATCCTCGGTCCCGGCAAGGCAGAGGTGAAAGCCGACACCAACTCACAGAAAGAGGTGGTGGAGTTTGCGCCTTATGAGGTGGAGAAGACAATGGAGGATGGCGGCTATACCTGGGTGAGCGGTGGCGAAGACCTCGTAGGATATTTCACTACGCCATACATCAACTCATTCGACTGTCCGACGCTCACGGGCACAGGTAAGTTCTGCCGCAGACAGATATACTCTACCCAAGACCAGACCGACAGCACAGAAACCGACCTGATTTGTTTCACCGGCTACGAGGGTAGCACCGTAATCAACAAGATGCAAACCAAGGTGCCACGATCCTACGGAGGCGGTTCAATCAAGATGAACTGTCAATGCTTCCACGAAGCCGAAGCACTCAGCCCTAACTCGCTCGACAATGTTAAGATGCAGCTTGGTATCGGCATGGACCGCGCCTCTGCCAAGTGGTTCTATTGTTATGTAGGTCTGGGTGAATATACCGTCAATAGCGGATGGAAGACCGCAGCCGAGAATGGTGGTGTGATACCGAGTTTCCGTCAGCACCTTGGGGCACAGATGGGTCCGCTGATTATTACTATCAACGGATGGAAGTCATTCCCAGCCATACCCGTTGCAGATAACCTCTACGGATATCTGTTTATTGAGTTCTACGGATGTTCCGAGGACTTCGGATTCGGTGAGTTTGAACTCGGCAAGTTCAGCGTTGAGTTCTCACGCGAAAAGACAGAACTGCCCACCTCGATAACAGATTCAGGACGTGCCCGCACGATGGCCGACAAGCGCAAGAGCACCATCAGATACTCAGCCGTGAATAGCAACGGTAACCTCGACAAATGGAATGCCGACTGCATCTTCGCAACCGACAACAATGCCGAATACGGCTACGGTCTGCTGATGACTGCCAGCGGCGGTTACTTCGGGAAGATGTACTACGGCTCGGTGCAGAAATACCCAGAGCAGCACCTCTGCGACCGTGTGGCAGCTTACTACGCCACAGCAAAGCGAATGGTGACGGGCTCACTCGATAGCAACGCACAGGCCATCGCCTCGATATCGCCTCGCAACATGGCGACCCTCGACGACGCTACCTTCCACCCTGTCGCCATCAGCCACGACTGGCGCGACGATAAGACAATACTCACCCTTTTACAGATGTAACGACGATGAAGACATTATCACGCGAAGGAATACAACGAATGATCGACGGAGCCGGTGGCGGTTCTGTCTCTGGCGGTGGTATCAGCAGCGGGGACCTTGCAGGCCTCGCCACACAGGTATGGGTCAACCAGAACTATCTGAGCATTGATTTCTTCTCTTCTCTCTTCAAGGCTTACGGCCCCGCAGAGACAGAGGGCGACCCCGACGTGGAAATCGTGCCTAACGATACGGAATCGACCATCTCGAATATCAAGGCGATGTTCGGTTTCTGGACGGAACAATATATCTCCGCCCTCGGCCAAGGCTCTGGCGGTGGCGGTGGTGGCGGGGCAACAACGCTGGGCGACCTCTTGGATGTAGAGTTCTCCGGCACCCCATCCGACGGACAGGTACTGAAGTACAATGGTACTACCCACAAATGGTACAACGGCAACGACGAGGGCCTGACATCACTCCCCTGGTCATCTATCACTGGCAAACCAACCACCCTCAGCGGCTACGGCATCACGGACGCATATACCAAGACCGAGGCCGACGCGAAGTACCTTACCAGCAGCAGCTTCTCGGCCTTTACCGCCAGCAGCCTGAATATTTCTGCCACCATAGGCACCACAACCCGCACGGTGCAGGCTCCTACCATTGCCTACCTTGGAAACAACTACGAAGCAGCCAGCAGCGAGACAACACCGTCATCTCTTTTTGCTGGCACAATGTTCGGGGCAAGCAGTGGTTTCTATATGACAGGTGTATATCGCACTGGAGCGTCGCCCGCCGACATCCCTTGCAATTACGGTAATATCCTCAATATATTGGGTAACGGTGGCGGTCAACTGTTGGCAGAGTGGTGCGGTAGTTATAAGACGGGTCATCTTTACTATCGCAGCCATCGCGACAATTTGGCCACTGGAGGATGGACACCGTGGGAAAAGATAGCATTCATAAGCGACTTCTCATCCTGGGCATTGGCATCAACGAAGCCATCCTACACCTTCAGCGAACTGACAAGCCACCCGACGACCCTCGGTGGCTACGGCATAACGGACGCATACATCAGCAGCGGCACGATATATCTCGGAGGCAACAGCATCACTCCGCTGACATCATTCACAGAGACCGACCCGACAGTGCCCGCATGGGCAAAGGCATCGACTAAGCCATTCTACGCCTTCAGCGAACTGACAGGCTCGGTGGCATTCTCACAACTGCCAACGATGTATTGGGCTGACGTGGCTGTAAGCAACTCATCCAACAATAACACCTCGCCACAGTTCGGCAACCTCCGTCTGCGCCCTGGCTCAGACAACTACGGCAGCTATCTTCGCTTCGGTGACGGTGACTTTGCCTATCTCGCAGAGCTTTCCGACGACCAGCTGACATATAGAGCCGGCTCGCACACCTTCAATGTGAGCAGCAACGAGGCCGTACAGATAAACAGCTCAGGACTCCGCATCGGAGGTTCATCGGGCGTGGTGCTCTCATGGGATTCCACTAACAACGCGCTGAAGGTACAGAAAGCCGACGGCACGGCTGCGAACCTGTACGCCACAGGAGGCGTGAGTGCCCTCGGAATGAGCGGCGGCAGCGGCGGCAGCATCGGCAATCTAAGGGTGACAGGTACATTAAATATCGGCTCATCATACACAAGTTTATATTGCGACAGTAATAATCGTCTATATGTTGATGCTCCCCGAATTTGCTTTAATTCTGCGTTGTACATGGGCTCCAACAATATCCGCACAGAAAGCGGAAATATCTATACCGAAGAAGGCAACATCTATCTCGACGGTGGCTACATCTATCTCGACAGCAGCCGCTACATATACCTCGACGGTTCAACGTTGAAGTTCTACGATGGCTCGACCGCAAAGACAATTTACACATATTAAACTCAAGGAACTATGACAAAGAAAAGAATTACCGAAGTGTACAACTTCCTGGCTATCGCTTCGATGAAGCAGATGACCAACGACGAGAAGATTATGCTTATCCGTCTGCTCAGACAGATGAAAGGCGTGGCAAAGGAACTGACCGACGCTGTGAACGACGCTGTGGCGAAGGCACGCGAAGAGGGTATGGAGCAGCAACAGATGGTGGAGTTCGTAAACAAGGCCGTTGACGACCTCGCACAAGAAGAGACCACCATCTTGACCGCCATCCTCACGCCCGATGCCTTCGACCGCCTCGCACTCTCTAACGACTGGACATTCGCCCAGATTGAGGAATTAGGAGAAGAATTGACTAAAAAGGAATAATAATGCCATACTCTAACGAAAAAATCACTGCCCCCGTCAGCATCTACGACGTGCAGCGTGCCCTCGGCTCTTCGAGTCCTGATTTAGGCACGCTGTGCAAACATTCAGCAATTAACGTGTGGGCGAAGTACAAACCAGTCCAGAAAAATCTCATCGACACGGTGACAGGCCAGTGGGACTTCACGAACAACCGATGGTTGAACTCAGCGACATGGTGGAAAGGTAGCGGTAGTTTTCAGGTTGGTGGTATAGAGGTAAAGACTGCGACGCTGTTAGGTCCCGCATCGACGCAGGGCACACTGCTTTCATATTACGAAGGATCTGACCCTATGAACGGATGGGTCTATCAGCGTCCGACAGGTGGTTCTATTCAGCCGTATAGACTGACTGATTTTGCAGGCTATAACCATAAGGCACCACCGCCACTCGCAAGATTCTACGTCACGGAGCAGATTATCCAGGACGGACATTTCACGGCTTCTGCACTGATGCAGATGAATGACGTGGCAAACGCAGATTATCTGTCCTTGGGTGATTTTTCTGCAAGTGCCTTTCCAAACGGACTCTATTTCGGTGTAGTGTTCACCCAAAACGGAGTTGTAAAACTTGTTGTGACGAACGACACGGTTAATGTCTCGCAACTAAGGGTAAATTTCAGCGGCAGTGGCAATATGCTTCCGCTGGGCGATTATACTGTATATCCTATTCTCTGTCGTGATCAAATACCCATCACGCAAACCTATCAGACACAGAACCTTTTTCTGACATGTCCGATGGTATCGCCTGTACAGACCCAGATAGTGAGCAGTTCGAGCACCGTTGATGTACAGCTAACCCCGACATATACCATTGGACAGCTGAGAGTGAACATGAACATCGCTAACAACACTGGCAGTACTATCACAAATGTCAGATGGTATCTCTCGAATTCTTCGGCACAGCCGTCAGGAACTGGAACGCTTATAAGTAACATATCTGCGGGAAGCAGTGCCGACGTGTTGAATGTGGCATATACAAGCGGACAGTATTTCCATGTGTCGTTCACATATAACGGAAGTACTTATTGGAAGCACTTACAACTGCTTGACCCATCATATAATAACAATTAACATTTTCGGGACGGAATTATAAAGAAATCGGGGAAGCCGCTGCTTCCCCTTTTTCGTTAATCAAATTAAATACTATGAAAACAAAAAAAGCAACACGACGGCCTCACGGCTTACCATGTGCCGGATATATCTTCGCCCCAATCACTATCGACCGAGATAGCAACCTTGCGATTAGCGTTGAAGAGTGGGCCGGAATAGTTCGTCACGCGGTTACGCTCTAATGGCACGTCGGCAATACCTATCTGCGACATCACACCACCATCGCCATCCTTCGCCTTCATGGTGATATCGGTCTGCCATGCCGACGAAGGACTCAGACTGTAGAAGTTGGCATAAAGCTGTCCTGTTGTGCCGATGTAGCTTGCAGGCACGTTGATTGTGCGCTCTGTCTGGCGGTCGTCGGTTGCCTCGCCTGTGAGATAGTCGATGCCGTAGTACCAGTGGGATGGTATGATACATATCTGTGCGAGCGTGGCGGGTATCTCGTCCATGACAGTTAGTCGCAGACGGGTGGCGACGCGCTGGAGACTCACACTCTGGTTTGTGGCAGTTGCCGGAGCAATGGTGATGGAGCGCGAGGCCCAGAATGTGTCGGAGGGTTTTGTCCAGGATATCGTGGTGCCATCGATGACTGGACTGTCGCCACGCGAGGCGACGAAATAGATGGTGTGGTCGCCATAGGCGGCATTGATCGTGGGATTGCCAAAGTCAGCATCCGAGGCAGTCTGATGGATAGTCTGCTTAAGTTCGTCGCCAATGTAGTCGAAGAGCCAGAGGTCGGTCATACTAACCTCGCTCATGGTGGCGCGGGTGGCGGCATTGTCGGCTCCCATCGCCACGATACTGATATCGTGACAGGCAAAGGTAATCACGCGATGATCCTTCAGGCTGTCACCATTCACATAGATACTCACACGGCCACCTCCATCGGGAGCGTCATCCTTGGTGCAGGCGGTAAGGGCTGCAAACATGGCAATAATGCCAACGATAGTCTTCACCACGTTTCGGCCTGTGGTCAGGGCACTTGATAGATTTCTCATAGTTTTTAATAATTTAATGGGTTAATATTATTGCGCCTTTGAGCGCGTTCAGTCGAGTCGTTTGATATACACATATCCCACGAAGAACCGATGCCCGTCGACTTCATCTTTCTTCTCTTCGATGAAGGCCGTAGCCTTATACGGAAACTCTTCAGCTGTCAGCGAACGCACGAAGGCGGTCTGATCGGCTGGGATATATCCGAGGTGATGTCTATCGTCGGCAACAATCTTTATCGCCTCGGGGTCAAACTCATTGTCAGGTTCGGGCACCAGGGCACAGTCAACACGCCCGACGTATCTGTCTATACCCTCGCGACGGTTGATACCGGCAATCTTCAGAATGCGCAGATTCTCGAAGACCGAGAGCCAACCGCCATCGTCACGACGTTCGGGCAGAGGACCGCTGTAGTTGTTAGACATGATGGCATCGTGGACGGTCTGATTGCCCGCGAGGTCGGCCTGAATCATCGCCTCGGTCTTGCGCATAAGCAGCCGGGCATTGGCCAAGAGGTCATCGTCGGATTTCTCCTGCTCTTGGTTTGTGTACTTCGCAGCCAGTTCGCGCTGCACATCCTCGTGGGAGTTGTGCTGATGCGCAAGCGACTTGAACATCATAACAATCACACACACAATGATAATAAAAACAAGGATTCCCATAATTTAAAGTTTTAAAAGTTAGACATTAATTATTTCGTTCGACGGCTCTTCGGTTTCGTGCGACGCGCACCTCCCAGCTTCTCAGCAATCATGTCGTAGTCGTCGTGGACGGATTGTGCGATCACCTTCGCATAGCGTTGCGTCTGGGTGATGTTCGTATGTCCGAGCATCCTCGATACATTCTCAATCTTTGCACCATTGCGTAGCATATAAGTGGCGAAGGTATGGCGGGCAAGATGGGAGTGCAGGCGTGTCTTGATACCAGCCAATAGGCCGAGGGCTTTCAGCTGATGGTTGTAATCGGCATTGTTGATTCGCGGCACGCGCATGTCGTATTTCTCCAGCACTCGCACGGCTGGCGGCAATAGGCTCGACACGTAGGGCACGCCTGTCTTGATACGTTCGCCATTGTTTACCCACCGTTTGCCGTCCCACTTGTAATCGCTGATGTCGAAAGCCTGAGCATCAGAGAAACTTAGGCCAGTATACATCTGGAAGATAAACAGGTCATGCGCGATATCGAGCATCGACCCAGCAGGCAGGATGATACTCTCGAACTGCCGCATTTCGTCCTCAGTCAGATACTCGACGCTCTCCCTGTCGCCTCGCTTGAATTGGCCTTTGAGCCGTTCGTAGGGGTTGCGGTCTATCTTCCCGAACCTGTCGGCACGATTAAGCAGAGCCTTCAGACACTTGTGATACTTCCACACACCGGCATCGGATATCCTGTCGCCATTGACGGTCTTGCGCTGATGCAACCAAGCGTCAAACTGGCTGATCTTCTCAGGAGTCACGTCGTGCCAGGTCTTAATGTCGCCATACTCTATCAGCCTGGCAAGCAGCGTGCGGTAGTGCTTTGCAGTCCCGTACACGAGATTCAGCTGTGGTATCTGTTCCTCTATCCAGTCGAGCAGCACAGGTTCGTCGCTCATCGCCTCCGATGCCTGGTACACCTTATTGCGGATGGCTTCGGTGTTAATCGCTTCACCGGCCTTGATGCTGCCATTCACGCTGTCGCTCACTATCTCGTAGATGATTGCCAGCCGTTCGTTCAATGTGGAAGAGTCGGGACGGTTGACAATCTGCCCGGCCTTCCATTCGCTTTTACGCACGCGGATGCCTGTACTTATATAGTATGACCTCCGCTCAGCCGTGATTCTCACCTCCAGCGTACCGACTCCAAGAGCCTTTGATTGCTTTTTCCTATCAAATATTATATTCGTTGTTATCATAGATTTCCTTTATGTTTTACTGTTTTACCGTTTTACCCCTATGTTTTACCCCCGAAATACCCTGCGGTAAAACATTGGTAAAACATTTGGGCTAAAAATGTCACATTTTGTCTTGTTTTGTATTCTTTCATAATCTCTCGTTTTTAACGTTAACTCCCTGTTTTTAAGGCGGATGCAGCGATTTTCTGCATATCCCCGTGCTTCCGAAAGGTGATCCGTTTGGGGCTATGCGTGATTCGACGTAATTGATTGTATATAAATAGGTTAACCGTGTTTCGCATGGTATGGTTGGGAAAACATTGGTAAAACATTTCCCCAGGATAACGATTATCACGGTTAAAACTATTATATTATATAGAATCATACGTGCGTGGTATTTTTATCACCTCGTTCACCTCTGTCGGCTACACCGATGGGGAATGGGGAATCTGTGAGGATATCCTTCTGCTGAAGCATTTCGATAGTTGTGCGCATTGTCTCTTTGTCTTTCCTTAGATCGGCAATAGTCTGTGATTGCTCATCGATACGCTGTTGCTTATCGTTGACCATTATCCGCAGATCAGCATTTTCCTTCCTCAGCCACTCCAGCTCTTTCAGTATATCAGCCGGAATGGTCTGAGGCACATCCTCATGCTTTTGTTGTTTCATCACCTCATAGTCAGGATTTGCTTCTTTGTTCTGATTCTCGAGGATTTCGGAATCAGGCACGTTATTCAGGAGCATGTACTGACTTTTCCCGTAGAGGTAATTCATGTTAAGCGGTTCTCCCAGGTTTTCTATGAATGCTGCTGCGAGCCGTTTCATGTAGTCTTCACCGACACGCTTTTTGCCTGCGCGACAGTCAGAGAGATAGGATGCGCTACCACCGACGAGTGCAGCCGTTTCTTTCTTATTCAGCCGCATTTCTTTCATTAGATAGTCGAGAACTCGCAGGAAGGGTGCATTATACTGCTTTTTCTCTTCGATTCTGCTGTCTTCATCCATAATTACACCGTAATTCTCTTAAATTATATTAAAATTAAGCCACATTTCCACCAGAATTGCACTGGTTTCATCGAAAGTTTGTATATTTGCACCCGTAAAGCAAGCAAGTAGCACAACGGGCACAGAAATAGCCGTCAGACACGGGAGTGCCTTTGCTAAATAGACATTGGATTGCAAATATAAGCATTTTTGGGGCTCGTTGTGCAAAAGCAAGCAAACATTTAAGATAATTTAAAAAATATGGTAGTAGATAAGGTAACAAAGGAAATGCTTTTCAAGCTCAACGTAGGAGACCAGAAGGTTTTCACGCTGCCAAGTTTTGGCAAGGCTCGCAGTGCTCAGAGCTATGCCCACCAGCAGAAGAAGGCGACGATGGGCACCAAAGATCAGCGAAAGTTCAAGGCTGTTCTTGGCGACCCGAATCCTGATAACGGTCAGACAGGTGTAACCATCACAAGACTCGCGTAGGTTATGAGTATCAACTGGACGACATTCGAGGCGAAGGTGCTCGCAATCATCGAGAAGGTGATGACGAAGATAATGAAGCGTTACTGCGAGAAGTGGGTAACGGCTGAGGTTCTTTGCGAACATGTGGGCACTTTGAGTCCGAGATTCCTGAAGGATCATGGCAAGATGTTCAACCGTACTCAGGTGATATGGCGAGACCCGCAGGGCGTGGAGCACGCACAGGGCTGGCTCTATCCTCTGCATGAGATACTGGAGATGGTTGAGGACGGAAGGATAAAAGAATTAAAAGAAACCACAAAGTAATGAATTGCATAAAGTACATGTTTTAGAAGATTTTTTCTATGTTTTGTGTCGCCAGCGGGCGGTCTTTTAGAGATTATTTTTCTGATTTGAATAGGCTTTTGGTCCTGCCGGTTCGGGAGAATAGACAGGTTTTTATTAGAGACTACGAAAGAAGGTAAAAGATATCAGGATAACATTTTAGGAGAGTTGGCCGAGTGGGAAGGCACTGAGAGCGACAATAGAGCGCGAGGCACGGCGGGAGTTCGATTCTCTCACTCTCCACAACATAACAGATACTCCGAAATGGAGCGACGAGATTGAAATCTCAGGTACTCAGAAACGACACGGGGAAGCAGCGGCCCATCGGTGGTGCAGAGCACAGCTTACAAAACGAAGAACTGACACTGCATTCACTCCGAAACAAATACATAGTCGGACGAGAGGCAATGCACGGTAAAACGTGTGACCGGACGAGCGGGCATGGTCGTGATGACTACCCAGAAAGACCGCAAGGATTCGTACCAATGGAGACCAAACGTGACGTGTCACTGATGTAGAGAGTAAAGCAAATGTCTGGCAGTGCGATTCAAATCAAAACAGGCAGAATCATCGCAAAGTAGAAGAGTTGAAGATTGTGGATGTATCATGATTATTATTAGATTGATATAGTTTGCCCGCGCAGCTTCGGTTGTGCGGGCTTTTCGATATAGCCGTATAGCTCAGTTGGCAGAGCATAACAGTCATTTCGGTGATGATGGTTGACGACCATCCTGTTAGGTCGGTGGTTCGATTCCACCTACGGCAACAATTACTTAATTTTAAAATCAAAGGCTTATGAGAAAATCAATTTATCAGCTCATCCGTGAGCAGAAGACAGACTGGAGCGAGTTCGCAGAGATCGTAGGATTCAAGAACACCCTTCAACAGATTGTAGTAGGTATGGCGATGGGAATCATCCTCCTGGCGATTCTCGGTATTGGAGAGTGGATATCAAGATTAATATTTGAATAGCTATGACGTACAATCAACTACAGCAACAGATAGCCGAAAGCGACAAAAAGTTTGCCGAAATGGAAGCGATGCTCCAACAAAAGATAGACATCGAGATGGCGAGCCGGTTGCCCGACCGCACGGCAGTGCTTAGGATGAAAGAACAGATAGCCGGTATTCATGGTCGCGCTCTCAGAGCAGCCGACAAATTAAAGAAGGAATATGCGATGCAGAACGCTCCAGCCGATATCGGTGACGTGATAGGCACGGAAATAAAGATACAGCGTAAGAACGGTGTGCAAGGTCACATCTACCGACTCATGCGAGTGGATCGTATCGAAGTGGCTGCATTCGATGTGCCGTCACTTGTGTATTACGGTACATATCTGAAAGCCGACGGGAAGACCCCTGTGGCAAAGCAGATGATGATACCGATTCATCAGAAGGATATAACAAAGGTTGTGAAAGTCACAGCCAACAAATACTAACATTTTAATTTTTTGAGAACTATGGCAAAGAAGGAACTAAAGAAGATCCTGTTGAAGACCGTGCCCAACGGCTATTCGTTAACCGTCGAGGGTACAGAGTGCATGTATTTTAACGAGACGGACATGTTAGCTGGATTCCTCACTCATGTCGGACTCTGCGAGACCGCAAACATGGATAGAGGCACCCTCCTGAGCACTCTATTCTCCGCGATGCTTGGCGAGGCCTACGCCACCGATGTAAGCACCCTGAAACAGCGCGTAGGACTGCTCACGAGCCAGTACAACACCACCATCGAGCGTATGGATAAGGCCATCGAATACGTGACCCAGGCCGAAAAGACCATATCCGGCCTCGTTAACCGTATCGAGCAGATCGAGATACAACTCAAAGCCACCGAAGCCGATCACGCTAAGAACAAGAAGGTGGTAGACGAGACATCAACTAAGTTAGCCGACATTCAGAGACGCAGCGAACAGACGTTGAACTCCCTGGCCAATACAGCCACCATCCTGAAGAGTCTCGAAGAGTCAGCCGAATCTGCCAAGGGAAACAAGACCTCCAAGAAGGAGGATACCGGTGACGAGGACGGAAAGCAGCCTTCCAAAAGCAAAGGAAGAAAGGCGGCTAAAGACAAGGATGCAGAGTGTGATGGATCAACTGAAAAGGTTAAAGGAAAGAGTATCGGTCGCAAAAGAAACGACGAAGCTATTCTGAATGCTATCAAAGCCCAAGCAGAAAAAAATCCAAACATAAAATGATTAGTCAATACTCACGACTGCGAGACATTGACCGTGAGTTTTGGGAGGACCATCCGAAGGCGAAGTATTGGTTGAAGAAGCACACCAACAGCCGACAGCAGACATTAAAACTAATGGATGATGGCGGCTGGGACGTGCTCGAATCTAAGAAAAAGTACAATTTTTCGGAGCCGATCTTCTACACATCACCGACAACTGGCAACAGATGGCTAACGTATCTCGTATCGAAGAACGACGAAGGATTCCGCATGTATATCCGCACGATACTGTATCAGTTCACCGACCAGTCTATGACCATTATGATTCCGATAACGACGGTTGACACCGACGATGACGGCAATCGTACTGGTGAACGTAACGGGATTAATGTCTACACTGCCCACATGTTCCTGCGTATGGCCGACAAAGAACGCCTTGGCGTGGATATGTCAGACCGTGTGAAGGTGATGCGCAACTTCGTGGAGTTTGTCGGCACAGGATGGGGTGATACCCGTCCACCACGGAAAGGTGAGAAGCACGATCAGATTATCCTGAGAACGCCTGCATCGTGGTTGCGTGGTCATACTGTCAACGTCGGTGACAGGTTCGTGAATATCTATCGGACGTTCTACACCGACCGTTCAATGTCTTATGCACAATTAAAGGATGTCCGCAGCTTCAAGAAGTTTGCGGACGCAAAAATGAATAATAAATAATAAGTTTATGGACGCATTAACAATCACAGGTAACATTTTAGCCGTTTTGCCAGCGCAGAGCGGTACAAGTCAGCGCACGGGCAACCCCTGGATGACTCAGGAGTACGTGCTTCAGTATTTCGTATGGGACGGTGCAAGAAATCCAAATTATTTCGTTTTCCGATTATTTGGTGAGGACAGAATCAAGCAGTTCGATATCCAGAAGGGTGACGACGTTAAGGTGTATTTCTATCCCAATGGTCATGAGCACGATGGCAGATTCTTCGGAGAGAACGAAGCCCACAAAGTTGAGATTCTGAAACGCAACGGACAACCCGTAGCACAGCCAACTCAGCAAGAGCAAGCGCAACAACAGCAGGCAGCAGCACCATCACCTCAGACACAAGCACCACAACCACAGAATCAGGAAGGAGGCGAGAATGGCGACGATCTCCCATTCTGACGACTACTTCGCTGAGAGCCATCCTACAGGGTGGAAGTCTTGTAACGAGTCAATAAACACGAGAGTCTATGAGCAAGACTATCTTAATGACATCCGATGACTTTCAGAACAAACTCCTTGCAGCGGTATCTACCGTCAAGGCGGTAACTGGAGTTGCTAATAATGCTGCTGTCAATATCATGTTTGACTGCTTCAGCGAGATCAACGGGAATGCGACTGACCCGAGGACAGGTCAGCGCAAACCCGCTCATCCGCGCTACCATCACCAGGTGAAGCAAGCCTATCTGAAAGCCATCGACGAATATCATCAGTATGAGCGTCGGCTGATATACGCCACCAAGAACCGTCTCTTTCATGTCGCAGACCTCACTCCCGAATCTCGCAAGATGTTCGGTGAGAATATCACAGACAAGGATTATTTCGAGTTCTGGAAGGGCATGGGAGCCGAAGCTCATCAGATAAGCCGTCCGCTGGTTACGTCGCTGCATAACAAATACCGTCTGAGCCTGATACATCATCAAATGCCATACGCAGAACATACAGCATGGCCGATGGTAGCTATGGCGTGCCTGTCGTTGGCAGTCAGTATCTACAATACAGCTGTCGATAAAGCCGTTACCAATATCAACTATCCGCGACAAGATAAGATAAGGGCGATATTCGCAGACCTCTCGCTTCAGCGCGTGCTCGACGCGTGGAAGAAGGCTCTGCTGATGACTGAGCCTAATGCCACCTATAAGCTGGAACCGATAGAGGACAGTAACATTCAGAACGGCCTTATGCAACTGACTGAGACGTGGAGTAATCCTCAGTTGATGTATGATTCAATGTCGAGTGGCGTAGAAGACTTTGACGATATTTTCCGCACAAAGGGATACATGAAGAAAGCCCTTAGAAACCTCGCTGAGCACCGCAACGCCACCCTCGAAGAACATTCAAAAAGGAACTATGATAGAGAATGAGAGTAACATGATACCGCTGCCGGGAGCGATGAACCCGCAACCACAGAAGCCCGACTTCCTACAAGGTGACGACTGGTTTGAGACGCAAGTCGATGATGATTTCCTCGACTTCGACGAACCATATAGACCGCCACGATATACGATGGAGCGCGACGGTGTGCCGTTCGCAGATGTCGGTGAATTGCACATCATCTCAGGCAAGCCGGGCAACGGCAAGACAGGGCTGATGTCGCAACTGGAGGCGGCGACACTGGGCAGGCAGTTTGGCAACACCTTGGCACGTGATGTTGGTCACATCGTGCGCGATGAACAGGGCAACATCCTGACTGGTGACGACCGTAGGCCAGTATTCCAGCAGCGACCGACACGCATCCTACACATCGACACCGAGCAGGGCAAAGACGATACCATCGCCTTTAAGAACCGCGTTATCTCGATGTCGGGCGTGCCGAAAGATGAAGCCAAAGAGCATTTCTTCATCCTCAGACTGCGAGACACGGAGTTGGCATCAGACCGATGGAAGAAGATTCTGAAAGCCATCTACGTGGTGCAACCGACAGACATATTCCTGGACGGCATGCTCGACATCGTGGAGGACTACAACGACCAGAAAGAGTGCCAACCCATCATCCGTAAATGCATGATGCTGGCGACATACTACGATACGTCATTGTGGGCCGTGCTGCATGAGAATCCATTGGTGGATAAGTTGGTCGGCACCTTGGGCAGTATTACCCAGCGCAAGGTCTCGGAAATCTTCACCGTCATCAAGGTGAAGCAAGCCGACCTGAAGCCTAACGAGCAGCGTCCCGACCTGCCCGACATCTACTTCCGCGTGAAGCAGAACAAAGCCCGTGGCCGCGACGTAGCCGACTGGTTGTTCCAATACGTCACCAATGCTGGTGGCTGGGGTCAGCCTGTGGAGATTCAGGACAACGGTACGAAGGTCGTTGACTCCAAGGAGATGCAATTCATCAAGGAGGCCGACGAACGGTTGAAGACATTTAACTGGACATCAGCGGGCGCGACATACACCGAACTTGAACGCTATCTGCGTAAGAGCGTTAGCGGGCGACGTGCTGGCGACCTGATCAACATTGCCGCTGAGCACGGCATCATCTACAAGAGCGATAAAAAGAAATACCACTACAACGGACTCAAAGAACTGCCGAAGGACAACAGTCAGGATTTGCCGTTCGAGGGACCGAAGAATGAAGAAGTACCGTATTGAGAAAGACGATTATGAAAACAACAAACGAACAAAGAATCAGTAAGCTGATAGAGAAAGTGGACGAGCGATACAGCGGTCTCGAATCGCTGAATGCTGCGGACGTGAAAGAAATCATCAGACATAGCTTCCATGTCGGTCGCAAGGCTGGGTTCCTGGAATGTAAGGACACTATCAGCGCGCTATACAAAGCAAAGTTTAAGCGCAACAGAGAATCGGCAGAAGAAGTGAGTAACGCATTTAACGAATTAAACGATTATGAACAAAGAACAATTCGACAAAATGATTGAGGGACTTGTCAACCCTTCGAGAATTAAGGTAGCCGTAAACAAAGACTACGACTTCCTGATGTCATCTGAGAACAAAAACAACTTGATGGGATGGTTTAAGACCAATGCCGAAAAGCTGGAAGAGAATCTGCGAAAGATGAAGTTAGAATGGGCGTATGCTATCGAGACATGCCCAAAAGACAAACCATTCATCTACATGCTCATCAGTCCTACGATGACAACACACAAGGCAAACGAGCTTACAGACATTGCAAAGCGTACACTCCCTGAAGGTAGAACGATGTTTGTTAGCAGTGGACCTTTACGTGCATTCAATATCAAGCAGTACGACAACACGCCAACGACGCTGACTGACCTGTTTGAACAATATGCCGAAACAGTGTTTGAAGTTTCTGAAGTTTGATTCATCCCTCCGCATAGCCCCTCGCACCCCACACCCCCACCCCCTATATATATAGGGGGATGGGGTGTGGAGGGATGCAAGCGGCAAGCGGGCGACGCGCGTAGCGCACACGCGCACGCACGTTTATGGTTTTACAGATAATCGAATCCAAAAATCCAACCGCATCGGTTTAGTATAGTAAAGTAAAGCGGTTTAATATAGCAAACCGCTGCGGTTTAGTATAGTAAAGTGAAGCGGTTAAATATAACCTAACATTCATCCTATGCCAAAGATACCTGACGACGTAGTTAAGCGAGTCATTGACCTCGCAAAGATTGAAGATGTCGTGGGCGACTTCGTGACGCTCCGCAAGGCGGGCGTGAACCTCACAGGCTTGTGCCCATTCCACGACGATAGGACAGACGGAAACTTTATTGTGAGGCCGTCGAGCATCGCGGAGAAGAACCACGGCAACACGTACCGCTGCTTCGTCTGCGATCATAAGGGTGGCCCCGTGCAATTCCTGATGGAGCACCAGCGGCTGTCATTCCCCGATGCTATCCGTTGGCTGGGAAAGAAGTACAACGAGCCGGTGGATGACATACCGCTGAACTACACGCCACCGCCACCACGACCGAAGCCCGCACCATTGCCCGTGCTGGAGATACCTCGGTCGTATGTCCGTCGCACAATGGAGATAGGCGGCGACCAGACGCTCTTCATCTATTGGCTGAAACATCTGCCGTGGGATGATGAGCAGCGAGCGCGGTTGCAACAGACATTGTGGCAATACTGCGTAGGCGGTTGGAAGGATGGGCGCGTGGTGTTCTGGCAGATAGACCACAACGGCGTGCCAAGAGCCGCCAAACTGATGAAGTATCTCATGGACGGTCACCGAGACAAGACGCAGCACCCCGGATGGATATACAATCAGGACGGATGCCGCCAGCAGCTCGACCCCGACAATCATGAAATCATCAAGCCACTCTTCGGCTCGCATCTGCTGAGTAGCTATCCGAAGGCCGTGGTGAACATCGTGGAATCAGAGAAGACTGCCATCATCATGGCGAACTATTACGGCGACCCCGACACCCAGTTGTGGCTGGCTTGCGGCGGTCTGAAGCACTTGCAACTCGACAGCCTTCAGCCACTCATCGACCAAGGGCGAACCATTTGGCTGTGGCCCGACAAGGACGGGCGAGAGGCATGGCAGGATGTGGCCGACAAATTGGGCTATGACCTATGCCGGGTATATACCCACTTCTTCGACACCTGTTGGCGTGAGGAGGATGGTGACAAGGCTGACGTGGCCGACATTGCCATCCGTATGATGCGCACCGGCGACAAGCCGCGCAAGGAAGAACCTAAGCAGGAACCCGTCAAGATAGGCGACATCATCACCGAGATATGGCACTCCGACGAACCTTTCCTTGATCCCGTCGAACTGCGCGACCCGCGAGTCCGTGAGTGGCGAGAAACCCTTCGGCGTGCATACCCTGGCAAGAAACACAGACCTATACCGCCAACTTCCAATATTGATGGCGTAAGGACTGTTGGTGAGATAATAAGCGAAAATCCTTTGATAAATCAACTAATAGAGATAGACAATGATAGGAGAACAGAATAGCCAGGAGAACGCTGGTGTGAAGAACGTAAGCACGAAAGTACCGCTGTGGGTGGCGGAGCTGCTGAACATCATCTGCGCGGCGCGAGGAACGGACATCTACGGCCTGATGCAACTCGTCTTGGAGTTCATCATCGAGACCGCGAAGGTGAACGGACCCGTACCTCCGCAGATGCAAGCCCTGCTCCACATGCTGAAGATGGATGCCGACTGGAACAAAGCCTTCTCATTCAGCAACCCTACGGCAACGATGGACGTGGCACAGGTGATCCTCGTACTACAGCAGCACGACGGCAAGCAGCCCAAGCAAGGCTTCGGCCTCGCCATGATAGACAAGCCGTTCCTACCGGGCGAGACACCGACGATGACGCTCTGTGTCGATGACATACTGGAGCGCGTGGCCGAGGTCGCCATGAAGGGACTCTACAAGGAACTGCGGCAGGTAGGCGTGGCCTACGAGACCGAGAGTCTGCGCGAGACGCTGACCATGATGTGCGATGCCCAGCTCATCGACCACCTCAACCAGATGGACGCTGACGAACTGCCACAGGTCGGCAACTTCCACGACTTCGGGCGAGCTATCGAGTACGGCAAGAAGCACAAGCGCAAGCCGCACCGCACACCCGACTCACTGGCCAACAGTCAGCAGCGCATCCGCTTCGACGAAGACGATGCGACCACCACCGACACGCCCGACCTCAAACCCTACGGAGAGAAGGCCGACAAGTATCTGGCCGACCTCGAAGAGCGGGCGAAAGAAGAGGATTTAGGATTCAGACCATTCGATCAAGAGTATTAGCGTATGAGTGACACAACATTATATCCAAGGTTTGTACGTGCTGAGTTTGGTGACATATTCAAGACACGCGACGGGTGCCGTGCCATCTACATTGGTAAGACTGACCCGTTCGTTGACGATGAAGATGTGATGACCACGCACGAGTTCTATGTGGAACATGCTG
>Ga0326512_10000636_pt1 | contig 30168 bp, 35 predicted proteins | sample 1_2617_0518_D_FD_203652 | JGI IMG/M metagenome (GOLD analysis project Ga0326512, IMG submission 203652) | Bovine rumen microbial communities from UC Davis, California, United States - 1_2617_0518 | ecosystem: Host-associated > Mammals > Digestive system > Stomach > Rumen | place: USA...
TAGCATAGTTAGTTATGGGGTAGATATATAGGCTATATATAAATATAATAGCCGGGAACAGGGGGTAAAGGAAATGCGAAAATTAGCAGACCTAATAGAGGATATATGGTGGTGGCGATTCAAACGCATACACCTCAACCCAAAAATCCGAGGTGGGCGTTTCAAAAAAATCCGAAAAAACAAAAAAGGCTAGTAAGGGAGATGTGAGCGATGAAAGGAACATTCAAAGAGAGTGAGATTGAGATTAAGGTTATAGACCTGTCGGAAGGGCGAAATGATAAGCCTATGTCTTTCGTAGATGCGTGTACGAGAATATCCGATATGGTGCATAAGTCGTTCTTTGGAGAAGATGATTTCGAGAATGGTGTAGTTATGCAGATAGTCGAGGATGAGCAGACCACTAAAGACCTTGTAGCGCAGAATAAAGCCATGAAAACCTCGATAGCACTTCTTGAAAAGTGTTTGGATGAGGCTACAGAGGATAGGGATAGATACAAACGTCAACTAGACGAGTTGAATATCATGTTTGATAAATATATCAAGCGAGAGAAACAGATTCGCAATACCGATACCGAGAAGATTTGTGGCAAGTGTAGGTTTTACAACCATATGGGTTGCGAATGTAGATGTGCGATGAGCGACAATTTTAGAGAGATAACAGATAGCAGATATGGATGCGATAGATACGAACCCAATGCCTAAACCTAGATTTTGTGAATACTGTAGGCATTTCAACCGGGATTTCAGGATATGCGTAAATGAGAACAGTACGCATCGCACGGAGTTGAGGAATGAAAACGACAAATGCAGCTTCTGGGATGAACAGGAAGAAGAACGATGATACCTGCGGTACTTGCGTATGGTTTGATAAGTCATATGAGGTATGCGTAAACGGATATAGCAAATATAAAGCCGACTTCAGGCTTGAAACTGATAAATGTGATAATCACGAAAGGAGAATAAAAGATGTCGAGAGTAGCACCCTATAACGGATATGTAGAGGATGGAAAGACATATCAGGAAAACGAGGAAATTTGGGATTTAGGTCAATGGGCGTGTATCGAGGTCTATGCAGATGGCAGACGTGATTACAGCGGTGTGGAATTAGCCGATAAGTTGCCACCGTATGTAGCCTATGGGTCTGTAGCAGATAACCCGAATACAGGAGATGCCTACAGGTTTACCAAAGATGGTTGGGTTAAGTATTAAACCATAACTTATTTTTCCTTACTTTCTGCGAGGGTGTTGCTCCTCGCAAGGTTGTTAGGGGGTAAAACCCATAATAACACTCATATATCCCTTTGCGGTGGCGGTATAACCTACGCTTGTATCGTCACCGCTATCCCTTTTTCGGAGGCAGAAGATGACTAACGATGAGATATTGGCATTACTTGACAGAAAAAAGACCACCAAGGTCACTTCTGCGCCAACTGAAGTTGAAAAGCCAAAGCCAAAACGACAGTACGAAGAAGGGGATACGAGAAAATATAAGGGCAAGCCTATCAACAGAGAAAAGTTCCTGATGGCGATGAATGGGATAATCAACTATGGGATGCCTATCAGAGAAGCATATAAACTATCAGGGTTATCATGCCCGACATTTACGAAAAGAGCAAATCAGTATTTGACAGACGGTTTCATCCCGGCATATCTTGTCGAGGATGGTCATCAGATAGACTTTCAGATAGAACCACCCGATCAGTATGAATTGATTAAGCATGAGTTACAGAGATTGGAGAAGAAAAGAAAATGAAAATGAGTGCGTCAACGCTGAAGTATGTTCAGCTTGTCGATGATAGTAAGTTCACGATTGCGAAGATTCTGCAATCTGGAGATATATGTGAGATACAAAAGACAGCAAATGGATTGCTTGTAACAAAAGTCAAGAAAACAGAAGTACGAAAGGGATAAGGGAAATGGCATTTTCAGAGATCGAACAGGAACTATATGGCAAGTTTAAGCAACTTGACCTACTTAACCCTGATTATGCCTACCCATTCATTGATTTCTGTGATAATGTATTATCTAAAAACTACGAGGAACGTAAACCTATCCTCGATATGTGTAATAAAGTCAAGAATGAATACTATTCAAGGCTCACAAAAGCGGTAAATAAAGGTGCAACGGACGATGAATTAGTCTTTTTGCAAGAAGGACAACCGATATTTTGGGATATTCTCAAAATGGAGGCTAGGAATCGTCAGTTTGACAGTTATTGTATGTATTTGGAGAAGAATAGAGAGCCAAAAGAAAAGTTTTATCAGCCTCGCAGACAAGTCTTGCGTAAGCATGGAGTAATTCAGGCGTTTCAGCAACTTATAGATGACGAGTTAGACATCTTGGGTGTATCAATGCCTCCGGGAACGGCAAAAACTACGTGTGAGAAGTTCTTTCATTCAGCGGTGGTAGGTTGGTATCCGATGGATTTCAGCTTATTCTATTCGCATAGTGGCGATATAACGAGAATGTACTACGATGGCGTGTATGATATAGTCACTAATGCTGATGAATATGTGTGGAATGACATATTCCCTAATTTGAGCGTAACGAGTACCAATGCCAAGCTAGAGCAATTCAATGTCGGCAAGTATAAGCCATTCCCATCCGTACAATGCACATCTGTCGGAGCAAAAAACGCAGGTAAAGTCAGAGCAAGCCGATTCCTTTTTGTCGATGATATGGTGGCTTCGATTGAGGAGGCGTTAAACAAGAATACGCTCGATAAACTGTGGAACGCATATACCGTAGATGCAAGGCAGAGAAAAGTACAGAGTCCATATGACGGAGTATTTTGTAAGGAATTGCATATACAAACACGATGGTCAACACAAGATATTCTTGGACGATTGAAAGTAGCGTATGAAGATGACCCAAGAGTAAAGTTTATCGCCATACCTGATATAGACCCACAGACAGGACGTAGCAATTTCGAATACGAGATTGGTGGATATACGGTAGAGAACTTCCGTGACATCGAAATGACGATGGATGATATATCTTACCGATGCCTGTATAAGCAAGACCCGATAGAACGTGAAGGTCAACTTTATAACGAGGATGACTTGCGCAGATTTAAGGATTTACCTAGTGGCGAACCTGATGCCATCTTGGGTGTATGCGATACCAAGGAAAAAGGTACAGACTTTATGGTTCTGCCGATGGCGTATAATTATGGCGGTGATTATTACATTGTCGATTGCGTATGTGATGATAATGCGGATTTCGGTGTTCAGTACGAAAAGCTGACGAATCTGATAGTCAGACATAAAGCACAACAAGTCGAGTTCGAAAGTAATGCCGGGGGATTAAGGATAGCCTTCGAGGTTGAAAAACGAGTCAAAGAACAAGGTTGTGGATGCAATATAACGACTAAATACACGGAATCGAACAAGGAAACGAGAATCATAGCTAATGCCGATTGGGTAAAGAAACATTGTGTATTTCTTGAAAAGACGGAATATTCAGCTAAATCCGATTATGGCAAGATGATGAGTCAGTTAGTCACATATTGCGTTGGTGGTAAGAATAAACACGATGACGTTGTAGATGACTTTGCTATATTCCACCTGTTTGTGGAAAGATTGTTTAATCGTAAAAAGGCACATTTTGGCAGAGGTTTGTTTTGAGAGGGAGGATAAAATGACCGCAAGTGATTATATCAAGAGTATTGAGAAAGTAGATTTTGCTATCGACAAGTGCAGAAAGAAGATAGAGAGGCTAGAAGCACTTGCAGAAAACAGGTCATCAAAGCCGTTCGATAACGACAGGATTCAATCATCCAAGAGTAAAGATCGCATCGGGGATATAGCGGTGATACTCATCGGTGAAAGAAATAAACTATCTGACCTGATAGAAAAGAATGAGAGAAAACGTGATTATCTAGAAGAACAGATTGATAAAATCGACAATCTTGACTATCAGCGCATAATCTACTACAGGCATCTTGACAGGATGCGTTATGAGGATATAGCAGAGTTGCTTGATATTAGTCCACAGACGGTACAAAATAAACATTCCAAGGCGATGAAAGAACTTTTTAAGGTGTTTATTATGCCAAAAGTAGAAAGTGGTAAATAAAAGTAGAAAATGGTAGGAAAAATTATCTTGCGTGATACCATAAGTATATGATATGATACCGTTGTATAGATAACCGAAAGAGAGCCGTGTTGCTCTCTTTTTTATTTTATGGAGTACAGGAGCGATATGGTATGGAGTTGTCACATATTGGCAGATATGAAATATATACAGACGCAGAAACTATCACGTCTGATAATGTCATAGCCGTACTACAGAAGGCTCTTGGAGTCCACAGAATCAATGTGGCTGATATAAACAGACTACTCGATTACGAGAAAGGCGTTCAGCCACTCATCAGAGAGAAGAAATCTCGTAAAGAGATAGACAATAAGGTTGTCGATAACGTAGCTGCACAGGTTACGGATTTTTGGCTTGGGTTTGCATGGGGAAATCCTATCAGGCTTCGTCAAAAAGGTAACAGATGGAAAGATAACGAAAAAGAGGCTGAAGCGATAAGCCTTTTGAATGAGTGCTATACGGCAACAGATAACGATTGCGATACCATGAAACTTGCGAGATACATCGAGATTTGTGGTGTCGGCTATACATACATTGACATAAATGTTGATTACGAGGACGGAGAAAGCTATTTTACGAGGGATGTTCTTAGACCTCAAAACGCTTTTGTAGTCCGTTCATCGGTTTACCCGGATAACAGAGTAATGCTTGGTGTTTCATATCGTAAGAGTGAGGATGGTAATTATTTCTTTACCGCATTTACCCCTGATATTCGTTATGAAATAAAGGCGATGAAAGTCATCAATGGCAAACCTGTAGAACATCCGAATAACGATGATGGAATGTTATGGGGAGAGCGTAGTCGTAGCGGTGAAAGAAATCCGCTTGGACGTGTACCTATCATTGAGTGGATAAGGTCAAATGACCGTACAGGCGTATTTGAAAAGCAGATTTCCGAAATGGATAACTTGAATCTATTGGTATCTGACTTTACAAACGATGTCGATCAGAATACACAGGCTATCATCCATGCAAACGATATAGAAGTACCTGAAATTGAGATTGAAGAAGAATATATCAAAGAGGATGGTACGACAGGTACACGTAAGGTTACTAGAAAGCGTGAATACAAAGAGGGCGAATGGGTATATACGGAAACTACACAGGATGGTAAAACACCGTTCATCAAATCTGTGGAATCCAATTATGATTATCCCGGTATGCTTTCAAATATTCTGTCAAGGCGTAGCCTTATCTTGCAGAAATGCCATGTACCTATCACTACGGATAAGACAAACGGAGCAACAGGCGTGGCGATGGACGCAGCTACAGGTTGGAGTGACGCTGAAGCGGTAGCATCTGCACAGGAGATTATCACAAATGGATGCTATATCGAGGAAGTTCGTGTAGTCCTTTCAGCAATCCGTGAGAATACAGAACTTGAACAAAGTAGTATCTTGCGTGAATTAAAGGCTTGCGATGTTGAACCAAATGTACGCAGACCTAAGACATATGAGTTGTCGATAAAAGTCAATTCAATGGCAACACTCATCAAGTCAGGATTTGCACTTGAAGATGTAGTTGGCACGATACCGTTATTTGATGACCCATCGACCGTTATACTTACTAGCGGAGAGGGCGTTAAGAAATATCAGGAAACAATCTTTTTACAGAACGAACAATCCGATGGTGAGGGAGAAGAAAGCAAAAAGGATGTAAAAGCTGACCAAACGATGAGCGATGTGTCAGACCAGATACAGAACTCCCCAAACCTTGACGGACAACAGAAACAAGTGGAGGCTGAATAATGGGAATTAGCATACCTACTCTACCGATAGCGAATAAATACACTAAAGATACAACTATAGGCATGGGTGCTATCAAGGGTGCAGCTGCACAATTCGGAACGCCTGTTCCGACAACAAAAGAGGGAAAATCAGGTCATATTGTACCGCTCATATACGAGGATAACGAAGGTGAACAGCATATAGACAATTCATTGTTTATTGCTGATGGTCGTGACGGTGCGCCGGGTACTGACGGTGATGATGGTGTAGGTATTGCATCTATCGAAAAAACGTCTACATCTGGGAATGTTGATACTTATACGATAACTCTTACTAATGGTTCTTCTACATCATTTACGGTTACAAATGGTGTTGATGGTAAAGATGGTAAAGACGGTGCTGATGGAAAAGACGGTAAGGATGGAACACCTATCTATAATTGGATAAGCGGTCAACCTTACGAAGTCGGCGATTTAATCATCCGTGATGATAAATGGTATCAATGTATCGTTGCAAATAGCGATGTTACTTTCGACCCTGAAAAGTGGCACAGAGTAGCTACAGAGGGTGGCGAATCAGAACTCTCAAAGAATGTTACCGCAAATACAACAGTTGGTGCTATTTCAAGCGGAACGACAGTAAACGAGGGAACAACCTTTACAGAGTTCGTTGAAAAACTACTTGTTTCCGAAATCGCACCGACAACCTCATTCTCTATTTCAAAATCTGGAAATGTAGTACATGGTAGTAGCTATACAGAAACGCTTACCTTTAGCGTATCTAAAATGGGTTCAGCTAAAAAGATCGATACTATCAAGTGGTACGAGGGCGATACCTTGTTGCGTACATACGATGTAAACTCATCGACCACAGGTAGTTGGACTTATACGATGTCTACACCGACTACAAACACAACGACATTTAAAGCCGTTGTTACATACACGAAATCAAATGATGCTACAGCGGATATAACAAAGACCGCAAGTATCAGCTTTTACTATAACAAGTTTTATGGTTCAGTTGGAACACTTACCCCGGATGAGGCTACTGTCGAGGCTCTTACAACGGCACTTGGCACATCAAAGGGTGGTACATATTCATTTACTGTATCAAATGCAAGGATAGCATATGCTTTTCCAAAAAGCCTTGGCGCATTGACAAGTATCAAGGACGGAAACGGATTCAGCTTGTTTGATTCATTTACAAGAACAACAGTTACATATACGCAGAATAGCACATCAGTTGAATATTATCTGTATGTGCTTACAGACCCGACAACGGTTAGCAACTATTCTGTAGTATTTGCGTGATTAACGGAGGTATAAAATGGCGATTCAGGTTGCGGATAATTTCTCATATCAAGGAAAGAAACCTCTTGATGGAAGAACTGAATACGGTACAATCGCCGCTATGGTTGCGGTATCAGAGAGTATTCTGAATGATGGTTGTCTTGCGTATGTAAAGGAAAATAAAAAGTATTACACTTTTGATTCAAATAACACAATAGATTCTACTCTTGGTAAGTGGAGAGAACTTGAAAGTGGTAGCACGATAACCATTGACCCGACACCGACATCAGGTAGTACAAATGCCGTACAATCGGGTGGTACATATACCGCACTTGAAGGGAAAGTAGACAAAGTTACAGGAAAGCAACTTTCTACAGAGGATTTTACAACCGCAGAAAAGACGAAACTTGATGGAATCAATCTGTCAAACTATATCCCTACGTCACAGAAGGGCGCAAATAGTGGCGTGGCAGAACTTGATGCAAATGGTAAAGTTCCGTCAACACAACTTCCATCTTATGTAGATGATGTTGTATCTAAAGCGACAAAGAGCGAGTTTCCAAATCCGGGCGAGGATGATAAAATCTACATCGCAAAAGATGAGAACGCTTCTTACCGTTGGGATGGAACAGAGTATGTTTCAATTAGTTCTGCAAATGGTCTTACTCTTGGTGAAACATCATCTACCGCATATCGTGGAGATCGAGGAAAAACCGCTTACGATGATTCACAGGCTAACAAGACAAATATCGGTACGATGGCAAACCTTACCACGACAGAGAAAACAAACCTTGTTGGTGCGGTAAATGAGGTAAATGGAGGGTTAGCAAACAAAGTCGATAAAGTTACAGGTAAAGGCTTGTCAACTAACGACTATGACAATACAGAAAAAGGTAAGGTAACAAATGCACAACCTCAAACACTATCTACGGCAAAGACAATCGAGGGTGCAAGCGTTACAACCGTTCAAGGCGTAGCAGATGCCGTACAGACACATACCGATAAGGTAGTTACAGGCGCAGACGGAGTACATGGATTCAAAGTCACTACAAGCGGTGGCACTAAGATGTACTATAAGTCAGGTGCTAATTGGGTAGAGATCGAGGTTGGTTCATCAACACAGGTTTCAACACTTCCAACCGCAAGTCAATCTAACGTAGGAGTGGTTTATCAGTACATTGGTAGTACAACATCAGTAGCACCTATCTATAAGCATGGATATTTCTATGAGTGCGTTGAGAATAGCGGAGTTTATTCATGGGTAAATATCCCGGTAATGGACGTACAGGAAGTTCAGAAAACAACACTTCCTACCGCATCGGCAACCGAACTTGGAAATATCTATCAGTTTGTTGGAACTACAACGTCATCTTATACGAAGGGTTATTATTATGAGTGCAAAGCAAAAGGCACAGAACCCGAAACGTATGAGTGGCAAGCAATAAGCGTTCAGGCAGGTGGTGGTGGTGCTGATTCACGCATTAGCGAAGAAGTAACGGAGATAGGGGTAAAGTTATCCAATGGATTCAGACCCTATATAAAGATTGATTTAGCACGAGTAATTCCATCGTTTAGTGAAATGTCATTATCTGATTTGGCTATAATTACTGATTCTTACTACAATGGAGATATTTCTATTTCAGATATTAAACAGATTTGGTCGGAAGGGGATACTCTTGATATAGATTTATCTGCTATGAGTGCGACAGATGTTGCAGAAACACATGAGGCTCAAACAGTTAGTTTAAAAATTATTGACTTTGAACATGATAATTTAACAACACCGATAAATGGTAAAACAAAATCATTTATGACATTTGCGTTTTTACTAAACGAAAATGGTATACTTGCATCAAATAATGCGACAGGTTGGGATGGAATGGCAAGGCGTACATGGTGTAATGACACTTGCTTCAATGCACTTCCATTAGGATTAAAAGAAATTGTCAAATCAGTTGATAGAGATAATGGTTCGGGGCAAGCAGGTTATACAACGCTTGTTACATCATCAGACTTATTGTTTTTAGCAAATTATAAGGAGTTTATGGGAGATATATCATTATCTGAGATCGTTCCATCGTCATCAGGATATTCAAGTGTAGATGCTGTTGATGGTACAGAATCAACTCAATATGAGTTATATAAGACCGTAGCAAACAGACAGTTTGGTAAAGATGTATTAACCGCAACCACGGCAAGAATATATCATAGTGGAGTTGCAAGATACTACGACAATACTATGTTATTCATTTTATCAGATGGACGAATTAAAAATGGAGATATACCTTCCATATCTTGTGGCTTACTTGTTCATGGAAATATTTAAGGAGGGTTAAGATATGATAGATGTAGATTTATTACGAAAAGATGAATGTCAACCTCTCACAAACGAGCAGATGGAAGAGATAAAGTCACAGTTTCATCCGAGTGGTACGGCTAATGTGAATATCGTGCCGTATGAGATATACGATGAGGATGGCGTTGAACAGGTAGTCGGAGAAGTCAGAAAGACTATTGATGGGGTTAAGAAGAAGAAATCTGTGTACAGGAAAATATTTGTTAAAAATAACACATCGGCATTTGACCCCTCTATAAGCAATTTAGATGAGATAGATGTGCAAGGAATAGTAAAAGAAACAACAGGGAATATGTTTCATGCCCCTTATGCCAATGGCACTTTTACTTTTGCCGTATATTATCAGCATAGTAACGGTACTATTGTGACAACAGCATCAGGGAATTTCTTGTCAATTAAGTATATACTCAAATATACCAAAACCACAGACGAGTGGGAAGAAGTATAAAAATAGCGGAGCAGAAATAAATCCGCTCCGCTTGTGCTGATTAGTTGTCAGACTTTTCAAGATGTTCAGCGATTTCGCTTACAACTTCGAGATTGATACGCAACAAATCATAAAGCTGATATGCCATAGACATATCCATAGGCTTATTCTTGTAGCGTTCATCATTGATGCGCTCCTGAACTTCAGCACGTTCCTTGTCGGAATATGTATACATAGTATTCCACCTCCTTTCGTGATTAGGGGTTAATGTTCAACATTATATCACTATGGGAGGTAATAATAAATACCGATTAAAAAAGTACAACAACTCAATATACGGAGGTAAAGAAGAATGACAGTTAAAGATTTTTTAAAGGTTTTCAGAAACCCACAGGTCGTTGTTGACATCGTAGATATGGGTGATGAGAGCATCGCTAAAGTCAATGCGAACGGTAAGGACATTCTGAAAGATGAAATTTCTGGGAGAGAGATTTACGACATCAAAGTTGTAAACGCACAGAACGTAAAGGTTATTGTTACAGAGGTGGATGATTCGACAAACGATACACCGAATACAGACCCGACAGAGCCGACCACAAATACTGACCCGGTTGACCCAACTACAAATACAGACCCGACAGGTAATCCGTGATGGTTGACTTTGATGAAATCAATAAACTGTCCGAAACGAAACGCAGGTCAGAGCCATACGATGAATATTTCGCTGATATGGACTTGACCGATGAGCAGAAAAAAGAGCGCATTTCGTTTTCGGAAGATACAGAGGATTTTATCAAGTATATAATCGCTCTTATTTTGGCTTCTATGGACTTTAATACGTTAGACGAGGATTTTATCACAGAACAAACAAAAACGTCTTATTTAGCCGTTATAGGCTCTTATATGGACGTTGACGATTACGTTACGGAATACGTTAATACATTTGCATCAGATTTTGTTACAACAACGCTTGAAAATATAGATGATATATGGTACACATCAGAAGATAGAGCGATGTTTGATGCAGAAAATGAAGCGAATACAGTTCTTAATTACAAGGACTATATAAAAGCCATTCTCTCTGGAAAGACGATGAAAACATGGATAACTTATGGAGATAGTCGAGTTAGAAAGACGCATAGACCTTTGGATGGGAAAACGATACCGATAAACAGTTTGTTTGTAGTTGGCGATTCGTTTATGTTATATCCAAAAGATACATCAAGGGGCGCAAATCCGAGGGAGTATATCGGATGCAGATGCTCTTTACGATACTCATAAAAATTAGAGGCTATTAAGCCTCTTTTTTATATGTCAAGGAAAAGACGTTAAAACCCATCACAGAAGATGTAAAAAGACAAAGACTTGATAGGCGGTCTATAAACACTTATCCGTTACAGAAAACGTACAAAAGACGAAAGGTAGGTAACAAACAATGCAGAAAACAGATTTTGAGGTACTTCCGTACAAGTTGCAGATGTTCGCAGAGGGCGATGATAACGGTAATGAGGGTGATAACACTCCCGATAGCCAATCAAATGATGATGGTAAGAGTGAGCCGGACAATTCATCAAACGATGACAAGACAGTTGAGGATAGGCTAAACGAAGCGTTAGCTGAACTTGCCAAGGAGAGAGCAGAAAGAGAAAAGACAAAAAAGGCTCTCGACAAAGAAATGTCAAAGAGCAAGCAACTTACAAACGATCTTCGTTCAAAAATGACCGCTGATGAACAGCGGAAAGCAGATGAAGAAGCTGCGAATAAGGAGTTGGAAGAAAGAGCGGAAAGCGCAGAGCGTGAATTAAATCGTATGAAAGCGGTACAGGCATATAAAGCTATCGACAATGATGATACGGTAAACACGCTTATTGATGCGGTCAACGACAAAGACCACACTTCTATCGCTACAATCATCGAGAACGAGGTCAAGAAAGCTATTGCAATCAAGGAGGCAGAGTGGAAGAAGTCACGACCACCGATTGAAACAGGCGATGGTTCAGGTGCTTCAATGTCTGTTGATGAAATAATGGCAATCAAAGATACCGCTGAAAGGCAACGTATGATTGCACAACACATTGATTTATTTCAATCATAATACCACAAGGAGGTAGAAAGAAATGGCAGCAGAGGAAAATCTTATCAAGAAAGCAGACCTTGCAAGATCAAGAGAGATTGACTTCGTGTACCGTTTTAATGACGGTATCAAGAAACTTACAGAGGCACTCGGAGTTACACGTAAGATTCCGAAACAGGCAGGTGCGGTACTGAAGGCTTATAAGGCACAGGGAACACTTGAAAGTGGTGCGGTTGCCGAGGGTGACATCATTCCGCTTTCCAAGTACAGTACTGTTCCTGTAAATTTCGGGGAAATCACCCTGAAAAAGTGGAGAAAAGCATCATCCGCTGAATCAATCGTTGAGAAGGGTTATGACCAGAGCGTTATTATGACACTCGATCAGCTTCTCAAAGATGTTCAGAAGGGTATTCGTACTGACTTTTTCACTTTCCTTGCAACAGGAACAGGAACAGCAACAGGCGTAGGATTTCAGGATGCAGCAGCCGCAGCTTGGGGTCAGCTTCAGGTAAAGTATGAGGACACAGATTTCTCACCTGTACACTTTATCAATCCGCTTGACGCAGCTAAATATCTGGGCGCAGCACCGATTACTACACAGAGTGCTTTCGGTATGACCTACATTGATGATTTCCTTGGACTTGGAACTATCATTATGAACACAGACGTAACACAGGGTACTATCCTTTCAACCGCAAAGGAGAATATCGTACTCTACTACATCCCGGTTAATGGGGCAGACCTCGGAGAGGTATTCGACTTTACGTCAGACCAGACAGGATATATCGGTGTCCATGAAGAGCCGACATACAACCGTATGCAGGTTGAAGATACCGTTATTTCGGGCGTTAAGCTGTTTGCAGAGCGTCTTGATGGTATCGTTAAGTCTACCATCACTAACGCATCGCAGAATCCGGGTGCTTAATAAAAGGAGGTCTTGACGGATGGCAAGATACGTATGTATAGTGCCGTTTGCCGACATCTATGACAACTATCACGACTATTTTGTGGGGGATGTATTCCCCCACGATGGTCGTTGGATAGACACATCAAGGCTTAATGCTTTGCTTACGAACGCAAATGCATTAGGAAAGCCTTTAATCAAAAATGCGGAGGAAGTAGCGGTCAAAACTGATAATAAAAAGGTAAAGGATGAGCCTAAAGAGGAAGTCGTTGCGGAGGAAACTACAGAGGAATCCGTAGATGATACTAAAGAGGACAAGCCTTACACAAAATCAGAGATTAACCGATCGAATCTTGCAGCTTTGAAACAGATTGCGTCAGAAGTCGGTATTGACGGTGCGGATGACAAAACAGGTGGCGAGTTGAAGAAACTCATCATCGAAAAGTTGGAGTTGTGATGCTATGAAAAGATACAGAGCAAAAGTATATTTCACGGACGCAAAAGACGGAGATTATGTGTACAAAAAAGGTGACGCATATCCAAGAGAAGGTCTTACTGTGTCCGAGGAACGTATAAGAGAACTTTCTACACCGTTCAACAGCAGAGGCGTTGAGGTTATCGAGGAAATAAAAACTCGCAGAGATTCATATGCTGATGAGCGTAATGAGGACGAGGATGACAATGACCGTAGATGAAATGAGAAATGCCATAGTAAACGAATTAACGATTGAACTCAAAGATGAGAGTGCCTTTTCACAGAAGAAACTCGAAATCAAGGTTGATAATGCGATTCGGGAAGTCAAAAGGGCGAGAAAATATCCGTCATCATATTCTGATGAAATGATAGACGCAGATATGGAACAGTTTTATTCCAATATCAAGAATATCGCCTTGTATGACTACAATATGATTGGCGTTGAGGGTCAATCGGCATCTACAGAGAATGGAGAGAGCCGGACTTATATTGACCGAAACAAACTCTTTTACGGCATAATACCGTTTGCAAGATAACAAAAGGAGATTGTGCATATTCGCACCGTAGACGTGGCGGTACGAATGTAGGGTTGTCGGGTATTGTTGGTGGAGGGAACACCGACATTTCATTTCAAAAGGCGGTATAATATGTGGGAATCAGTAGAAAGACTTGTGCAGAGTGGCAAAGGATGGTTTGTTTTAATCATCATCGCTCTTATGGCATTTGCCATTCGTCAAGGTTATATGAAAGTAAGAACTGAAAAAATCCTTATTGGTAGGGATTCAGGCGAAAAAGAGAGATTGATACTCAAAAATCAGCTTGAATATGCCTACAATATGTGTATGGGGTTCATAAACGACATTCCACACTTCGAAGGATTTGATGATTTTAGAGCGAAATACATTCTCGAATTATGCTACGATGAAATGGTAAAGTGGATATACTTTAACCATATCGAAAATAAAGCAGGTTATATTGAGAATAAACAGGACATCATATGGAGTCTTGTGCAAGCAAATGTATCTCATAAGAAATTATCATCAGAACAATTCAGAAGTGATGTCGATGGCAAGGTAGCACATATCATTGAACATTTAGTGTCTATCCGAGAGGAATACAAATAATGAGAACTGTCAGGAAGAACAAACAGAGATTGAGATATGCTTTGTATAAAGGCAAGGCAGAGCCAACGATTGTAACTGATCGTGACGGAAATCCGATGTTTGACGATGACGGTAATTACGTGTATGAGGACGTTTCAACAAATGAACTTGTTTATGATGAGCCTGTAGAGTTTTATGGTAATATAGCCTTTTCTAAAGGTTCAGGAGAAGCAGAAAGCGTAGCATTTGGTATTTCGCTTGCTGATTATGATAGCACTTTGGTTATGAATAGGGGAGAGATACCGATTGACGAAACATCCCTGATATTTGCAGAGAGTGAACCTGAATATGAGGATGGGAAGTTGATACGAGAGAGTGCGGATTTTACCGTAGTCAAAGTTCAACCGTCACTCAACATGGTCACATATCTTCTCAAAAGGATAGTGAAAAATGCGTAAATTGACCGCCACATTGTCAGCGGATAGTTTGAATAAGTTGGCAAAAGACTTTAAGACGTATACGAATAGCATTGATTTGAAATGTGAAAAGCTAATCGAGCGTCTTTTAGCTGAAGGAATCAGGGTAGTCGGAGAAAACATCACATCCTTTATGGGAGATAGTAGTAGGGATTACAGTACATACGTTGAAGTACACCGTATACCGAACAAAATGGTATCGGCAACACTCGTAGTTGAGAATGAGGATATTCTTTTTATCGAGTTTGGAGCAGGTATTCATTGGAATGATGGTAATGACCATCCGCAAGCTAGTGAGTTTGGCTACGGAGTAGGTACATATCCCGGACAGAAAAACGCTATCAACCCCGGATATTGGTGGTACAAGGGCGATGACGGAGATTTACACCTATCTGTTGGTACACAAGCTACAATGCCTGTTTATAAGGCATATAAGGCGATGCAAGATAAAGTAGTTGAAATCGCAAAAGAGGTATTTTTAGATGGCTGATTATAACGAACTTTGGTATATGAAAGTCGAGAGTATAATTTTCGACAGAATCAAAAAGAAATCTAGTGAATACCTGAAGAAATATAAGGATATTACCTTTACATCGGATGAGGTCGTTCAAGCACCGACAAAGTTTCCGTGTGTAGAGATAAGGGAAATCGGGGGAGAAGAAGTAGGACAAACTTTTGAGGGCGATGCCGTATGTGGTTATCGTTCAACATTTCAAATAACTGTTTATCATAACAGTAGTAAACAGATTGCAAGGGATGTCATGGAAGAAATAGTGAGCCATTTCAAACAGGATTTGAGGTTTGATTTGGTAGCCATGCCAATTCACTCGTATAACGGTCAAATACACATGTATATAGCAAGATGTAGACGAGTGATAGGAGCAGGAGATAAAATCTAAAATAAGGGCAAAATTGGGCGTTGTAGACCCATTTGCAAAATACATTGACAGAAAACTTCCTTATCGGGAGTTTTTTTGTTGCAACAAAGACTATCTATAAGGAGGTAGAAAACAATGGCAGATGTGCAAACAAGTGTACCCGGAGTAAGTACCGTAGGCGTTCGTCTTGCATATACCGCAGACATGGATACGTTTACCGCACCTGAAGCATCAGCGATGACCTTGCTCACACGTATCAACAATTCGGGTGATGTAAACCTTGATGTTGAGGAAATTGACGCTTCAGCACTTGAAGATTCGATTACCAAGTACATTCAGGGTAGACAGGACACAGGTGGTTCATTCCCTGTAACGATCAACCTTACTGATGCTACTATCGGTGAATGGGAATCAATCAAGGGAACTACAAAAGTATTTGAGGAGTATTATCCGGGTATCGCAAAAGCATTTTGGGTACGTGCTTCAGTACCGCCTGTTATTCCGAAGGGCGAATCGGGTCAGAACGAGTTAAAGACCGTAGAAATCGAGTTGACACTCGTAGACGTATTCGGATGGCAGACAAAGGTTACACCGAGCGTTTGATAAGCACTAACATTGTTGGGGGTTGTCCTTATGGATGCCCCCATTTTTCTTTTATATTGGGAGGATAACAAAATGGAATTAAAGATTGGGAAGAAAACGTATAAACTTCAGTTTGGATATGCTGTCGTAGCAAGGGGTGGAATCACAAAGAAACTCCTTGATATGCAGGATATGTTTGATGAAAACAATGAACAGGCAAGTCTGTCTGATGGTCTTGAAAGAATGATGGCTACACTTGACGAACTCATGCTTGCAGCTTTGCAGAAGAATCATGCTGACGAGTTTGGATATAGTGTACGCACAGGTAACGGACACGATGAGGCACTCGAAAAGGTTGATGCACTCCTTGATTCGTACCTCGATCAGGACGATGCCGACCCGATGGAACTTATCGGTAGTCTTACCGAGGAATTGGAGAATAACGGTTTTTTACGCCATATTCTCCGTCAGGAGCAGAATCAGACGGAGGCGAACTAAATAATCTATATATACCGCCAAAAGAAGAAAAGACCGAATGGGAGGAGTACAACGATGAACTTCTCCCTCGGTTGCTTTTTACTTTAAGAAATTGGCAATTTCGTGTTGAAGATATTGATAACGCTGTTCCTAATGACATACGCCCTTATTTAAAGGCTATGGATTTAGAGTACGATTATCTGGACACGTTTGCATGGATAATAGGTCAATATTCATATGTCGCTCACGGCAAAGTGCTTTCATCAGCATTTAGCGGTAAACGGCATGGCAAGAATAACGATTATCCTGACAAACCATTCCATAGACATATCGAAACACGAGAAATGACAAAAGAAGAGTTTGATGCGTTGCCTAAAGACGAGAAAGAGAAAGTCTTTATGCAGATGATAGATAACATGATGGCTCCGGCTATTGCAGGTTTCAAACGCAAGAAAGCGTTAGAGGACGAGGATAGAGAAGATGGCTGATGCACAGACAATTGATAGGTTAGCGATAGAGATTACATCGTCAATTAAAGGCGAGAAGAAACTTAAAAACTTTGCTAACGCATTACAAGACTTGGCTAATGTGTCAAGTGGTATAAATACGTCAAATCTCCGTAGTGTTTCTGGCGATATTAAGAGCATTACGAAGTCATTTGAAGGATTTAGTGCTAATACCGTCAAGAACTTTGCTAATTCTCTTGGACGCTTATCACAGATCGAAAAAGGTAGTCTTGGTGGATTCCAAAGTCTTTCTGCACAACTTCAAACCCTTGCATCTGCTACAAGTAAGATGGATTTGAACGGAATCAATAGGCTTACCAATTCTTTATCACGACTTTCCAATGCAAAAATGAATGGTTTTGACCCCTCAAAGTTCGGTCAAATTGCGTCTACAGTTCGTAGTCTAGCAAGTTCTCTTTCACAAGTGGATGGTGTAGATTCAGGCGTATCACGCCTTGTTAGTGCATTTGCAAAACTCGGTAGTAGCGGTCAATACATCAAGAATGTTCAACAGTATTTCCCGAAAATTGGAAGTCAGGTACTTTCTCTTGTAAAAGACTTAAAATTAGTTGGAACTATTGACGCATCTATCGCAAAACTTGTTGAAGCTATTGCAAGACTCGCAAACGCAGGCAAGAGTATTTCGAGTGTTGTTGCAAATCTTGATAAGTTCGGTGATGCGGTAGTAAACCTTGTCCGAAAGCTACAAGGTGTGGGAAATATCAGTTCTAACCTTGCAAATACCATACAAGGTTTAGGAAACATGGCACAGGGCGGTTTGAAGTTTGGCTCTATCATGCAACAAACCGCTACTCAATCGTCTAATCTTGGTAGCCATCTTAAATCTCTTGGGAAAGCTGCATGGAATGTTATCTCTCCATTCAACTCGTTCTCTGAAAAACTCGGAAAGACCACGAAACAATCTAAAGGGTTGGCAAGTACCATAGGTCTTTTATATGCGAAATATTGGCTCTTAAAGCGTGGTATTATGGCTGTCGGCAAAATGACAGGCTCGGCACAGGATTATATCGAGGCGTTTAACTATTTCAACGTAGCATTAAATAAGGTTGGAGAGGACAGTAAAGAACAGTATAAGCGTTTCGGATATGATAACGCTACCGAGTACGCACAGAGTTTTCAGGACAGATTCACTGATTTGCAGAAGCAGATGACAGGCTTCAATGTAAACTCACGTACTGGGGATTTGAACTACACAGGTGGCAGAAACCTCGGTCTTAATATCAAAGATGTAATGCAATATCAAGCACAGGTTGCACAGATTTCAAACTCTGTAGGTCAGCTTGGCGAAGTATCGATCATGGCATCTAAAGCTATGTCTATGATTGCTGCCGATTTGTCATCTTTGACTAATACAGACCTTGTTCAAGTGCAAGAAAACCTTGTTTCAGGTTTCAACGGCATGACGAGAGCCGTTTACAAGTATGGTATCAACATCACACAGGCAAACTTACAACAGATTGCTTATAATCATGGCGTAAATACATCGGTAGCAAAATTGTCAATGGCGGCTAAACAACAGTTACGTCTTATCGGTATATTAGAGCAATCAAAAGTAGCGTGGGGCGATCTAAACCGTACATTATCGCAACCTGCGAATCAATTAAGGCGTTTACAGGCAGGTTTTGCTAACCTTGCACGTACTATTGGAAGTCTGTTCTTACCGCTTTTGAACGTGGTTTATCCTGTTCTTAATGCTATTGTATCTGTATTACAACAGTTTTTTGGATGGCTTGCAAAACTCGTAGGCGTTAAAATGCCTGATATGTCATCGGCTCTTAATATGCCTGATATTGGCGGTGCAGCAGAAGATGCCGGGGATTTAGCAGACAACACAGGCAAAGCCGCAAAGAACGCTAAAAAGCTGAATGATAACTTACAGGGATTTGATGAAATCAACAAATTGCAAGCCGACAACGATAACTCTGGAAACGGAGGCGGTGGCGGTGGAGCAGGCGGTATCGGTGATGTTGATTTATCTAAAGATATTGCCGACCTGTTAAGTCAGCTTGAAAAAGAATGGAATAAAAAGTTTGAAGATAAAGTTGCCAAGATTGCCGAAAACATGAAAAAGGCACTCCTTGACGGATGGAATAAGGGTGGCGATTTCACAGAACTTGGCAAGCGATTTGGCAAGTGGATTACTAATGGACTTGAAAAAATACCGTGGGATAAGATAAAGAAAACCATCAAAAAGGTAGTTAAGTCTATCGCTACATTCCTTAATGGTTGGATTAAAGGAATGAATTGGAAAACTCTCGGCAAGACATTTGCAGAGGGCATAAATACCGTTGTAGAGGCTCTTTACACATGGTATGACACATTTGATTTCTTGGCGTTTGGAAAACGTCTTGCAGAGGGCATCGGTTCGACTATCAGTAACATTGATTGGGATAAACTCGGACGTATGCTTGGTAAGAAAGTCAGAGGGATGATTCAGTTTGCTTTCGGCTTTATTACCAATATTGATTTCAAGGCATTAGGCACAAAGATTTCAAATGCTATCAATGGCTACCTTGCAGAGATGGGTAAAGTTGACCCACGTACAGGATTATCTGGATGGGCTGAACTTGGAAAGAGTATAAGCAAAGGCATTGAGGGTATACTTGATACTATCATTACTTTACTTGACAAAATAAATTGGGATGCCGTAGGCGAAGCGGTTGCTGATTTCCTCGGAAATATTGATTGGGGAACTCTGATGCTTAAAGTCGGTGAACTTATCGTTAAGGGTATCGGAGCAGCTATCAAAGTCGCAATCAAGGCATTTGCTAAAGACCCTCTTGGCATGGCTGAAGCACTTGTATCTGTACTCGGTATCATATTTGCATATAAGAAACTGTTAGGCTTTTTCGATATATTCTCCGTAACATTTGGACGTGGCATGAATGGTGCTATGTTACGTGCGTTAAGAGGAAATGCTATCGGAAATGGTCTTGGCTCTGCTATCGGTGGAACAGGCGGTGGTGGTGGTCTATTAGGCAAGATATTTAAGCCTATCAGAAACGCCGGAGCAGGTATAGCGGCTAGTTTTAAAGCTGCTTTTGAAGATAAGCGTATACAAGACACATTGTTCAAAGGTGGCTCTAGCATGGGTGGTTCTTTGCTTGCCGGACTTAAAGGCGCATTGACCGCACCTACTATCGGGTTAGGACTTGGAACGGCTATCTTGTCGGCTGCGGCTGTTGCTTTTGGGAAAATAGGCGGTAATATTCTTGGCGATAGAGTTGACGCTTATACCGAGAGATTGCAACAGGCTAGAGATACAGGTAAGACAAAAGGCGCAGCAACACTTGCCGTTGCCAGAAGTCAAGGTAAGAGCGTTGATGACACCTATAAGGCTGAACTTGAAAAGTCTTTGGCAGAGAAGAAAAAAGCACTTGAAGAATACCAAAAAAAGTACAATGGTATGGTAAAGAATAGCATGAATAATATGGTACAAGCCACTTCTTCAGGTTCAGGTGTAGGTGGAATTGGATATGCACTAAAGAACATCTTTGATTTAAGTAATGACTTCTCTGATGTAGAGGATACGGAGGCTAAAATCAAGGAATTAGAGGGTGTTATCAGCGGTATGCAAAGCACTCTCACAAAATATAACGGTACACAGGAAAGAACAAAACAGATAGAGAATAGCCGTTCAAAAGCACTTGCAAGGCTTCGTAAGATGGCTGAAAAGGGCAAAATCTCATGGTATGACTATGCAAAGGCTCAAAAAGCTGTTAAGGAAAGTACAGGCAATACAACTGACATAATGGGTAAGGCATTACTCGCTACTGATAAGTATAGGAGTATATCTAACCGACTTGCATCTGACATGACAAAAGCTAATGTTCCTATGGAACAGCAGAAAGCCATAATGAACAAATTACGTGATGCGGTTGCCGAGGGCAGATTATCACTCAAAAAGTACCAAGAGATCGTCAAGAATAGCAAGGGCGATGTAAACAAGCTGAATGAGGCTATCAAGAACATTCCATCTTCAAAGAAAGTTAAGATTAGTCTTACATCAAACATAGGAGATGTGAAAAAACAACTTAAATCTATCCAAAGAAAAATTACTGTTGATGTTCAGGTAAAAACAACTGTTTTAGGAAATGGAACAACAGTTAAGAATCTGTCAGCATCAAATATGGTAAGAAATTACTTTGGAAACTCATCTGCCTATAATGAGAATGAAGGCAGAACATTCAAGTTGCAGAAAGATGGGTCTGTTCTTGTCAAGAAAGGATATGCCGATTTAGCCGAATATCTTAAAAAGGCAGGCATAAAGTATAAGATAGTAAAGAAGTTTGCTAATGGTGGTTATCTCGAAGATGGCTTATTTACCATGAATCGTGGCGAGATTGCCGGGAAGTTTGATAATGGTAAATCTGTCGTAGCGAATAATCAGCAGATTTCAGACGGATTTGCTAAAGCGATAACCGCAACACTTGCACCTGCGATGTATTCAGCGGTTAAACAAGCGGTAGGCGAATCAAACGGTGGCGGTCAGAGTATCAAGGTGTATCTGGACGGAAAGCAACTTGCTGAAAATAGCGTGAAGTACATACGCCAGATGAACAAGTCAAATGGTAGGACACAATTTGCGTGATGAGGTGGATAAATGGCACGATTAAAGTTCAGAGTTGATGGCGTAGACCTTTTCGCCAACAAGATACAAAAGATAAAATATGACCGAGAGCCGGTATGGTCAGAGAATACCAGACGTAATTCATCGGCACTTATGACAGGTAAGATTAAGGCGTGGAAATGGAAACTTGACATTTCCTACGCCCCATCTCTTACACAAACTGAACATAGGGCGATTACAAATGCTCTTGCCAACAACACAGAATGGCATAGGGTTATATTTACGGATGATAACGGTCAAGAACAGACCGTAGATATGTATGTCGGTACAATATCAACAGAGCCGTATTGGTTTGTGGATGGAAAAATGTTGTATCAATCAATAAATATACCACTTATCGAACGATAATGAGAGGATAAACAATGTCGCAACTTACACTTGATACAAGCATACATAACATCGAATTGAGAATTGGCGGTGTATTGTACGCAGATCGAGATATAATCGAGCGTGTCACTATAACATACGGATGTACGGATGGAACAGCACCGGGATTTGGTGCAACGTATTCTCCGAGTTGTAGCGTAGTCCTTAATAGTGATTCTATCGTAGGACATATCGCAGATGGTGCATTTACGCAAGGAGTGTATTTCTCTGTACACACAGATTTGCCTGACGCACCTAACCTCGGTACTTTCCTTATCGAAGAACCGCCTATGAAAACCGAGGATTATCAGATTACGTTCGAGGGTCAAGGATTGCTTGGCTCATTATACGATTATACGTATATGGATTTTTCGGGTTGCGACCCTGTTATTCCAATTTATAGTTCTTCATCGGGTACAAAGAGTGGATTAAATCTCTTTGCTACTCAATTCCAAAAGCAGATAGTGATGCCACCAAATGCTTATTTGCCTGATAGTTGGCGCAATTTCAAACTGTATCTGCCTATTATTACCGCTGAATCAAAAGATACGCCTGTATACGAGAAGATAACAGCTAGAGAATGGCTTGCCGGGATTGCTTTATTACTCGGATGTAATGTCGTAGAGGCGTTTGGCGATTTAAGATTTGTTCCGTTGTATATGTCATATGCCACGAGAAATACGCAAGATTACTTCGTAGGCGATGAATATAATAGCGGTTTCGACCATACTGACCTCGTGTATCAGCCTGAAGCACTCAAAATAACCACTCAATCTATGTCAAAGATTACCATAATGGGTAATACACGTTATAGTGCGTGGGCGTACACAGAGAAAGAGGTAGAGTATAAGTCAAATTATGACCCATCGTCTATCCCTACAAGCCATATAGCATATGATTTGAACATAAATATCCAATGGATAGGTCATTCTTTGCGTTATGCGTATTGGGGTAGTAGAAAAGGAAATCAGACACCTGCGAGGTATCTTCCGTCATATCAGTTTGCATATACTCCGTCAAATTGGGATTTTTCGGGATATAACACGATTTTCAGACCCGGCAATTTCATCAATGTCCGTAAAGAAATCAAGAATGTTCCGACACAGACCATTGAGGTTATCGAGGTTTTAGCGTATATCATGGAGATGACGCTTGAATGGAACGGCAACTTCAATGTGACTATAAACTCGTCATATAATGGCGATGCAGATGGTGTTACGAGTTCTATCTCATCATCAGCTAATGGACACGGAAAAAGCGGATTAGGTGCTATTGTAAGTGGTGGTCTAATCAATGGTGTGCGTATCGAGGATGGCACTATATGGGCGAGAAAGATAAACGTACATGATTTGGCGGCTGATAATGCCTTTATCGGCTTTCTGAACGCAAATGAGGCATTATTGGGCGAATTAAGGGCAGAACACGCATGGATTAAGACCATGAATGTCGGTACTCTTGATGCACAGAGTATCACAACGGTACTTATGAACGCTGAATATGCCCTTATAGGCGATGGAACGATAAAAACCGCAACAGTTATACGTGAAGCGGTAGACCAAGCTACAATTCTTAATCTGTGTACTACATTTATCAAATTGCAATCCCAGAGCGGAAATATGACGTTCAAGGATAATACGATACAGATAAATGATGAACACGGTGTTACACGAGTACAGATAGGAAAAGACGAATCTGGGGATTATGACCTTTATCTGTGGGATGAAAACGGACGTTTGATGTGGTCGGCATCTGGACTTGCAGAGGCAGGTATCAAATCAAAGATTATCCGTAATGATATGATTGCAGATGACGCAGGTATCGAGGGTCAGAAAATCAATATCGAAACCCTTGTACCGCAGATAAATAGCACAGGATATAAACTCACATCGTCAATCCTTGCCTATGATGGAACAGGACAGACGTTTGAAAGCAAGTTCCAAGAGGTATCATATAACCTCGGTGGCGTAGCGAAAAACGCTGACGGATATAGACTTGTAGTGGACATAGATGGTTATTGTCGTGTAGATCAAGACGGAAATGATATTGAACACGCATATCTGACCGCTGAAATCTACAAAGATGAATATAACGAGAAAACGCATCAATTAACACATCTGCGAGTGACAGACCGATATAAACCGTCTGATTTTGTGTGGAAACGCTATTCAGACCATAAAAACGATTGGACAGAAACCGTATCTACTAAATCGTTTGACTATATACGTGAGGCAGATATTGCACACGCACGTCCGGCAGACAATGAGCCTGATGTTGACGTAAAAGGTTGGGTAAACAAAATGTGGAATCCGACTACTCAAACCTATGATACTGTTCAGAATGAGGTTACTGTCACTCATAAGGGCGATGAATATTGGAATGACCCACAACAACATCCTGTCGTAGTACATTATGACAATGCCAGACACGCATTTGTATATCAGCTATCTATGGAAGATGTGTGTATCGGAGCGGTATTTGAATGTACCGCAAGGGTAGCAAAACAGGTTAGACTTCATGCAGAACCATATCAGATTGAGCCACTTGTTTATAATGGACAAGTACAAGAGGCAAATCTTGCTAATATGGATGAAGCAACTATTGCGGTATCGGGTATGCTTGATTCCGAGGTAGGAACGCATGAGGCTACCATAGGACTTGCAGACGGTTATGTTTGGTACGATGAAACAGAAGCACCGAAAAATATTCCGTGGGTTATTGAACCGGGAGTTGCACCTACAGAAGTACCTACACAAAGCGGAACTCTTACTTATAATGGTGGCGCACAAAGTCCTACTTGGTCTAACTATGACCCTACTGTTCTTACTCTTAGTGGAGAAACATCAGGAACGAACGCAGGTACATATACGGCTACCTTTACGCCTACCGAGAATTACACTTGGGAAGATGGTACACGTACACCTAGAAATGCTACATGGATTATTAGTAAAGCACCCGGAAATATCACACTTTCAAAAGATATTGTTAGCCTTACAACGGCTAACCCGACAGATACAGTTACATTCAGCGATAATACAGGCGAGGTAACGGTAACGTCAGCAGACCCGACCGTAGCTACGGCAAGTGTAAGCGGAAATACGATTACGATAACGCAAGGGAGCGAATGATATGGCAACAACAACCGTAACAGTAAATGTGGCAGAAAGTCAGAACTACCTTGCTACAAGTAGAACGATAAGTGTTAATTCAGATACAAAACAGCAAGGATATATAACATTGTCAACAAATAGCGTTACTTTAACAGGTGATGTTGGTACTACTCAAACAGTTACAATTACCTCTAATTCAGGTGGTGCTTTATCTGTAGCATCGTCTGACACAAGTAAAGTCACGGCATCATTGAGCGGTACAACAATAACCTTAACAAGTGTAGCAAATGGAAACGCTACTGTGATGGTAACAGTTGGAGAAACGTCTGAATATACATCAGCTACGGCAACCATTAGTGTAAATGTATCAATAGTAGTAAAGACTAAAGTTGCAATTCCAACACAAACTACAGCACTTGTTTATAATACAAGTTCACAATATATTTATGATGCGGTTACATATGACAGAAATAAAGTTTTTATTGTTGGGGGTGCTACATCGCATAGTGATGCTGGTACATACCAAGAAACATTTAGACTTTATGATACTACTTTATATGAATGGTCAGATGGAACAACAAGCGACAAAGTGGTTAGTTGGACTATATCTAAAGCAAACCTTAATAGCACATTGTTTATATACGATGAACATAAAGGTATGGATGTTACAAGATTGAACATAAATGGTAGTGTTGGTAACGCTAATATGTATTTATCGTCCACTAACAGTACGTATACTTACGATGATACGATGCTGGTGGATTTTTACTTTGAACCTAGTGAATACCCTACACCTGTATTTTCGGCATCTGGAACAGGAGCGCAGTATATTCAATTTAGATATGACGGAAGTAATAAGTATGTTTATGACACCTCTTTACCATACGATATGTATTCAGTTCCTGTAACAATATCGGTAACAGTACCTGAATCTAAAAACTATGCAGCGATGTCAATTTCTGTAAATGTTGAGATTGTTAGTTATTAAGGAGTAGATAATGCCAAACAACACAGGATTAGAGCCGGGTAAAATATATAAAGACGGAGAAAACTTTATAAACGGCTCGGATATTATCAATAGCAATAAGCCGTATCGTGTTCTTGACGGTGCATATGATGGCGATGCGTCACAGTACGTTATTCCATATCCGAAAGATGCACAAGGCAGATATATCATTCCTATACCGACCTTTACAGGCAATTATACGTATAACGGAAATACGATTATTCCTGTGTTTAACGGATACGAAGCACGTTATATGTATATAGACGGTCAGCAGATGGCTAAAGTACCGGGAACGTATACGGTAACATTTACGTTAGCTAGTTCAAGATTTGTATGGGAAGATTTAGACGATACTCATACAGACCGTGATGTTGATTGGTATATCAATGAGGCGGTAGGCGAATTATCGGTACAAGCTGATACACTCGTGATAAATGATAAATACGGAACAGTTACGATCGAGTATGAAGCGCATACGAGCAATTTACAGTTCGTGTCTAACTACGATAAACTATCGGCATCCTGTTCAAACGGAATGATTTATGTTCGAGCAGAGGGTGCATTAAACGGAAATTATGAGATTGAGGTAATTGCCCCGGCAACAGGCACTCATAGCGAAGCAAGGCTTACACTGCATGTTCAGGTAGCATTTACGCAACTTGGCGAGGATTTATACCTTACGCAGAAAACGGTAGCCTATGGCGATCAATTTACGCAGAACAGATGGAGCAAGATTTATCAGACCATAGACACGATAGGTGCAGAAGTTGGCTATCAATCACAAGGACTTGGAAGAACGATAGACAGTTTGTCCAGAGTGAAGATAACCGCTGACGAAACGAAAGCTGAAGCAGAACTCTTATGTCATTACGACAAAAATGGCGAGGGTGCAGATGCGGTAATCAGACTTACGGCAATCACAGATGGTTTGGCAGGCAAAATCAAGACTCATTCGCAGATTTACATGGCTGCCGATTGGATTAAACTTGAAGGATATACAACGATAAATGGCTCATTTCAAATAGCTGATAGTTCAACGGTAGGCTATAACGCAGGCGATATATTCTTTAAGAACGCATATCTCGGAGAACCGGGAGATACGTTCATCCATATAACCAAACAGGCAGGCAAATATGGTATGTTTGGCGATTATTTCGATTTGTATGAGTGGGATGAGTATATAGGGCAAGGGCAAAGTACCTATATGTCAAAGCATGGTACACTTGATGTAAAATCTATTTCAACTTATGGTTCAGTAGATTTTGCAAATTATTCAAGGCTTACTCCTGATAGGTTTGTGTTTGGAGTATCTTACAACGGTGGTTCAAGAGAAGTAGGATTACACGCACATTATGGTGCTGGAAACAACCCCCTTTCTATGCCTTGGTTTGATTGTGATGGAAATATAATTTTTAAAAGTTCAGTAGATGTTGTATCAGGCAAAACGATATTGTATGACCCAAACAACCATTATGAGGCTTTATATAAAGATAGTAATGGCGTTGTTCATAAAACAGGGGATGATTGTAATAATCTTGTTTTTTCAATGACAAATTCGGATTTTCCATCGCCTGTTGGTGGTTATTACCCACCTTTATTGAGGATAGATGCAGAAGCTCCTTCGTTAAATCAAGTTAGTTTAGTAGACCCACCTAAAGGTGTCACAGGTGTATGGCACAACGGCAGACTTTGCGTAGGTACGAATCAGCTTGGATACGAAAACTCATCTGGAAACATCGTAGCACCGCAGGCATCCATAAATGGTGGTCTTGTTGTATCTAGCTTTGTACGATGTGATAAGTTATACGTCAACGGAACGCAAGTCACATCCGATAGGCGCAAAAAGAAAGACATCGAGGATTTGGATGAGCGGTATATAAAACTGTTCGATGAACTTGATGTAAAGCGATTCAAATGGGTAGAACAACCGCAAGATGATGACGATGAGTCAGATACGAGATACAATGTCGGACTTATCGCACAGGATGTTATCTTTGCAGCCGATAAATGTGGATTGACAAAAGACGAACAAGGTTTTATCGGTGGAACAGAAATGTCGCATTATAGCATTGATTATCAGCATATCTCTATGATAGCAATATACAAAATGAAACAGATGGAAAAGGAATATGAAACCAGAATATCAACGCTTGAAGCGAAGATAGATACATTATTACGTGAGAAAGGAGAATAACAATGATTAAAAACGTATTGAAATCAATCTCAATGTCGGCTAACTCGACAACGGAAATTGATGGGGAGGAAAAGATCGTGCTTTACATGACAGGTCAGAAAAGTACAAATACCGCACCTGATTTTCACTTTACCATCAAGGATGAGGAACTGTACTCTGATAAGGCAATCAGAAAAGAGGCACAGAAAGATTTTGCCGATTTTTGTGATATGGTAGAAGATTCATAAGGAGGTGTAAAAAGTGGAGGATAACAAAGAGGAAACGATGTCAAGAGAACAGTATATCATAGCGAACTTACAAGCGCAGATTGGTGGTATGTCAACAACTATCGCTGATTTGCGCTTTACTTGTACCGCTATGGAACAGAAAATCAAGAATCTTGAAGAACAATTAGGAAAATCGGAGGTAGAATAATGCAAACAATAGCACTTATCATTATGGTAGCAATCGTATGTGAGGCACTTGTTGAGTATTTCAAGACTATCGCAAAAATGATTTTGGAGAAGGATTATAAGACGGCTATCACACAGGGCGTTACAATCGTTCTTGGTATAGGCTTGGCTTTCATCTTCAATCTGCAACTGTTCAACAACGCTCTGTCGGAGTTCTATGAGGGTATAAACATTAACCCGACAATTGATATAGTTCTGACAGGTATACTGTTTAGTCGTGGTTCAAATTACTTCAGCGACTTGGTATCAAAGCTGACAGGTGGTAAGGCGGTTGTTCTTACTCCCGATGATATGGTTTATGACCCACTTGACCCGACAGAAACTTTATCGAGCGAGGATGGAACATTGATTGACAAAGAAGGTGGTGAGTAAAATGACACCAAAACCGTCACAGTATGACAAGAAAAGCGTCACGAAAGAGGGGTTGACGATATACACACGCTTGGCTAAACCGATTTCCTATGGTGGAACGAGAAGCTATGATGATATAGAATTCGTTGTTATCCATTACACAGGAAATTCGGGGGATAGTAGCGCGGGCAACGCCTCATATTTCTCCCCACAGGGCGGTAACGCAAGAACCGCCGGAGCGCATTTCTTTGTAGACAAAGAGGGCATCACATTCAAGTCGATTAACATCAATCGTATTGCTTATGCGGTAGGTGGATTCTTTACGCAAAAGGGTAATGCAGGTCGGTATTACAAGAAGTGTACAAATACAAACTCTGTATCTATTGAATTGTGCGATTACGTCAAGGGTTATCCATCCAAGGCACAAATGCAATCTGTTATATTGCTTATCAAGATGCTTCAGCGTAAATGTCCGAACGCAAAGACAATCGTTAGGCATTGGGATGTGAATGGAAAGGATTGCGCCTTACCTATGATAGGCATAAACAACAAGAATTGGAAACAATTTAAAAAACAACTCAAAAACAATGGGATAAAGGCAAAGTTTGCCTAATATTTATGGTCTAGGTTGGTAAGTCGAAACCCAAGCGGAATCGCACATTAGAGGACGAA
>Ga0326512_10000637_pt1 | contig 30151 bp, 41 predicted proteins | sample 1_2617_0518_D_FD_203652 | JGI IMG/M metagenome (GOLD analysis project Ga0326512, IMG submission 203652) | Bovine rumen microbial communities from UC Davis, California, United States - 1_2617_0518 | ecosystem: Host-associated > Mammals > Digestive system > Stomach > Rumen | place: USA...
GGCATTGATGTTGTCCTTAGTCTGGTCAATCTCAAGAGTAATCTTGATGCCCATAGGAGCAATGTACTCAAATACCTGAGGAGCAGCTACTGAGATAGCACCACCCCAAGGAGCAGCAGCATTGTTGGTCTTCTTCATCAGACCCAGGTTAACTGCATCAACATCCATGTTGGCTACCCAACCAGAACCCTGAGCAAGAGCTGCCTTCTGGAATTTAGCACCACCACGCTCACCAGTCCTCATGACAACATTGCGCTTGTTGAAGTCTGTCTTACCTGCAAACAGATAGTACAGTGCATCTTCAATAGCCTTCAGTGAGAAGTCATTGTAGTACATGATGTTACCGCCATTCTCAATCTGAGCATAGAGGGCATCACCAGTCTTAATGACATCACCAGACTTACCAAAGTTCTGATACTCACCATTCTTATTACGGTTACTGCGGCCCCATGCATGAGCATAGTTCTTGTAGTTGTTGAAGGTCTTCTCAAGCTCGAAGTCCACATTCAGCATCCAAGCATTAACCATAGAAGGTTTAGCACCACCACCCTTGTTTACAGGAACAGCAATAGCCAGCTTGTCATCCATCATATCACCAGATACCTTGTGGTGAATACGAATCATTGACCACTCATTCCTCAGAGTTGCAGGAATAGCATGGCGGATACCACCAACTTTCCTAGAAAGACCACGCTCTACAAAGGCAGCACCATAAGAGAACTGCTCACCAGGCATCAACCTTTCTGCAGGTACACCATCAGTGATACCACCCATAGTCTCTACCTTGTACACATAGCGAGTACCCTCTTCACGGGCATCACCCAAAATACGCAGGGGATACCTGTTACCAAGATTACCCTCAATGGTCTCGCCATCAAAGAACCAGTGCTCATCAAACACCAGATAGAATGGCTGTGTGCCAGCACCTACATTAGCAGTATGGCTTGAATCAACCACAACACCATTCTCATCACGGCACTCTACCAGAGGAATTACACGGTCTGTAGAACCTACTACATTCCAGATGTACTCCTCACCATTATCAAACTCCTTCACAGGAAGGCTGTTCAACATGGTGTCAAGAGTCTTACCCTGCTCAAAAGCCATCAGCTGTACCCACATATTGTTGACCTTCTGGGTCTGGGTGCCGAAAATACTATTGATATGGGTCTTCTTGGTAATCTGTGGTGCCCAAGCAGTAAAATGCTGCATCGTAAATTTTCCAATTTGTCCTGCCATAATCAAATAAAATTAATCGTTTAAAAATGTTTTCCCTGTTTATATTTAAAAAGTCTAGCTTAATTCTTGTTTAGATTGCAAGCTCCCAGCCTTCTCTGTTTGAGGTGTCTGGAGCTGTGTTTGCGAGATTCAAAGTACCATCGCCATTCCTCTTTGAGTTATTGAGGAGGTTGGCTACTTCATCAAAACTGCTCTTAATCTTGGCCTTGGCCTTTGAGCCTGCCAGCTTATCTACATTCTTGAAATTGTCTGTCAGAGCAAACAGCAGTGCTACATTCTCCATAAACTCTATGGGATTCTCACGCTGATACTTCTGAAGAGCAGTGATGTAGTTTCCTTCATCATCCCTAAATACAGGCTTGGTAATGCTGTCATAAGCCTTCTGGCGTGTTTGCTTGTCTACCTTGACTCCATCATAGAAGCTTTCTGTATCCAGAATATGCTTCTTCAGGCTGTCATACTGTTTCTGCTCGCTTGCCTTCTGTTTATTCTGGCGGTCTTCAAGCTCTTTCTGATAACTGTCTATCTGCTCCTTATAGAACTCCTTACAGCTTTCATAGGCTTCCTTGGCATCCTCAATGTCAGTACCATCATCAAGACTCTTTTCTACCATCTTCACGGCTTTCTCATGCTTGAATCCTCTGTTCACATAGTCCTGATACATCACCTGCTTACGAAGCTTCTCTCCATCTTCTCCCTCTGCTGTAAGGGTTTCATAGGTGTCTTTCCTATCAAGGAACTGTGCTACATTGAGGGCCTGCTGGTAAACCTGTACTTCTTCTGGAGCTGCACCACCATTCAAGGCTTTCTCTATCCTGCGCTGTCTTTCATCCAAGGCTTTTGATACCTCATCATCAAACATCTGCCTCAGGGTAGCTGCATCTGTTACCTTGCCCAGAGAATCATCGGAAAGGTCAGGGAAAACACCTTCGTCTCTTAATGCCTTGGCAATGGAAGAGAAGAGATTTGTTTGCGGAGTACCAGAGTCATTAGTTGACTCAGGTGTCTCCCCGTTTCCCTTTGTATTCTCCTCACTGCCTACGCTCTCTGATACATTACCCAGTAAATCTGAGAAATCTACCTCAGCAGTTTCTTCTGTCTCATTATTTTCTTCGGGCTGATTTTCATCCTTGCCCTCTAACTCTGCTGTCTCTTCAGCAGGTTCTGCCTGTTCTGAGAAAAGCTTGTCTACTTCCTCTGCTCCAAGCATATTGTCCAATCCAATACCTTCCATATTTTAATCTCCTTAAATATTTTCTTTTGCAAAGATAGGGAACAAGGAAAATTTTCACAAAATGGTAAATTTTTCACTAATAATTAAGGTAGGCTATACTCACGTACTGCCTACCTCTTGTAAACCTAAATCGCGCACATAATTAATCTAAGAAATCGCAAAATTCTAACTAACTACATCATCCTAAGACATCAACCGATATTCTTCTGTTTTGCAATCCTTTCCTGACTCTTTATTTTCTCCCTCTCTAGCTGTAGCTTTTCATGCTCCAGCCTATTCTTATCTTGCTGCTCACGGAGTTTCTGCTGTAATTCTGCCCTGTCTCTTTCTGATAGAGGCTGAACTGGAGTCTCTGTAAATCCAGAGGCTCTTGCAACACTGGAGTCAATATTAGCCTGTGCCTGAATCTGGGCAACAAGGAGTCTGGTATCATTATCCCTCTGGTTCTGCAAATCTCTCTGCTCCATCTCAAGCTGCTTTTGCTGGGCTTCTGCTTCCAGTTGCTGTTGTTGCATCTGTTGCTGCATCTGCTGCATTTGTTCTTGCTGCTCCTGAGCTCTCTTCTCTGCATTCTCCATCATCCTTATCTTCTCTGCCATAGACTCAGTAGAGTACAGCTTCATGAGGGTGGAGAAATTAAACATCTGATTCTGCAGACCTGCCTGAGCCAATGTATCAAGCTTCTGGGATAGCATCTGTGTACTCTGGCTGTTATCCACTACTAATCCATAGTCACACTCTGCATACTCATCACCGTCAATCTCCATAATCTTCTTGGCTCCAGTAGAAGTGATATACTCAAACTTCTTCTTCCTACCTTTCATGGCTATCTTAGAAGTCTCCACAAAGCACTCCAAAGCTCTCTTCTTCAGGTTATCATGCCTTGCAAACACTGCCTCTGTAATATGAGATGACTGAAGGGTAGCTCTTTCTACTCCTCCCACAGTTTCCCTATTGGCAACTTGTCCCAGCCTCTGAGGGGTAATGCCACAAGCCTTACCCATCTGAACATCAAGCCAGTCAAGAAGCTGGATATTGAATTGTATCTCCTGACTTACAGAAGCATCCACTACTCCTGCAGTATTGTTGTTCATGGCTCCATAGAGCTTTCCTGTAGCAGAGCCTTTCCTTCCTTCATTGAAGGAGTTCTTAATGGCAATGTGATTTACCTTGGCAAAGTAAAGCCACTTTTCTACCTTCCAGGAATCAGGTACAGATGCTGTATCAAAGATGGTCAGCTTTCCTAAATTTGATTCCAGGAGTTTGTAGAGCTTGTCAATGGTGGCATCATACATATAGGCATAGGGCTTCAATATATCCACCATTGAAGGACTGTTGTTATTACCTATATTATATATCTGGCCTACAATACCAAAATGGCATCTTGAAGGATTGCTCATGGAATTATACTGGATAGGCCTTGGCCTGATATTAACATAGATTTCATCGCCAATCTTTGTGCCTTCCCAAGCCTCGTTAACCCAGAATATCTCTTCTTCTTCTCCAAGTGCTGAATTGCAGACATAGGTTTCAGGATAGAAGTGGAATTCTTCTTCTCCTGTCTGGAAATCATATTTCTTAACTTTCTTAATCTTCCTTCTTGATTTCCAATATACATTGAGTACCCTCACATTACCTTCACTGTCATAGGGAAGTGCTGAAGAAGTATAGCCGTATTCTCCAAGGATGGCTGAGAAGAAGTGTGGATTATTCACCAGCTCATTACCTACCTCTGGATCCATGTAGGCAAACCTGTCATCCCACATAGATTCATCACTGCTGTCACCACTTGTTCCTGAAGTCAGCTTCTCCAGATAGGCAATATCTTTCTTGGTCAGTACATCATAGTAGGTATCATACACCCATCCAATGCTCTTGAAGTCTTCATAGACTATCATGTCTGCATCTTCAGTTCTGTTAGAATTACCTGACCTGAATATCCTCAGTTTCAAGGGGTCAAGCTTCTCAAGTACAGGCTCTCCTCCAACAATATCTGCCCTATAATGCTCTTCCTTCACAATGAGGGCATCCATGATTCCCTCAGTATCAAAGATATTACGGAAGTCATATTCCCTGTCATAGTGCTTTAGAAGCTCATTAGCCCTTGCTTCCCTCATATCCTGATACTGATACTGGAAGTAGTCATTCTGCTCTCCAAGCCTTCTCTGGAAATCCTCTTCTGAAATAGACTGATTCTCTATCAGTTCCTGCAGACTCTGCAATACAGCTTCCTTCTTCCTGTTCTCTATATCTGTAACTGCATTGGGATTGGTAATAATGATGTGCCAGTCAAATGGCCTGCTGATAGCTTCTCCCTGCAAAAGATTCAGATAAGAGTTGATAGTAGGATAATGCTGAAGCCTGTCTGACACAAAGTTGGCTTTCAGGTTATTGGGATTGAGAACATAGGCAATATCCTCCTTATGCAGCTTCATGTTCACAAGGTCATAGTTAATACGCTTGTGTAATACTGAATTCCTTACAGGAGAGAAATTCAGTATGGAGCCCTTGGCATCTGCAAAGTCCACACACTTCTTTCCCCATTTGAAGCCCTTCTGCTTGAAGGAAAGCTGCTGGCGTGGAAACCCATTAAATAATGCTACACTCATATTGATTCTTGTTTAGTGTGTTGTTGTGGAAACAACTTTAATTTTCAGCAAAAATACTGTTTTGCCTACAGCTTGGCAAAGTGGTAAATAATTTACTATCTCTTTGTCCCAGAATTATTAATCAGCTGAAATCAAATAGAGAGTACTCTTCCTCTTCATTCTCTACATAGTTGTTCTTCCAGTATTCATCATTCAGAACATCATCAGGGTCATCTACCTCCATGTCCCTGTCTTCATATTTTCCTCCCATTAGCCTAAGCTTGTCTTCTCTCAAAAGCATTAACATTCCCAAAGCTGATACTCGGTCAAAGTTCTTAAATGGATTCCATTGTGAGAGTTCCAGAAGCAGGGCTTTGTTCTTGATGAAATCCAGATTGTGCTTGGTAATAACCTTCTCTTCTCCATTCTCCACTATAATCTCAGTCTGTGGAGTCAACAGCCATTTGGCTATCCTGCTTCTGGCAAAGCCATTAATAGATTGTGATGCATTAGTACCTTTGGCTGTATTACCTGATCCACCTGGCTTCATCATCTGCTTATCTACAAGAATCTCCAGAGTATCTGTAAGCAGGTAGGTAGAATTCATGGTAGAGAAATGTCCAAACAATCCTTTTTTGTTATTTTCATAGTTCAACCTTGCATTATAGAACAGGCATAGTCTCCTGCATATCTCAAAGTAATCATCTGCCATAGGTGGTCTTCCTGTATATTCTGCCACTATTCTGTCTGTCATCAAATCCAAGACTATGATAGAACCCAGAGAAACTGTAGTAGATTCATCATTATCATAGGGGTCAGCTCCTGCTATATATCTGTTTTCATACACATTGCCATTAGCATCTTTCTGAGGCATCTCAAATATCTCGATGGCTCCCTGCATATTCTTATTATCTTTGTGGGGAAAGAATCTTATGGGAGCATCGGAGGTGGGAACAAAGGAGACCTTTCCTTCTGCCAATGCCAGTTGTCCAACATAGGTAGAATCATAGAAGTTAGGATTAGAGTTGATTTCCATAATTCTGTTCTCAATGTCTGTCACTGGGAATTGGTTAACTCCTCCCTGAATCATAGCTTCAGAGGGAGTAATTGGCATATTGGATACTATCTTGATGATGGTCTTGGGGTCTGAAGTATTGTACTTTGCCTTCCATCTCTCATTCAGAAGGAACAGCAAACTTCCCACAACATCAGTAACTCCGTCCTTATTATAGAATCCTTTCAGGTTAATATAGGCTGGAGTGAAGAAGGAGAACCAAGGTCTTCCCTGATTTGGCTTATCCCACACATTGGGTATGGCATATACATCATAACCCTTAGGATTATACACCAGCTCCTGAGCTCCATGAAAGTCTGATGCTTCATCACCAGCAGTTCCCACAAGATAGGCTAATCCATATACATACTTACCTTCCTTCATTCCATCACGTACATTATTATATACGTCTATCAACTTGGGGAATGAACCAAACTCTTCAAACAGTATATAACCACGCTTACCACGAATCTTTGCTTCATCATCCTTAGATGAAAGTCCCAATACTATGTTCTGGTCTCCCTTATTGGCTCCAGTAAGCTTGTCTTTATATCCTTGTTGCCAGGTCATCTTATTAGGGGAGTCCACCAGCATTCTTCTGGCAAGGTCAAAGTTTTCTGACATGAAGGATTTTATAGGCACAAACTTAGAGAAAGTACCATCTTTCTCTGCCAAATATTCTCTCAGGTAAGCCGTAAGAATAGTAGTTGTTCTCCTGTGTGCTTCCTTGTTTTCTCCCATAATAAGATTGTGGGCCATAATAGCTGCCAGACAGAAAGATTTACCACTACCACGCTTAGACAATTCCACACAATGGTTACCTCCTTCAAAGTTATTATACAAACCCCCATTTCTGGCTTGGTCTATATAATGGAATCTCCAGTAGGTTGCTTCCCAAACATTAGGGAATCCTTCTGTACGTGAGGCCCTCTTCTTATTGCTGTCTTCATCTGCCTTTGTCACCATCATAGGTACATAGTTCAGGTAGAAGTACATATAGCCTGTGACCCATTCTCCATCTGAAGGTCTTACATAGCCTTCCCAGCATCTCCTGATTTCTTCCCTGAGCCACCTACCATAGGGAGAATTAGGATTCCTGTTTGGCCTTAGGTCTGTATACCTGCCATCCTTCATATACTTCAAGGCTGAAGGCCTGAAATAATCCATGTCTTCCAGTATATGAGGATTGGCTAAATCCACAATAATCCTTCCCTTCTCATCCCTGGGCCTGTCTTTGGCTCTCTCCCTATAAGGGGAAATAAGGTTTTTGACAAAAGGTACTGTCAGCACAATATCCCAAAAGTCCTTCTGTACTTCCTTGGGATATTTGTCCAGCAGTTCTTGTGTGATACCACTCTGGTATTCATTGACCAGTATCTCATGATAGTTCTTCTCTTCCATAGCTTCTCCTGATTTTAAAAATCCCTCCCATCTTCCCAGACAGGAGGGGAACCACTAAAAACTTAACTTAATTTCTACTCTAATGAAAAATATTAACCCTTATACTTAACCTTATGAATAACTAAGAACATTATTAACAGAATAACACCCACTAAAAGTCCATTTACGCCAAAACGGATTTTCTTAAATAATGATATCTCTTTCTCTACAGGATAAGGCACCCTCACTGAGTCCACCTTAATGGAATCTCTGCTGATGATCTTGTCCCTCCATCTATCAATATAAATATATCTTGTCTTGTACATGGTGACTGTGTCACCTCTCTTGATTACATAGATGGAGTCTCTCATGTAGATAGAATCCCTCAGCTCAAAGGAATCAGTCCTATATACATATTCAGTATGATATTCTGGCACTGCCACATACTTGGTCTTACAGGATGTAAGCATTCCTAGTATCATCAATCCCAGCAGGAATATCATCCAAAATTTCTCATTTCTATCCATCTCTATAGGTTTTTATATTCGTTCTTTGCATCAAAACAAGGACAGGCTTTCCTATTGTCAAAGTCATGATGTCCGTAAATCTTAGCATTGGGATAGAGCTTCTTCAGATCCAGCAACAGAGAGAGTAATGAAGCTTTCTGTTTCTCTGTCCTGGTATCCTTTGGCTTTAGTTTGGTATAGGGAACTTTGGGATTACTCTCCAGTCCTCCTATATAACAGATGCCAATAGAATGCTGGTTATGTCCTCCTGCAGCACAGTGTGCCCCAGTAATATCTACATCCCTGCCATTATGGATGCTTCCATCCAGGTAAATCACATAGTGATAACCAATGTCTGACCAGCCTTGCTGCTTATGGTCTCTCCTAATCTGCTCTACAGTATAAGGCCATCCTTCTGGAGTAGCAGAACAGTGAACAATAATCTCATCAATTCTCCTCTTGCTTTTCTTCAACCTGAATGGAAGAAGTAAAGCCAGAGTAGCTGGTCCTACAATACCATCAGCAGCAAGTCCTTTAGACCTCTGGAATTCCCTCACGGCTTCTTCAGTCATAATACCAAAGATGCCGTCTGGAAATTGTTTCAGGGCAATTTGTATCTGCCTAATTACCTCCCCTTTACTGCCTCTCCTATATAATGTCATAGCCTAGTCTATTTTATCCAAGTCTTTCTTTAAGTCACTAAGGTCTGCATCAAAGTGTCTCTCTGTCTTATCAACCAAGACCTTTGCCATCACCTTCCAAAGCCTGTAGCCATTATCTCCAGGCCTCCTGCAAGAGCATTTATTTTCAGCAATGGATAACAGCTGTACTCCACAGATAGAACCTGTAGCAATATAGCTCAGTGGAACATACAAGTCTACAAATACCCATTTCTGGGCTGCAAACATCAGCAGGATAATAATAAAGCTTTCAATCATGGTTGGAATCATCCCCCATGCCTTATAGCTTACATACTTAGCTGGTCTCTTCTTCTTATCTGGATAGCGTTTCTTTACTCGTTTATCTAACTCGTATGCTGTCCAGGAATCATACAAGATAAATGCTATGGCTACCAGTATTAGGGGGAAGGTAGGGTCAAATACCCCTATGAACCACCCAAAGAGGCCTCCCAAAAGACTGATAATCCATTCTGAATACTTCTCCATTCTACTTTTTAATTTTTCTCCTGCAAAAATAAAAAGAAAGAAGGGAGTATGTAAAAGGGTTAATTTTTCGCTAACCCAAAATAAAAAAGGCAAGCCTTTTGGCCTGCCCTTTAGATGTAGAATATGTTGCTAGTTTACAGCAACTTCCTAACTCCAATACCCATAGAGTTCCATCAATAGCTTTTTCAGCATATTTCCCTTAGCTTCTTCCTCTGAGGTCTCTCCATGATTATAGTTCTCTGTCAGGGTGAAGATAGGCTGGATGTAGGATTTACCATTCTCAATTCCTACAATCTGTAGTTCAAGGCATACTTGATGATAAGCCTTGATTGAATAGGGCTGTGTGTCACTGTAATTAGCGATGACTGAAATAGGATTCTCTGGCTGTCTTTCATTATACCAGGATTCAAAACTTTCTTTGATAAGGCTCAAGGTTGTGTTCATACGGCGAAATATAGGTTTAAAATGAATAAGCAAGGGGTCAGGCACTACCCAACCCCTTTGCAAAGATAGTCATTACATGGTACTCCAGCAAACAATTTAAAGATTATTAGGATTATTTCTGTTGGTCTACCCATTCAGCAACTTCATCCAAACCATCTTCAAACATTCCCTTCTCTATGGCTCCAGCAGCTTCTCCAAACTCATTCTCTTCCTTCAATTTCTGCTCTGCTTCCTGAATCATGGAGGCTACTTCTGGAACCATCTTCAAGGTAGTGAGATACTCTTTCAATGTCTTTGTGTCTTCTGGCTCCAAGTCTTTGAGAAGCTTCTGTACCTTTTCTACTCCCTCCATAGCTGCCCTAAGTAGGATGGCTGAAGAAGAGTCAAAGCTTCTATAGAAGATGACAGCTTCTTTAAGAGTGGCATCAAGTTTCCAATCCTCAGGATAGCCTATTCCCTTCTTCACAGCTTCCAGCCTGTTATCATCATCAATGATATATTGGTAGTCAGATCTGGGGTCACAGTAGAAATAAAGGAAGGAAAGCTCCTGAGTAGCCTTGTCCTTGGTCTTGCTTTTATCCCTTGTCCAAAGCTTCTTAAATGGTTTCAGCAGCAGTGCCTCTGGAGCCACCTTCACTTCATATCCTTCATATCTGAATAGCTTCATTACACCTTAATCTTATTATCAGGGAGAATCAGTCCCTGCTTGGGCTTCTTAATACCAATCAGAGTATCGCCCTTATAAGTAACCTCTTCAAAGTCTTCCATGATGTAATGTACATCCCTCTGGTCAATAAGAATGCAGGTAATAGGCTCATCATCCTTATCAATCATTTCTACTTCATGAAGCCTGAGTCCTACAATAGGATTATCTGCCATTGCCTTTACAGAGTTAGGATCTTCCTTAAACACAGCATATTTGTAGAAGTTGATGTTCACCACATCTCCTGGTTTCACAAACTTCACATCATCTCCAACAGCAATTACCTTCTGGTATTGCTTAATGTCACCACGCTGATGGATAAGGACTCCTGACTCATCAAAGTCATCCCAGCCATATAAATCTTTGGTTACTAACACCTGACAGCCAATAGGCTTAATCTTTTTTACTTTTAACATTTTGATAGAATTTTAATTGGTTGTTGTATTTACGGATTTTGTCATAATCAACATAGAGCTTCCCTATATAGGGAATATTGAAATTGGTGGGGATAGACAACTCTTCTTCTACTCCTTCTTTAAGGGGAAGATTAGTAGCTGTATGCTTGATGAAGCTCCAGTAACTATAGTATATCTTCTCCACCAATTCCAGAGGAACACTAAGATTTCTTGCGGTTTGCCTGAGGGCCAAGTTTAACGAATTGCTGTTCATCCTTGAAACTGAAGTTTATCATCAGCCTAGCACCATCCTTGTCAATGCTGGGAATCAGGTTAAGAAATATCTTCTCATTTCTGATAACTCCATTCTTCCTGAACTTACTCAAGATGACATTCAGATATTTGGGCTTGATACCACACTGCTTGCAGATAGTCCTCCTGACCTCATTAGAAAGAAGGATATTATCCACGATATCCAAGTCCTTAACCTTCTTATTAATCTTATAACGCTCTTGAAGATAGGCAGCAAGAACCTCCATCTCCTTCTTAGTAAGGTCATGAATAGGCTTCAGGAAAGCCACCCACACCTTGAAGAAGTCACCTTCTGGAGACATTCTCAGCTTAGGATTGGGCTTAATCTGGATGTAGTTGGTTACTTTCTCCATAGCCTGATTCCTTAGTTCTGGGTTTCCTCAGTAGCTTTATTTGCCTCTTCCTCAGCCTTGTCATATTCCTCAAGGGCTTTTCTGACAAGCTTCTCTACCCTTTCAGTACAGCACTCTACAAAGTCATTGCTGAAATACTCTCCCTTGCCAATAATATCCAGAAGTAGACCAAGGTCATTGAATTCTGAAATTACCTTCTGGGCATTCTGCAATTTGGCATAGAGCTGCTTGCACTGCATATTAAGCTCATTGGCAACACTTTCAAGCTGCTCATAGGTAAGCTTCTCATTTTTCTTTGTAGACTTGCTGTCCACTTTCTTGTTTTTCTCTTCCATAATTTTACTTATTTGATTTATGATTTAACACCAGTAGGGCCACTTAAGTTCTCTCTTGACTATAAAGTCATGCCCATATTTTTTCTTATACATCTCTTTCCATTCTTCAATACTCGCAGTACCAATATCTGTAGTACCACATTCTCCGCAGTAATCCTGATTCTTTACACAGGGCATCTGCCTGATATTTAAGGACAGACACCTTTTGCAATAGTATACAGGCTCATCATCGTAAGAGCTATCACTGTTCATTTAGTATCCTGATTGTAGGTAAGACATTGTTGACTTTACAAAGTTAGGAAACAGGTCATGATTACTAAAATTATATCCTCAAATAATGATTTCATTAACAAAACTTTTGAACACTTTCTGCATTTTGCCCCATTTTTTCTTAAAATTCCTAAAATTCAAAATCATCCTAAGGGAAATTCACTATCTTTGCAACATAGAGGGTACCCCCAAAATAGAACCCAATCAAATGTTAAAATCATACATTTTGGCCCTATTTTGTCCCCCAAAAAGAATTCAAAACCCATAACAGATTAACATCCAGTCACTTAAAAAATTTCTGAATATTATGTACGCAAAAATTCAAGAAACAGCATCCTGGTTAAGACAAAGGATGACAACAAGCCCAAAGGTACTAAAAACCAAGAAGTTAAACCAAACAGGATTAAATTTCAATAATGTAGTGATAATTTACTTTTTGTCCCCCAGGGCCAAAAATGAGTACTTTTTGTCCCTCGTTTGTCCCCCATTTGGCCCTCGTTATTATGCATGAAAAAGGAGAAAGGGATTGATAAATCTCCTGTTAAATTGCGAGCTAAGAAAATTGCAGGTGGGAATAGAAGTCTCTATCTTGACATCTATAATAATGGTAAGAGGAAAAAAGAATACCTGAAGCTTTACCTCATGCCAGAAAAATCAGAAGAAGCCAGAAAGAAGAATAGCCAAGTCTTAGAGCTGGCAGAGACCATTAGGGCAGAAAGAATTCTCAACCTGCAATCAAATAAGAGCCTTTTCTTTTCATCAGGAAATAAAGAGGCTCAGATATCCTTTGCTGATTATATGGCTCAAGAGATTGAGAGAATGAAGAAACTGAGAACCAAGAATTACTACCGAAAATACAAATGTGTGGAGACTTGGGTAAGGAAATATGATTCTCGCACAGCTTTGGAGGAGGTAAATAAAAAATGGGTGCAGGGATTTGTCCACTTCCTTTCAATAACTCCAGGGAAATATGGAAGAAAGCTCAATCAGAACACTATCTACGTGTACCTTATTTATATAGCTAACATTCTGAATAATGCTGTCAGGGAAGGAATAATACAATCTAACCCCACTAAAAGCCTCTCAATATCTGACAGGCCTAAGAAATACGATACAAGCAGAGCTTATCTTACAGAAGAAGAAATCAAGAAGCTTAGGGAAGTTCCTTCTCCTGCTAAATACAATGATATTAGGAATGCTTTTCTCTTTGCCTGCTATTGCGGACTTAGATACTCAGATTTGCAGCAACTTAAATGGAAGAATATTAAGAAGACAGCAGATGGGACTACTATAGATATGAAGCTTCAAAAAACACAAACTCTCCTTTACCTTCCCCTGAATAAAACAGCTTTGCAGTTACTACCTGAAAGACAAAAAGATAATGACCTGGTATTTACCCTTCCTAAAAGTATGGTAACCACAGAAGCCTATATTAAAGTCTGGAGTGAGTTTGCTCAGATAGACAAGCATATTACCTTCCATTCAAGCAGGCATACCTTTGCTGTGAATATTCTGGCTAAGGGTGGAGACATCTATACCCTGAGTAAACTACTTGGGCATAAGAAAGTCTCTACCACACAGATTTATGCAGAGGTTCTTGGAGAGTCTAAGAAGAGGACTATAGAATTATTGGATGATTAAATCTCCAATAACCCTCCAAGTCCATGCTTCCACTTTTTGGCATTCAAAGCAAAGATTGCCATTTTCTTTTGGGCAGGAGTTCCATGTTCCTTAAACCAAGTAGCAGAGTGGCCTGTCCTCTTTTTCAGAGCAGTGAACTTTCCCCTATTTTCTGGTTTAATATGAATCTTGCCACCATTAGCATAGCCATTACCAATAGGGAACTGATATTCTGAAAGATTATTCTGAATGCTAGTATCCTCTATCATTCTATTAAAGGCTGCTGCAGATTCCATAGCCCTCCTTGCATTTTCCCTTCTTGTATAAGGATGTACAGAAGAAGGAACATAGTTATTTGCAACAGCAGTGCTTACTGCAGGAGCTGTAATCTCAGGCAAAGAAGTATTTATAACTACAGGTGCTGGAGCTGGAGTAGGCTCAGGAATACTTTGATTAGCAAGGTCTGACAAGAACCACTCTTGCTCTCTCAGTCTCCTCTTCATCAAGCCTTCTTTAAATTTGGGGTCCTTACTAGTAGCATCCATTTGTCTGGCAGCTTCCCTGAAATTACTGTCAGCCAAAGCTTTGAATAGCTTGGGAGAATTAGTTGGAGTAAAGTCATAGTTATACTTGTAAGAGAGTAAAGCCTTCTGAGAACTATCTGGAAGGGCTTCCCAATTAGGAATAGTCTTCTCAGCCCACCTTCTTCTATTGGCTACCTCTTCAGCTACAGCCATTCTATTATCCTCAGCAGACCACTTATTTCCCCGTTTTCTATAGAGGTCATGCCATTTCTTAGAAGTAAGTCCAGAGCCCAAAGTCATCTTTCCATCTCCAATATCTTCAGGCTTTTTGTTGAATCCTTCTTCCCTGATAATCCAGTCTACCAAGTCAGCATCATTGGTATTTCCTCCTTCAGCAAAAATGTTATACTCTCTCCTCATGGTATCTAAATCTGAGATACCTTTATCTAAAAAGAGCTTCATTACATTTGCCCTATCCTTCATTGAAAGTTTACTCCAATAACTCATAGTCAGATATTTTTTGCAAAGATAAATAAAATACCTGATACTTAATTTCAAAGTTAGTATCTTTTTAACATCTCCATCAAAGAGGCAGCTATGGAGAGGGATAAATTAGATGCAGAGGAATTGCTTGAACACTCTCCACATTCTCATTACCAGATAACCTATGGTATAGGCAGGTGGCTCTCCCCTATCTTCAATCATATAAGTATTAAGCATAGCTTGCTTAACGTGTTCTGCCTCATGGATAATAGAGTTAATATAGTCTTCTGCTGATAAGTGCTTTTTGAGAGCAACAACACTTGTATGTCTGGCTCCATTACTACAAGTTACTGCTTTTGCATTCTCCCTCTTAAGCTCCCAGAATATCTCCTTGATATCATCTTTGGGAAAGCCAATGTTTCTTAATTCCTTATACAGAGGCCTGAGAAAGCCACAGTCCACATCATAGTAAACTATGACTTTCCAGTACTCCTCCACATTAAATGCCTGTCTTACCATATTACAGGGAAATCTTAAATCATATCTTCCCATTCAATGGGGTTATCCATGAACATACAATCTGCATAAAACCTATTAAAGACAAATCCTTGACAGGCATCTGGGTCATCAAGCAGGTCTTTGATATACTTGGCAAGGTGCTCTTCATCAGGAACACTCTTGCCTAGGAAATCATTGGCACACATATTGGCAACATAGACAGCATCATACATCCTGTTGTTCTCAATCTCTATATCATAAGAGGCAAGCATTTCATCCACCTGCTCTTTAGTATATGGCTTAAGACGCTCTTTCTTACCGTCCTTCTCTGTGTACATCCTGCTTACTGCTTCCATGCACAGCTTCTTATTGAAGTGGCAACCATATTGATTCAGGTATCTGTCCATTCCTTCTGGAATCTCATCATACCCACCACTAAATTTCAAGTACATAGTTATAAGGTTTTAAATAGATGGGGTGGTTACTATCCACCCCACCTTAATTAATTACATACCACCTCTGCGATAGCCATACCTGCCTTCAGCACGCATGTCTTCCTCATCATAGTGTCTACGGTAATTGCCACCACGGAAATCCACATCTTCCTCAAGGCAGTCTTTCAGCATATCCTCAAGCTCTTCTGTAAACTTCCTCATTCTTTTAACCTTCTTGAGCAGGTCTCCATGTTCCTCGCTGCTCCTAAATTTAATCACCATCATAGTTTTACTTTGTTTTATTAGTGCTTTGTCCTTTAAGCAGGGACAGTGCTTCTGCAAGCTGTTCCTGAAGAGTTCCAACTTGTTGTCTTAGTTCCTTGACTTCATTTGAGTTTGAAGCCCCAGGCATCATATCAGATAAAACATCCTTGTACTGAGGTATCCACTTCTTATGCTTCTCTATGATTTCCTCATTAGTAGCTTCTTCACTGGCTTTCAAGAGAGACTTCACATAGTTGTACAATGACTCCTTGTTATCAGCAAGAATGAAAGAATCTTCACCAAAGTCTGCAATAAAGTCATTGCTGTGTACTCCCTTGAATTCTTTCTGCTCACCATTGATGTTGGCTACAATGTCAATATTGACTCCAGGGAATTGACCAAAGGCATTGGGATACTGATTATTGATTGATGGGGTCACTCTCTCTATGGAGCCTGTGAACCACTTCATCTGGTTTCTTCTGTCTATACCATGCAGAATACTGCCCCTACTTAAATTTGAAAACATTGTTGTTACTTTTAATGATTATACTTACACTGAACCTATTAACTGCAGAGTGTCTGCCCACCTGTCAAAGTAGACAAGGTATATTCCAGTACCAGGAAGATCTGCAACTGTTACATTAGCACCACCAGCAACAGTGACATTGCTTGTTATGCCTGCCATTGAAAGCTGTATAGGCAAAGTGGTGGTGGTTCCTTCAGGAATAGTCTCAGACAGATAGACCAAGATTAAACCCCTAAAAGGTCTGCGGTCAAAGTCTGGAGCAAACTTGAAGGTAACAGCAGTATCAGATACTACTACACTCTGGCTTTTGATAGTAGGAATACCATTGATATTCACATACTGATATGGAAATCTAGCCATAGTTCAAAACCTTTTAATTATCCCCAATAGCTCTGTCCACCAAATCCATAGCCCCAAGGATTGAACCCTGTAGCATAAGGAGTATTATTCACAGCTGTGAGATTAGGGTAAACCACAGGTACAGTGTTAGGAGACTTGGCAGAGAGAATGTTAATCTTCTCATTCAGTGAATTGAAGGCAGCAGTAAATGCCTCAGTCTGCTTGTCATTAGAAATCTGTCCCCTAAGCTGAGTGATGATATCACCCTGAGTATCAATCTTATTCTGCAGCTCTCTTTCCTTTAAAGCACAGAAATTGTCATTCATGGCAATAGTCTGAGCATTGATAGCATTCAGGATACTGTTAGCATTCCTGTCTGCCTGAGTAGCCAGAGTGTTAGTCTGCTGGCATACAGCAAGCTGGTCAGCACTCTCAATTTGGGCCATCTGAAGCTGTGTAGCAGCCTGATTCTGAGCAGCCTGCAACTGTGAAGCAGCAAAGTTATTAGCTGCCTGAGCCTGTAAAGCATTGGTCTGCTGAGAAAGGTCATACCTCATATTGCAGCAGCACTCACACAGTTGTCTTCCAAGGGCAGCATCACCAGCCTGGATAGCATTGATAGTCTGCATTCCAGAGAGACCTACCTGATTACCTACCTGGTTGATAGAATTCTGAAGAGAGAAGATTCCATTCTTTACAGTCTCTACAGATGTGTTAGTAATACTTGCCAACTGAGCAGCAGCATCAGCCCTGCCATTAATAGCCTGCAGCAGTAAATCACGACCTTCTGAGTTAGAAATCTGATTAGCAAGATAACCAGTGCCGTTGTTGCTACCAAAACCATTATTTCCCCAACCATTGTTACCATAAAGGAACCAGAGGAAGAGAATCCAAATCCAGTTGCCATTACCGCCAAAGCCACCACCATTTTGCAGAGCAAGAAGAAGATTGGGGTCAATGCCTGAAGCTTTTGCCATAGCATCTGGGAAAACATAAACACCTTCATTTTGTGCCATAATTCTTAAATTTAATTTGTTAAACATCTATTATCTATGTCCTTGCAAGAACAGCACAAAGGTATGAAGATATAGGGGGGAGATGAAACAATGCCAGTATACCTTAGAAGTGACTAAGAACCAACTACTTGCAAAATCAAAATATTGCCAGGTATTAAAATAGTCAAATTCTGGCTGGGTATTAGGAATTTATTAACCTATTTCACTTGAGCTCTTCTTATTTGTATTTTTGCAGAAAATAGTAAGGCTATGAAACCAACCTTAACTAACATAGTGGCAAAGCTTCTGAGGAGAGTAGCAGATGACTTAGATTCTGGAAACAGTAAGATATCTGATTCTGAAGCTGCAGACATAATGGAAACAGTATGTCATAGGGAGATGTCAAAGGCTCAAGCCTGTAACTATCTCAATACTGGAAGGAGCAATTTTGACAATCTTATTAGGGAAGGTAAGATGCCTAAAGGTAAGAAAGTAGTAGGCTTTAAAGAACTCAGATGGTATAAAGATGAGGTTGATGCCTGCCTTAAAGAACTAAAAAGTAAAAACAAAAATAGACTATTATGATAGTATTTGACCAATTAAGGATTTCTGACGATGGCAAGAAGATGTTCATTGATATACATGTAAATAAGGCAGACTATTTTGATAATGTCTTTCTTAAGAGCATCACCATTGCCACTGCAGACAAAGTACCAGAATCAATGTCCCTGTCTTCCTTGACAGAGTCTGATTACATCTATAAGAAGACTTTTGAAGGAGATTTGAAAGAAGCATCATTGATGCTCTTTGCTAGTGATTTCAATGAAAACTATGGTGGATCAGACATGGGAAATAACTTGTTCTTTGTCTGGGTAGAATGTAAAGGAAGCTATTCTGAGTGTACTCCCTGCTTTGCTGATGAACCTACTCTTGGAGTTACATTTGATGGAAAACTTCTCTATCAGCAGGCTATGGGATACACCAAGGAACTTGCAGATGACTGTACTATTTCAGATGGATTCATTGATTTCATCTTGAACTACAGTGCTTTTAAGTCCGCAGTAGAGACTGACCACTTCTGTGATGCCAAGACATTCTATAACCAGATGTTCAATCTTAAGAACAATCCAAAGAGAGTAGCAGGAAGGGGGTGTGGATGTCATGGGTGAAGTAGTATATAATGCACTTTGCCAGTACTTCGGAGTACTACACAAAACAGGTTACTACAAGTATGCAGATGTTAAGAAGCTACTTGTCCTGATATTCTACTGGAACCTTGTGTATCATGATTACAGAGGTTTACTTTCAAAGGCAGACTATAGCCTGATTGAGCAGGCTTTGAATTGCTTATATGGTTCAACTTGTTTAATACCTTATCCAGATTATTTAAAGATGGGAAAATTACATTTAGGTGAAATGACAGAAATGGCTCAGCGTATTAAGAGAGCCGAAGATACTGAAGTTGTCAAAGTAAGGGCAATAGAGGATGGTGATGAGGATGAAGTAGCAACACCAATCAATGATGTTCCTTCTTCTTTTTTCAATGAGTAATTAACAACAAATATATAATACTATGGGCTATATTAAGAAATTAAAGAACAATGAGCTTGTAGGAGGAACTGATAAGATTACTATCTATCCAGTTACTTCTACTGAAGCAGTATTTGAAGAAATTACTAATGGTAATGAGAGTAGTTTCAAAAGCCAGAAGACTATTAATAAAGAGCAGCAGGATACTCTTGATGCACACAATGGTAGGGTAACATATCTTGAAAACTATGCTGTCAAGAGTGTTACTATTAATGGTGGCACTAAAACATACACAGTAGATAATGCTGGCAATGTAAACCTTGATGTCTATACTACTGAGAGTGCCGAAGGACAAGCAACCTTAGCTGAAGAGGTAGGAGATATCCGCAGTATAGTAGGTACTAAAGACTCTCCTGCAAGTGATACTCTTGTAAATAGAGTTGGAGAACTTGAGACTCTTGTTGGAGGAAGTGGACAAGGTTCTGTAAACACAAGAATTGCAAATACAAAAGCAGAAATTCTGGGAGATGCTGCCGAAGATTATAATACCTTAGGAAAAGTTGAGGATAAAATCCAGGAAGAAGTAGCAAGGGCTACTGCAGAAGAAACAGAATTAAGCATATATGTTCATGCCATTGAAGGAGGTAATATCAGAGTAAAAACATCTACTCCAACTAATCCAGACACAGGTGCTCCTGCTAATACTGTATATAGAGTGGCGGGAACAACTACTTATTCTGACTATATGTGGAATGGCACCACAATGGTTAAGATGGCTGAGTACAATGTAGACACCTTAGAATCCCAATTTGGGTATTATAAATGGGAAACAGCAAGCAATACCATTGCCATTACTACAAGGAACCAAGCTGCAGGTTCTCCCATAGGTTCCTACACACTGATGTCTGGAGGCAGCTTTAAAATTAAAATGACTAACAAGGCTACAGGTGCTTGTACATTAAATATGAATGGTACTGGAGTCAAAACATTACTTTATAATGGAGACCCCGTAGCTTCTAATAACACTTGGGAAAATGATGAAGTAATATCAGTATATTATGATGGAACTAATTATCAGGCAAGCAACTCTCAAGGAGGTTCTAATAGGAAGATTGATGCCTATCTCTATGGAGACTTGAAAACTCTTGTTGTAGGTCAGACTTACAGTATGAACGAATCTGTTAAAACTACGGACAAGCAGCTTCTCAAAATGTCAAAAGAGGTGGAAAGTATGAATCTAACTGACGAGGTACTTATTAATGACTTAAAGACGTATGGCACAGGTGCCAATGCTTCTACATATAAAGCATTGAAATCTGTTGTAGCATATAATGGTACTGAGACAGAAGGATTATATGCAATAGGTAAGCCATCTGTAGTTACAATTACCATAGATGCTTCAGGTCTTGATATAGAGGAAGATACTGATATAACAGTCACTATAGGCAGTGTAACTAAAACTATTACAGTACCTTCTGCTGCTTCTGAAACAAAAGCTGCTGATATTGCAGCTCTTATTGCCGCAGCTTTTACAAGTATTGATGGATGGGTTCTTACTGACAATGATGATGGAACTCTAACTTTAAAATGTAACACTGGTGGTAATAACACTATCTCTGTATCTTCTAATACAGGAGAGACTGGATTATCAATTACATCTAGTGCTGTAAATGGAAATTCTACTCTGAACCAATATAATAATGGTTCTTGGGTAACTGTAAATCTTCCTGCTTGGAGTGCTGATACTGAAATGTGGGATAGTCTTACTGAAAACGAACTTAGGGCTTACGCAAGACAAGACACCCTGTCAAATACACTCAACTATGATAATGTTAAAGACAACAAAATAGAATATTATACTTTAGCAGATGTATCTTGGACTACAGGTAAAAACATTAACGCCAATTCATCAAGTGCAAGTTTTGGTAATCTCGGTAGTGTAAGTTGGGAAAGGGCTTCTGGTAAAATAAATTGTATAAATGCTACTATTATAGAAGTAAGAATTTTTACGGACAACCAAAGTTCAAGGGGACTTGTCTTTTACGATGTAAATGACACTCCTCTTGTCGGACATGTTTTTAAAACTCAGGGTTCAGTTGTGTATTCAAATGCCATTTATGAAGTTCCTAATAATGCAGCTTATTTTAGAACTACATTTACAAATGACAATAATACATTTTTTGCAAGAGTAACAAGAAATAATCCTCTTGGAATATATTCCGAGAAAAGTGCTAATTCAGATGCTGCAATATCAGATGCTGATGGGAATCAAGTAGTAAAATTTGTTGGAGGTCATGTGATTACCAAAAATTTCAACTCTATTAATATTAATGATTCCATTGGTTTTTTGAATGATAGATGCGGTAAGAATATATATAAAAGGAATCAACTATATGCTCTTGATTTTTCTGATATTTCTCCAATAATATTAGGAACATGGAATGTCAGTAATGACGGTTATATTTCTAACGGAAGCACTTTTGGAAGCAACAATATACTAACTATTAATAAATTTTTTGCAATGACAGGAAATTACATGATTTGTGATTTCACTATTGCAGAGGGTGGTAAAGCATATATAGGATGTGGTAATACTTTATGCAGCGTTGACTTCCCAAATTCACTATTTTCGGTATATACAGAAAACAGTTCTTCTACTGTAAGTGCCAGCGAGAACGTCACATTAGATGGATATTCAAATATTAAACTGAGAGTTATTTTAAAGTGTCATGTTAATTGGAAAGTAGAGGCTCAACTTGTAAACTTGAAATCAGGTGAGACTATAGCCGTGATAAATAGTGGTACTGGAAGAGGAAGATTAAAAGGGAATCCTAAATTTTACTCTACTTCAGCAGAAATGCATATATATGATATTAGAGTTGCAACAAATCTTGGTGAAAACAATAATTGTTGGCTATATGCTACTGGAGATTCTATTACGGAAGGATATAGGATGACAGAATCAGACAATTATGTTCATAGATATGCTGCCCTATTTGCAGAAGGGCTTGTAAAATGCAGTGGAAATAGTGGATGCAAAATAGACAATGTTATTGCAAGGTTAAAAACAGAAGCATCTATTATAAAACCTGTTTATACTATGGTTATGATAGGAACCAATGGAGGTAATACCGATGTAAATCTTACTGAGCTTATAAACATTATATTATCTTACGGTTCAATTCCTATTATAAATCATATTCCAGCTAATAGTAATGGAACAGTACCAACTGCTGCCAACAATACTATTGATGCAGTTGTGGAAAAGTTTAGAGTGGCAGGGGTTCATATTCTTTCTTGTAAAATGCGCATGGCTGTAGCTACAGATAATGATGAAAGTAAAGGTGAGGCTTCTGCACTTACCATTGATGGAGTTCATCTAAATGCACAAGGTCATTTGGCTATGTTTAATAGGATGAAAGTAGATGCTCCAGAATTGTTTAACTTTTAAAATTTAAGTATTATGAATATAGTATTAAAAAATGCCAATTTCAAAGATACTGCTGTCGAGCAAAAAACTTCTATACCATTATTGGATAGAAACCTTTCAGCTATGGGTAATAGCGTATGGGCTAATAATAATAGTAATTATATAACTATAAAAGAAGATGATAATTTAGCTTGTGTTGGACATATAATAACTGGATTTAGACTAAAAATTGTAAATAGCGGATACAACGTTACTGCCGTTTTACTTCAATATGATGAAACAAAAGGCAGTGGTAAAACTACCGTTAAAGTGAAAACTCTCGAAGTCTTTACCCCTAAAGCAACTGGAGTTCAAGAGTTTACTTTTAAAAAACCTATATTCATAGATGATGTTCACACTAAAATAGGTTTTGCACAAACGGCGGGGCTTGCATATGATGATGCTCATCCGTATGGAATGATAATTGTAACCCCTTCAACTAACACTTGGGATTCATGGTATAATGTTGGATATCCTTGCATGGAATTTCTTGGATACAAGTTATAACAACATATTATGGCAACGTATAGGAATAAGAATGATGAGGAAACCATTTACATGCCAGCTGAATTTAAGCTGAATGTAAGTATGGAACCTATTGACGGATACCACATGGGAGATGTAGATTTTATCTGCATCTTCCATACTGGTAGTAGAAAGGTGACTCTTACTAAGAGCCAGATGATTGCTATAGATGGCAATAACTATGTAGCATGTCTGAAAAGCAAGGATCTTGGAAGAGGCACTCTGACTGTAACATACCAAGCATCAATTCCCGATAATGACTTTGATGATAATTATAGGGATGAAGTGGTTGTAGTAAAAACCCAACTTAGAATTAAGTAAGCTATGGGATGTATTAATGCAAAGGTATCCAGAATATTTGAGGCTTGTAGTGCATCTATAAGACCTATCATAGCAGTATTTGCTGTTACTGTTACCTTTGTATCTTCGATGGTAGTAAAGGTTACCCACCATGATACCAACATGAAGGTAACTATTACTTCCGAAGAGAAGCCTGTAGTAAATGTTGGACTTGTATGCACAGTGTCTGTATCTGAAGATATAGAAATGTGGTGGTGTGATGGATGGAGAATCCTTTGGAACAATAGACTAAACATGATATGGCAAGAGGCATAACTATAGGAGAAGTTACTAATATCCTTGATAGTGATGATATTGTAGGTAATGAAAAACTGCCAGTGTCTTCTGGAGAAACAGAACCTCAAGTAGTAACTACTGGAGAATTGAGGGAATATATCCAAGAAGGACTTCCAAAATATGCCCTTACAAATATTGAAATTGAAAATTTATTAAACAGAAATAACGTATGAGCAAGTATTTAGATGAGAATGGCCTACTCTATCTATGGGGAAAGATAAAGGCTTGGGTGACTAATCAAGGTTACATCACTTCAGGAGATATTCCTGAAGGTGCTGCTGCATCTGGTGTTACCCCTATCATGGATGGCACAGCAAGCAAGGGTACTGATAATGGGTTTGCAAGGGGAGACCATGTGCATCCTACAGACACATCAAGACAGGCTGCAATTACTTCTTCAAGTAAGCTGAGTGCAGACTTAATTTCAGATGGTACCACTAATAAGGCATATACAGCAACAGAGAAGACAAAATTGTCTAATATTGCTTCTGGTGCAGAAGTGAATGTGGTGAAAAGTGTAAATACTACTGCTGGAACATCTGGTGTAAATTTGTCTCTATCAAGTGCGGGAGCCTTAGATGTGACTATTTCAAGTGGTTCTATTGCAAGTGGTAATTCTAATTTTGTAACAGGTGGTACAGTTTATTCAACTACTTCAGTACTTGCACCAAAGGAATCTCCTACATTTACAGGTACTCCAGCTGCTCCAACAGCAAGTGCTGGTACTAATACCACTCAGATTGCAACTACAGCCTTTGTGACTACTGCTGTAGCTAATGGAATTGCTGGTATTCAGGGGATTTCCTATTCAGTGGTGACTTCTTTGCCTGCAAGTGGTCAGGCAGGTGTAATTTATCTTGTTGCTAATTCTGGAAGTGGTACTAATAGCTATGATGAGTATATCTGGCTGGGAAGCAGCTTTGAGAAGATTGGCACTACTGATGTTGACCTCTCTGGATATCTTCAGATTAGTGCTGCTATGAGCAATTCAGACATGGATACTGCAACAAATAACTGGGCATGAGTAAATATATAGATGAGTCAGGACTTGGCTATTTGTGGGGGAAGATTAAAAGCCTGTTGGCTGGAGGTACTTCACAGAAGGCACAGAGTATTCCATTCGGAGAGGTGGACAGCACTTCTACTGCTACTGCTTTCACGGCTACTGTAGAAGGTATCACAGCCTTAGAGGATGGGGTATGCTGCTATCTGAAGAATACTGTGATTACAAGTGCTGCTGCAACAGCAGCTCCTAAATGTTGGACATTGGACATTAATAATCTTGGAGCAAAGCCTGTATATGTAACTACAGCAGCAGCTACTTTCTCTACTTCCCAGTTTACCCTGAACTATAAGTTCCTGTTTACCTATGATTCATCTCTTGATGATGGTGATGGAGGATGGTATATAGGGTTGTTGTACAATACCAATACTACCTACAGTACAATCACTCAGGCAGAGATTGATGCAGGTACTGGAACAAAAGCAAGGAATATCACTCCAAAACTGTTGAGGAATAACTTCTACACAGAAGATGAAGTAGATGGATTAATCCCCACTGTGCCTACAAAAGTATCAGACCTTACTAATGATGCGGGGTATATTACAGGTTATACTGAGACAGACCCTACAGTGCCTTCATGGGCAAAGGCTGCAAGCAAACCATCTTATACTGCATCAGAGGTTGGTGCATTACCTGATACAACTTCTATTCCTACTGAATCAACAGTTAGTGGATGGGGTTTCACTAAGAATGCGGGAACAATCACAGGCATCACTATGAATGGTGCTTCTAAGGGTACTTCTGGAGTAGTAGACTTGGGGACTGTGATAACTTCTCATCAGGATATTAGTGGAAAGGAAGATTCCTCTAACAAAGTAACAAGCCTTTCTGCTTCCTCTACTGACACACAGTATCCTTCTGCAAAGGCAGTGTATGATTTGGTTGGTGATATTGAAACAATCTTAGCTTCTATCTGACATGAGTATCGCAAATGAATTGAGCAGATTGTTGCAAGCCAAGAGTGACTTGGCTACGAGCATAGCAAATAAAGGTGTGACAGTTCCTTCTTCTGCCACCTTGGATGATTATCCTGCCTTGGTGGACAGTATTCAGCAAGGAGGTACTCCTGTGCTTCCTTATGATGCTGAAGTGGAGTGGATTGGTGTCAGGCAAGGGGCTTGGACTGAGCCTAGTGATTATATTCCTACTGGAAATGGTATCAGTATTGAAATGGTTGCCAGATTTATAAGGTATACTTCAACTTCTAATTATCCCTCATGGTTTGCTGCAAGAACAGGTGCTTCTTATCTTTCTTATAGATTTATAAAAGATAATTCTAATACTAAGTTTATAGCAAATTGTGCTAATACAGATTCTTATGGAAAGGGTCTTACATTCAACATTTCAGCAAATAATCTTGTTCATATTCATCTAGACAATGTTTATTGTACTTTTTCTTGGGTGAATAGTGTAGTAGTTGGTGGGGCACTTAATACGAATCATACAGGAACAGCTAATACAAATGGATTTATAATAGGAGATAATGTATCAACAAGAGGTGTTGAACTTAATGTTTATTCTTTTACGGTAAGGAACTATGGCACTGTTATGCTTGATTATGTTCCCGTGAGAGTTGGACAAGTTGGATATTTCTATGATAGGATAGGAAAGAAACTGTATGGCAAGAATGCTAAAGCTACTGCGGACTTGGTGGTGGGTAATGATAAAGCATGATAATTATTTAAGAAAATGGAATATATAAGATTGGAACATACGGGATTTTTGTTTCCATAAGTTAGTAAATAGATGTTTGTTCAGTTAGGAGGTGTTGTGAAGACACCTCCTTTCTTTTTAAGCAATGAATTATTCTTATAATATACTGATTCTCAAATACTTCTATATTATACTGGCAATGTTTCACCTTCTTGTAGAATATTCATATCTTTGTACAGTTAAATTATTAAAGCCATGACTAATATAGAAGAATTAAAAAAGAAGCAGCCTGAATACAAGGAGAGTCTTCAGGAAGTGATTGAGTTTATCAACAGCAAGGAATACTTTGACCTTCCCCAGAGGGAAAAGAATCTGGTAAGTCAGTATAGGATGGGACTTGAGATGTCCATTAATGCATTGAGTAACCTTACCTATGGAGATATGTTTACCTTTGATGCAGGAACTAACATGATACTACCTTTCCTGCTAAGTGGTATGACAAGTGGTTTTGGTCCATCTTCAGGAGCAGAATACCTTAAGAAAGAATTAGAGGAAGATGATACTCATCAGGAACTTACTGACCACGCAGTATGAATCAGGATCAGGTAATCAACAGACTGGCACAGATAAGCGGAAAGTCAAGAAAAGAAGTGATAGAAGCTATAAGAAAGATAAGTGCCTTACCCGAAGTCCAGAAGGAACTGAGGAAAAGTAGGAAATAATAAAAGCGGCCTATCTATTGATGGGCTGCTTTATTTTTCTTTCCTTCTTTTTGATGAAAGTATAAAATCAGGTATAAGAATACTCCAGTAATACTCAAGTAAAGCAAGAACAAATTCTTATCAGATACAGGTATTCCCCAATAATAATCTACAATATTCAATAACCAGTTGATAGACACATAATGCAGGAATAATCTATGGTAAGTACAGAACTTAAACACATAGCTAGAGAGGTAGAGAAAAAGAAGAGGTAGGATTGATACTCCACCAATGTAAGATAGGATAGGAGCATCAATATCAAAATAAGATAAAACAGTGTTCAACAAGGATGTCAATGCCAACAGCATAGGTATTACCTTAATTACCCATACTTCCACTCTATAAAGTCTCCTTCTGTCTAAATTCTCTTCCATATACCTTATTATATATAATAAAGGCAGACTGTTAATCTGCCCCTATTTAGTTTTTCTTTTTCTTAATCTTACCACCTTCATCATATCTCCTCTTGCCATTCTTTGTAACTCCTGACTTTGGAGTCAAGGGCTTAGACCTTTGTGTTCTTGTACTTGGCATTCTTATAGATTTTAGAGTCAATATAATTCTTCAATCCATGAAGAGTAAGATCTGATGGAGTATCACTTTCCTTACCAATAAGATTGTCCTTGATTTCCTTGGCATAGGCCTTTGCTCCATTAATAGTATTTGCAGATTTAGAATCCTTCACACTTCCTACCAAATCAACTACTTCATCATCCTTGATATCCTCAGTATTCTTGTCATCTACAACCTTCAAAGGTTTCACAGTACCTGCATTGATGATATAGGCTGCAAAGCCATCCTCTACAGGTTTAAGCCACAATCCAAATAAGACCTGAGGCTTTGTTGTTGAAATAAAAGTTTTAACGCTAGTCATAGTCTTGTATTTAAAAATGAAACTTTCTCACTCTCTCACAGCTTTAGAGGGGAATGAAAAGAGCTTATTACTCTAATCTCTACTGGATTCGGCTTTCTTTCATCACTCCTCTGTAGCTGCCTCCATGTTTAAATCCCAGGATTTCTGTTCTTGTACAGATACAATTCACCCTCCCTGGGCCTGGTTTTCTCCAGCTATTTAAGAAAAGAATTTCAGAGACGCGGTTACTTTAATTTGCCCGAAACCCTGCTTTACCTCTACCTTTATTTCAGCCAGTCTTGGTGCAGGAATCTCCTTATATCTATTCCTATTTTTGTCCTATCGGCGATACCTCAGCTCTATTTAAGCCTACAAGCCAACTTCTAACCCCTACTCTACTACTCCCTCAGGGTGGATCTGAGTAACTGACATACCCAGGGACTTTGCAAATATACATAATAATGTAATATCTTCAAATAGATTATGTGTTAAAAATGAACTCTTTAACAAAACTTTTGATAGAATTCGTATTTATTTTGGAAAATCCCAGCCTGCACATTTAGAAAATAGCCAGAACATAAGCACATTAAAACCTATAATAATAGCAAATATCAGAAGTGAGTATAACCCACATCCAGTCTCTTTAACAGTATTATTCTTCTCTTCCATAATAGTTAAATTTAATAGATACTGCAAAGATAGTGATTCTCCAGAAATATACTAAAGCATTTGGGATGAAAATAAAAATTTTAAAATTTTTTTGGTTTTAAAATTCTGTTATAGTTGTACAAGGGGAGAATAGGACACCCATACCCCTACCTGTCTTCGGAGAAGGGGGTTAATCCCCCCGACTCTAAGAGAAGGTGTTCCACGTTGGAACTTTGATGTAACTTCTCTTGTGTCTCTAAAATACATACAACTATGACACGCGAAAATCTTAGCAACTATCAGGGTGTAAACAACGTGACTAAAATCACAAGTGACAATGGCTCAGTCTCCTATCTGACTGCCTCTACTGCATTTGCAGATGAGAAGAACAGATTAGGTGCTACCAAGCTCAACACTGTTGAGAATGAGAAGAAGCATGTGCTCTTCCTCTTCAACAGTGAAGATGCAGAAGTTGGCCGCTATTACCTTGGCAAGAAGCTGCAGGGCAAGAGTCCTGCTGAGCTTGCAGAGATGAAACATATGCTCTGCTTCTTCAAGTCCTACAATCCCAACACCAATGAGTGGGTTCCTTGTGTAGGTCTTGGCAATGGTGACAGCCTTGCTACTAAGGCAGTGAGCATCTAAGAGACTGCAATCCTCCCAGAACTATCTGGGGGGATTACTTCCAAAGATTTATGGATTTAATATGGTGTAAATAGGATTTGTATTTTATACAAATTATGGTGTAACTGCTTGATTATTAAGTAGTTATGTTGGGATTTAGAAACCACTCCATAAAATACTCCTTCATCATCATCTTAATTACCTACCTCTCATAAATAATTATTATAGCACTTTTTGCCTTTAGGTACATTATAGATATAGTGCTAATATATCCCACAACAGTACTTGAGATAGTATCAAATAAAGTACACTTCATAGTGATATGATGTGAAATTGGATTCATTGTGGGAACTAATACTAATAATACAACTATTATGGATAAGGAATTCAAAAAACAATTTGACAAAAATGCTGATTCAATTATGGCAAAAAGATTGGCATATAAATTAGGCTATGATGAAGCCTATTGTGATGGTGCAACCATCACTTCCCCAACATATAGAGAAGAGATGACAAAGAAAATTGCCTCTCTTTGTGGTGGAGAATGGACAGAGGGAGCCAAGATTGCTTATCAATCTGGTTGCCATGATGGCTATATGGAGACTTAAACTGAATAAAGTTAAAGGAACTGACTCAGTTTTCCTATCACACTAAGTTAATGTTGACAAGGTGTTATCAATAGGTTTTAGTCAGTCAAATTAGAATACAACAACAAATAAAATACCTT
>Ga0326512_10000638_pt1 | contig 30123 bp, 26 predicted proteins | sample 1_2617_0518_D_FD_203652 | JGI IMG/M metagenome (GOLD analysis project Ga0326512, IMG submission 203652) | Bovine rumen microbial communities from UC Davis, California, United States - 1_2617_0518 | ecosystem: Host-associated > Mammals > Digestive system > Stomach > Rumen | place: USA...
CTGTTCCTGCTGCTGTTCCTGCTGCTGTTCCTGCTGCTGTTCCTGCTGCTGTTCCTGCTGCTGTTCCTGCTGCTGTTCCTGCTGCTGTTCCTGCTGCTGTTCCTGCTGCTGTTCCTGCTGCTGTTCCCGCTGCTGTTCCTGCTGCTGTTCCTGCTGAGGCATCTGCTGAATCTCGCCTACAGGGTTAGCGTTCTTTGGCTTCCTGCCGCGGCGCTTCTTCGGCGCTTCCTCCTGGGGCTGTTCTTGTTCAGGCTGCTGTTCCTGAGGGGTCTGAGGCGCTTCTTCCTGCGGGCTTTCCTGGGGCGCTTCTTCCTGCGGAGTGGGCTGTTCCTGAGGCGCTTCCTGTTGGGGTGCTTCTTCGTTCGCCTCTTCGTTCGCCTCTTCGTTGGCGTTTTTCGCAAGATCGCCAGCCGTTTTCAGTTCTTCGTCAGACAGGATGTTGTCGGGGATCGGGGCAGGTTGGATGGGCGGCACACCAGGTTTGTCATCGGCCTCCATGTTGCCGAGGACTTCCTGAGACTCTGTTTCAGCCTTATTGTGGGCCTCGTTGGCCGAGTTTTCACGGATGGTATTCAGTCTCGGCTGGAGCGCCTCATCGCGTTCCTGCTTGGTTTTATCCTCGGCTTCCTTGGCTGTCTGGGCTGCTTCAGCGGCCTTCTGTGCTTCCGCGGTGGCCTTGGCAGCTGCTTTAGCTGCGGCGACTTCACGCTTGGCATTGTTGGGGTTTGGGTCAGCCTTGTTGGCCTCCCTAGCCTTCTGGAGTGTTTCTGCCGCCTTCTTCGCTTTCGCGTCTGCCTTCTCCTTTGCGGCGTCAGCTTTTTCGCGGGCTGTCTTTGCGTCGTTGTAGGCATCGACTTTCGCTTTTGCCGCGGGGTCGGAGGTCAGCTGACCTGAGGTCAGAGCGTTGCCTGTGCGGTTGTCAGCTTCACGCTGTTCCATCTTTGCACGGGATTCGGGATCTTCGTACGCGGTAGCGACACAGCCTTTCAGGACGGCAGGCATGATAATCTGGCGGACAGCAGACCTTGCGGCGTCACGGGCGTTCTCGCGGGCATCCTTCACGCTCTTTACGTCCTGGAGGATACTCAGCAGCTTACCCATTGGGTCCTTGGTGTAACCCTTCAGCGCACGTCTGAGAGCGCTTTCACTCACTTGCAGGTCAAGTGCTGTGCACATGGTGTTGACAGAGTCCACGATCAGCTGCTTCACCAGCTTCTGGTTAGGCATCAGCTTCGGGTCCTTAGAGTCAAGAGCCTTGAAAGCATCAGACAGAGCCTGTTCGACACCGCTCAGAGCCTGGATGTCCCCCTCGGCCAGTTCAGCTTCCTGCTGGTACGGAGCGGCATTCGTCCTCGCATTGTCGAGGATGGTCTGCGTTGTCGGCGTCATCGGCTTGGAGGGCTGCTGAGGCTGTTCCTGCTCAGGCTGCTGTTCCTGCGGGGCAGGCTGTTCCTGCTTAGGCTGCTGTTCCTGCGGGGCAGGCTGTTCCTGCGGTGCTTCCTGCGGGGCAGGCTGTTCCTGCGGCGCTTCCTGAGGAGCAGGCTGGTTCTGCGGCGCTTCCTGAGGAGCAGGCTGTTCCTGCGGAGTCTGCGGAGTAGGCTGGTTCTGCGGAGTCTGCGGAGTAGGCTGGTTCTGCGGGGCTTCCTGCTGAATCTGGTTCTGCGGGGCTTCCTGCTGAGGAGTCTGCGGAGCAGGCTGGTTCTGCGGCGCTTCCTGCTGAATCTGGTTCTGCGGGGTTTCCTGCTGAGACGTGTCCTGCTTCCTTGCATGCCTGCCTGCGCCTATGACTATGTCAGACTTTGCATGTCTACCTCTGTACTCCGTGTCATCAGTGTCGTATGCGTTGTAGCGAGGATGCCTGCCCTCGTCAGCGGGTTTTGCATGTTTCCCCTGATACGTCGGGTCTGCATCAGGATTATAGCGGCGATGTCTGATGGCCTCTCCCGGTTGATGCATCCAGGCATGCTTGCCGTAGGTATATGAGTCTGCCTCATCTGCTCTGGCAGGGTTGAAGCGGCGATTACGGCTGTCATTACTGGTCGCGTTCCTGCCGAGGCGGCGATTCCTGACAGGCGCGGCGTTCTGCATCGCTTCTTTGATGATTTCTTCGTTTTCAGCGTCCTCGTCAGATTCCTCGTTCTCGTTTTCATTTTCCATGTTGCTGAGGTCAAGGCTCTGATAGACGTCTACGCCTTTGTCCCGGATATCTGCTTCCAGCTTGTTATTCACGACGATGGCCAGCGTCAACTTGGTCTCATCGTCAAGTTCCTCGTAGTTCTTGCCGTATTTGATTCGGGCCAAGGCGTTACGCATCTTGTCGGCGTAGTCGTTCTTCTCCTGGGTTCCCAACCTGATGGGAGATCCTTCTTCCTCGCTGCCGCGCTCGAGAATGGAGTCAAAGTTCCCAACAGGCTCAGATTCCAGACTAATGCGGAAACCGTCACGGAGGAAGCTATCCGTCAGTTCGGACGTCTGCCGGATGTCTTCGTTGTACTGGATTTTCTTGGTACTCTGGAGCGCCGTCGTGCCGCCACCGATAGTACTGAAGACGGTGTGGCCAGCGAAGTTCAGTTGCGTGGAGATCAGGGTGGACATAAACGTGTCGATGATGTTGTCCGCATCGAACAGTTCAGCCAGTTCGTTGATGTCGCCATGGAAGACAGCGTCTGTGATTTTCTCGAAGGCGTTCTGCATGTATTCCTGCGACACTTCACCGACAGACGCTTCGAGAGAGCCGTACAGGTGACCGAGCATGCGGTGACTAAGGTTGGCCCAGAAATTGCCAGCGCCTACCTTTGCGAACTGTTCCTTCGCAAGATCGCCGAAGAAGCCTGAAGCCAGGTCGCCGCCAGCGTTGTAGTACTTCGACAGCAGCGTAGACTCAGTCGCGGTTTCAAGGAGGCCCATTGCCAAACCGTAAGCGGCAGAACGGAAGCTATCACCACCACTGCGCTCCAGTTCCTGCCTGTAGGACGAGTCAAAGGTCCCAGGGAAGAAGGCCAGCGCAGAAGACACGCCCGCGGGGAGGCCAGCGAAGTTCAGCACCTGTCCGATCAGCATTTTCTCCGTGGAAGAGATGGCCGAACTCGTCCAGCGCACGATGGACTTCTCGCCTTCCGTGGCGTTCTCATTGATGTAGTCCTGCACTTCCAGCGTTTTGCGTTCGATCTGGTTGCGCACCTGCTCCAGTTCGTGGTCACCGATATCGACACCGCAATTAAAGATGTCGATACCCATCTCATCGGCCAGAGCGACACGCTCCCGGATATCCTGTGACCGGGCCGGATCATCTTTTTCAAGGGACACCGCCATGGCTTCGCAGGCGGCACGGTAGGCCTGCCTGGCCTGATAGGGGTTGTTCCCGTACATGCCATAGAACCGCGCCCGCATCTGATCTTCAGCACTCGTAAACAGTGTGCCAAACTGATGCAAATCCTGCCCGAATCCAACGAAGCCGGAAGCAGTGTCGTATGTGCCGATCTTAGCACCGGCCCATGCGGCTGCCCAAGGGCCGATGCCTTTAGCCATTTCGACCGCTGCACCGATGCTCTCTCCTGCTTCATCCAGGGTGGAAGCAGGCATCTGCGCCGGGTCATTCAGCTGATCCCACTTTGCCTGTGCTTTAGACCAGCGCTCCTCAGCGCTCATGGCGTACTCAGGGTACTGTGCGTAAAACTCTTCCGGCGTCAGGCCGACAGATTTGGCCAGCTTGAAATCCTGCGCGACAGAACCGCGGAAAATACCGTACACGCCGTTCGCGTCGGCTTCGGCTTCCATGTAATGCGGTTCGTTGTCGTTGTATTTGCTGTTCAGTTCGTCAATACGCTGGTAGTAGTAGTCATTACCCAAGGTGCCCGTGACGTAGTCGAAATTGTCCTTGAAGTACTTGGCGTTTTCCCCGCCGAGAAGAGTCTCTTCTTCGCCGTCCTGCACGAACAGGTTGTTCATCGCGAAGGCCATTTCATCTTGCGTCAGTTGATTGTTGTGAGCAATCTTCTCCAGTACGGTACGGGACGTAGCCAGACTATCCTGCCTGGCCTGTTCAGCGGCTTCAGCGGCGTCTCTTTCGCTCTCAACTCGTCTGGTGTCGATGCGTTTGGCGAAGGTGCGCAGCTCGTTCTTGGCGTTGTCGTTGTCCTTGTAGTACTGAGTCAGGGTCTTTCCCTGAGTCGCTGCTTCAGCGGACTGGTTGAAGAGGAGCATCGTCAGGTCGGCCTGTTCCGCAATGGTCCCGTACTGTCCGGAAACCTTCTTGATGGTCTCACCGATGTCTCCGTCAGCCCAGTCACCAGTGAAGAAGCGCCAGGTATTTGCCAATGACTCACCGATAGTCTGTGCAGGCACTGCACCGGGATCATAGGACAGACCTCCGGCGTCATTGGCGATGCCTGTGGCCCACGGCACGGCGTTGAAAATCATGTCCATCATTTCGACCTGACTCTGTGTCATGGGCTTACCTGCGAAGCCTGTGGCCAGGGCAGCTTTGATCTGGGTCTCCGTGAAGACGTTTCCCGTCTGTTCGTTCTTGTACATCCTGTCGGCCTTGAGCGGCGAGACATCACTGACACCAGCCCCGGCAACGAGACGGGCATTCTTCCCGACAAGTTTGCCAGAAAGATGCTCCGCATCGGGATTGTACGGGGTGCAATACTCGGGATTGAAGGTCGGCGTCTTCTGGTAGGGTGATGTGGGCGCTGCTTCTTCCTGGGTAGTCTCAGTTGGTGTAGGCCCCGCGGCAGGAGTCGGCTGTGTGCTCGATGTGGGAGCGGTCTTGTACACAGGCGCTGTCTCTGCCGTGTCAGCCAGGGGCTGCTGCTTGTGGGCGGCGTTCAGCGCATCCTCCGCGTTCAGTTTGCCGTCAGACAGACCATTGGCCTCGTTGTAGCGCCTCACCATGTCAGAGACGATATCTTCACGGCGATACGGCACGGAGCGGTTGATGCTGGTAGGCTTGCCGAGGAAACGCCCTTCATCCATATTCAGGAGGACTTTCCTCGCAGAGTCATCGTTCAGCCACCTGTCTACCAGTTTGCCGAAGTATTCTTCAGCGGTGGAGTCTTTCAGATCGATATCCGTGTAGGTCTTGTTCCTGACCCACTTGTTCAAGCTTTCGTAGGCCTTCTCTGCTTTCGCCGTGTCGTCTTCCGCGTCCCAGAGAGCCTTCCACGTCTTGTATTCCTCGGAATCCAAACCTGCCGTGATGGCAGACTCGCGCATGGCCTTCAGATCTTCGTAGGTGAAATTATCCTTACCAAACAGCCTGCGGGCATCGTGATTGGTGCAGCCGCTGTCATAAGGCATGAAATCAGGGCTGAGGGGGTCGCGCTTCGCTCTCTGCGTGGCCGTGGACTGGTCACCGACACCACGACCCATGGCATCCCAAACCGCCGCCTTGAAATCGTCTACATCGTCATTCCCGGCATTGCGGGCCTTCCAGATCACGCCTTTCACCGTGTCGCTGGAATAGCCGATGGCACGATTCAGGCCGACGATGTTGTCACGGGTTCTCCGGCTCTCGTCGATTTTGTAGAGAGTCGGATATTCCTTCTCCATGTTGGAGAACTTCGCCATGATCTCGCTGTCCGACAGGCCCAGCTTGGCCCAGTAGGTCAGCTTCGACTTCATGTCGGCCCACTCTTTTTCAGCCTTCTGGGTGGTCTTCTCGTCCTGCTGGAGGAGATGAATGTCGTAAGCGATTTCCTGCGAGTTCTTGGCACGGTTTCCCGGCGTCTTCAGCGACCCGGAAGCCGTATTGATCTCGTTGTACAAGCCGTACTGTGCAGTCATCTGGTCAAGCCAGCCCTGCGTGACTACCTCAGGCACTTCAATGCCATACTTGCGGAGATAGTCGTAGACCTTATAGTTGGATGCGCCTCTGTAGACGTCATAGTACTGCGAAGAGGGATCACTATACGCCGCGTCCAGCTTGGTGTAGTAGTCATCCCGCTCCTTGCCGCTATAGTTATTCCAGATGTACGCCTCCATACCCGACGCGGTGGTGACATCGGGGCGTACGGTGCGGAAATCGGTATCCTGCCTGATGCTGACGTTGGAGGAGGACGGAGACCCGATGGAGAACGTACCCTGGCTAACCCCGGGGCGAGTAGTCCGTGTCTGCGTTTGGATCTGGGTCTGCGGTTTAGTCTGCTGAACCGTCCGTACAGACTCAGTCTGCGTCGGCTGCTGAACCGTCGCAGACTGAGCAGCCGCGGCACGACGCCTGCGGTCTTCGTCAGTCTCCATACGAATTGATACTACTGCCATGCACTCGCTCCTTACTTCTTAATGCTGACCCTACTAATAAGATTAGACGGGACTGCGGAGGTGGTCTTCTTCTTCGTCTGCTTGCCATTACCAGTCGTAAACACTACACTGTTGCCCCTCGGCGAAACCTCGAGGATGTTCTGGCCTGTACCATAATCACGCGGCGTAGACGGAACAGCCGGAATGGAGGAAACACCGCCACCGGAGTATCCACCACCTCCATAGCCGCCGCCAGAGGAAGCCTTGCCTGCGAGCTTGCCTGCGGCCTTCTCGCGGTTGAGCGCCAGCTGTTCGTTGAACTGCCGCTGATCTTCGAGAAGCTTCTCCCGGTTGAGCGCCAGGTTCTCGTTGAACTGACGCTGAGACTCAGCAGCTGCCTCTCTGTCAAGGGCCAGCTTGAGGTTGAACTGGTTCTGATTCTGGGACATCTGTTCACGCTGTAGCGTCTGGCCAGCTTCGAACTGTTGCTGTGCCTGCTGTCTCGCCGCTTCCTGCTGGAACGCTTCATAAAGCTGAAGCTGTGTGGCGTTGTTGTTCTGATCAGCTGCCAGCTGACGTTCGTAATCCTGCTGTTCCAGTTTGTCCATGTTCGCCAGGACATTCGCTTGGAACTGGGCGTTCGCCGCGGACTGGTTCTCGCCAAGTTCCTGCGCGAGAAGTGCTCTCTGCGCGGCGATAGTGTTCTCCGTGTCGGTGCGGTTCTGCTGAATCTTCGCTTCAGCTTCCGCACCTCTGGAGGCCAGGTTAGCTATCGTGGCGTTGTTGTAGGTACTCCTTTGCATGCCTCTCTGGAGGGCCAGCCTGTCCTGCTGGGAGATGGCAGCCGCGGTATTCTGCCGCTGGGCATCGACCTGCCTCTGCGTCGAGGTGGCCAGTCCTGCCAGCTGATTCTGAAGCGCCAGGTCGGAGCGGTTGTAGGACTGCTGTGCCGACCGCATCGCCTGATCCAGCTGGTTTCTGTAGAGGTTTTCAGACTGACTCCGGCGCTCCTCCTCAGAGCGCGGAGTATATGACATCTTTGTCAGAGCCGCGGCAAGTTCTTCGATACTCCGCGCCCCTGTGTAAGCACTGGGCATGTTTACCCTCCTTCTTCTTTAAAGTGTTATTTAATTCAAAATTTCGCCGCAGGATGTCGGCAACGATTACCACGGAAGATACAGCCTTCGAACACAAAGTCGTGATAAATACAATCCGGGCAACGATTGTGTTTGCAGAAACGCCTATACTTCCATTTCGCAATCAGCTTTCTGAGCATCGTATCATCCGCTCCGGTAATTATTATCAGTTTCCTGCAAGTTCATTGTACAGGTCAATCGCGTCCGCCTCTTCCAGAGCGGAATCATATACGCGCACATCCTCCACTACAATCGCGGTCTTGTACTGCACTTCCGTCCCTTCAGCATTGTACCGGGCGCCGATGATCAGGGGCAGGTCAAATGCGTCCTCCGGGTCGAGCGCATACACCAGCGTACTGTTGTACAGCTTGTCCGTGCTGTTGACGAACGCCGTGTAGTTGCTTCCGGATTTCACGATCACGACTACGTTTTCGCTTCCGTCGTGATGCTCATACGCATTATTCCCTGCGTCCGGCACATTGAATGCGCCTTTCCCCACAAGGACATTCGCGCCCCACTCCGAGTAATACCTAAACAGGATTCCGGTCCAGATGCCGTCCTTCGAACAGCAGAAAATGTTATACGGCAGTCCATTCGGACAGTTTGGCACACCGCTCCATTTCACAGCGACAGTCCAGTCCGCATCAACATCCTCAAACAGCTTCACCTTTGTGTTGATATAGTTGGTTCCGTTTAGGGTTCTTGGCGCTGCGAGCTTGTACAGCAGCGTTCCGTATTCGTCATGATCGTCTTCGTCTCCGCCGCCTCCGCCGCCGGAATGCTTATCCAGATCCATCTTGCCCAGCTTTTCGACCACCAGCTTCCCGATGGCTTTATATCCCCAGCAGCTGTAATGTAGCGCCCCGTACTGGTTTTCCCCGGTCTGTCCGCTCAGGTATTCACACAGTAGCGGTGCGTTCTTCTTGATCACGTCCGTCGTTGTCCATCCGCTAGTATCAATGGATTCATAGGGAATACCAGCCATTGCGTACCCCCGGAACGGTAGCTCGTCCATCAGGCAGATCACATGGCAGAATCCCTTTTCGTCTGTGAATTCCGTCTTGATTGTCTCTAGATCCGTCCCGCTCAGCTCCCGACTGATAATGATCAGGTAGTCGTCGTATTCCCCGTATTCGATCATAGCCGAAATTTTCTGCGCGTAATCCATCACCCCGGAGAAACCGCCGTTTGCACCGACCCAGAAGATCGCGACGCCATTCCGGTAATATCTCATGGCATAGGTTTCCAGCTGCGTGTTTGCTGGCACGGTAACGGCGTCCCCGTCCTCCAGACGCTTGAAGTAATAGTCATATGACCCTTCATTACTCAGCGGACTGCTTCCTATTTCCCGGTAAAAGATCCCTTCCACACCTGCTATCATGCAGGGATTAATGCCAGCGGATTCCACTTCCTTGTTCGGCTTCACCATCGCGCCGCTCGCGGTGGTGAAGCCGGTTCCGGCTGTCAGGTTGTAGATCTGTGTCACGGTGCCTACCTTGACAGGTGTGCTTTTGCTGGCCGGAATTGTAAATCCAGATTGGAACACAATCGGGTCTGCGCCCTGCCGGCTCATGATCGTAATCAAGTCCTCGCTCCGAGCTCCCAGATTGACCACATCATAGCTTTTCCCGACCCATTCCGGGTATCCGAATGCCATATAGGCATTATGCCCGTCCGGCGGCATAATCCACGCGCCCACGCCCTCCGTCAAGCTGTCCCCCCAGCAGTAGATCGTCGGTTTCCCTCCGCCGATGTCTTCTGGAATAACCCCTTCCGCCAGATCACTGGCGGGGATGCCCGTCTCCGGTTTCGTGTAGAATCCCGAAACATCAGGAATAACCCCTTCCGCCAGATCACTGGCAGGGATGCCCGTCTCCGGTTTCGTGTAGAATCCCGAAACATCAGGAATAACCCCTTCTGCCAGATCACTGGTGGGGATGCCCGTCTCCGGTTTCGTGTAGAATCCCGAAACGTCAGGAATATCCTCCTCTGCCGCGATACCCAGATCGTCCAGCGATTTGTTCCCACTCAGCGTGACGCCATTGATCTGCGGCTTATTGCTCAGGGCGTTATAGTTTGTCGTTCCTCCACCTCCGCCGCTGCCATCTGCGATGGTTTCCAGCGCGGCCGCGATCCGTTCCGCTTTATTCCCTTCCAAAATAGATACTCCCATGTTATGCTCCCTCCTTATGCCGCATCAGCGTAGGTCGTAGTGGTTTCCAGCGTATCCGTATTAGTCACGATTGTCAGGCTTTCGCCCGTGGCCAGTGTTCGCACCTCTGTGATCGTGGATGTTGCAAAGGTAAACACATCCGTCCGAACTACCGTGCTGTTTCTGACGTGCGTAATCCGCTGGACATTGCCGGAGCTGTCGAAAACAATCGTCTGCACCGTGCCGGGTATGTTCTCTTCCAGCAGTGTTAAAGTGCTTTGTAAAGAAGATACCTCTCCGCTGAGGGCCGAGTAATCATCTGGAATACTGTCCAGCACCTCCTGCGCTTTGTCTCTAGCAGCTTCGGCATCGTTCTTCGCCTCGATGACTTCTTCCACCCAACTCATCTCAGGCGGGACGGGTCCTTCGTCATCAATGATGGAATCCTCAATGGAGCACGGAATAACACGGCTCTTGGCCACCATGCCTGTATCAGAGTCAACAGCCCTGACCTCCAGATAACCCACGCCGATCACGCCACATTCCCAAGCCCGGACAGTCCACGTCAGAATGCCATCTTCAAAGGAGGAGAGGACAGGCAGAACCTGTACCTCTCCGGGGCGCTTAAACAAGCAGTGATAATGCGCGTCGGGGTGGACAGTAATCCAGTCAGACACGTCCATTTTGATGTCGGTGGCGAGGTTTTCACCGCGCTGACCTATTTTAAGAGATACGATCTTATCAATCTTGGTAGGTGTTTTCTGAATTACCATCCAGACGCTCCCTCCTTTACTTTCTCCCGGCTACAAAGCTATTGTAAGCGAATCCGTGATAAGCCTTGTGTTATTCCTCACAGCAGTAGTGTGCTGTTTCAGCTTCGCCGGGTTGGGGTTGTGTTCAACCCACTTCATCCCCACCATCGTCCTCAATGGTGTAAAGCACTTGTCCGTCCTCGACATGTGCCGCATCGGCAAGGCCCTCACCCACGATGTATGCCACCACGCCAGCACCAGCCATGATGAGAGCGGTGACCTGAGAAGCGACATGCTCTGTCGCACCGAAGGCGATGACAAGCATCGTCACAAAGTTCGCCACAGCTGCCCAGAACTTCCGGGAGGTCAGCTTCTGTTTCCAGTCCATACCAATTACCTCGCTTTCAAATCTCGCACATCGTGCTGGAGTTCTGTCACGGCACCTTCCAGCACGAAGGTGCGTTCAACTACCTTGTTATGTCTATCGACCTTCTGCTCCAGCTGGCTCAAGCGGTACTCGATGAGCGCCGCACTCTTGCGATTCGCCAGATACACGCCTGCCAGTGACAGAAGGCCTGTTATGACTGCGGAGCCAAGCCCCACGATGATTTCAGCCGTCATGCCTGTTCCTCCTTTCTCAGGAACTTGGACATAACCCACCCTTCACACTGGTAGCTGATCTTTGACCAACCGTCACGGTTCTCCAGAACTGTCACCGGGTCACCCTCACGAACGATCCCGGTTTTACTACCGTTGGGGACAGACCTGACGTTCAGAGATCCGTCATTCGGAACATCGACTGTGCATCGGCCCTGCAATGGAATCACCTCCGCAGTTACGTTATCGTCAAATGTAGCCAGCTTCCACAGGCCGTAGTGTGACCACTCCGACAGCTTGGACTCCACCACGCCGTTGTAAGTGTTCTTCGCCTCGATCACTTTACCGTCGCCGATATACACGCCGACATGGTAGTAATCGTTGCCGTTCCTCAGTTTGAACACGAAGGCACCGACAGGGGGGTCACCCTGGATCATGCCTTTTCGGCTGAGTTCGCCCTTCCAGATAGAGTTCGAACCGTGCGGAATGGTCAGCCCCAGCTGCCGGGCGATCCAGACAAGAAGGCCAGAGCAGTCACAGACTTTGCGACCGATCCACTTCCATCCGTACTTCCGCGCCAGCTGATAGTTATCGTTGGTGGTTTTCTCGATCTGGGCCTGACTCGCCTGAGTCCAGCTACACCCGCTTGTGCCCCAGATGTACCCCCAGTGATCTTGCAGGGGCTGGTGTGCCAGTTGCGCTATCTGTTTCCCGCTTACCATAATCCACCTCCGGAAAGAATTCGTTCGCTGAGTTTTCACATCGAGGACAGATCTGTCTGCCTTCCGGGATGATCTCTCCACAGACTATGCACCTGTTTGCCGTTGCCATGTTTTCACACCTCCAGATGCCGAACCGATCTCGCTCCACACCGTGTTCGGATAGATATTGGCCGGGTCCAGTGTATCCTTCAGCTGAATCACAATGCCAACCGGGACGATCAGGTCTAAGACCTCTTCACCATAGGCCCGGAACGGCCAGTCTGCGCGTACTTCGAAGCCGTCCTCAGTGCTGGGCTGACCCACAGCCACCCCGCCGCCATCGTCGCGGAAATGAAGCCACATCGTTGCCGCGGCGACCACCACGGTGCGGGTGGTGCTGTTGCTCATCGTGTCGGTGGCAGTCACAGTAAACCTGTACGAATGCCCCGCCGTCATACCGAGGACGCTCTCTACGGTCTTCACGCCGTTCTGGAGAACCAGTGTCCCGAAGTTCGGAAGGTCAGTGCAGGTCACCGTGATAAGGACATTATTGTCCCCATCAAGATCTGAATAGGCTGCGCTGACCTGCGTGGAGATGTACGCTCCATCATCGTCAGCATTGCCGCTCTGATCGCATCGGAAGATATTCACAGACTCCAGCACGGGTCGGCTGTAGGGCCTGACATCTATCGTTACGGAGTGAACAGTATGCAGCCCGCGTTCATCCGTCAGCGTAACCTGGAATGTCTGCTGGCCTGCCTGAGGGATGACGGACAGCGAAGCCGCCGTGGTCGGAGAGGAAGAGTCTGACACGAAGCCGCTGGGCCAATCTGCTCTCACAATGCCTGTGCGGTACTTGCCCGGCGGCACGGTGGTGTCCGTGTCCAGCGTGACGGTCAGTTCCGCGCCGCTGATTCCAGCGATGTAGCCATGAGTCAGCGTATGCCCGTGCATGTTGTGAGCGCAGGACAGCGTGAATGCCGGGGCTACGCTCTGGGGGGCGCGGATAGTGATTTGAGATGTAGTCTCACCAATCAGGGTTTCATCCTTCAGCGTCCGGCATGTCACCGTTCCGACCCCGCTGGAAGATGTCGGGATTGTCTCCAGGAACTCCCATGGTAGCGTCAGGTAGGCTTGAGCCGCTCCCCGGGCCATGTCAAGGTTCGTTCGCTTCGAACCGAAATCAATGATGATGGCATGCCACAGTTCCGACAGCTTTGCATTTGCCACCGTTATCAGTGTCTGCCCTGCCACATCTGCCGCCGTTGCGGACACCGCACTGGGGGCGTATGTGGTGTCGTCGCTCTCATATGTCACCGAGACAGTGGCATAGTCGAAGGCGTAGTACGGGCCAACAGCACACCTGAATGTGAGGGTGAAGGACCCGGAAGCGCCGGAGAACGAGGAGGACACGTCGAGCGACTGGCTGCCGTTGCCTCTGTTGCCCGCGCTGGGATACTGAGCAATCGTGCCACGGGAAGAGCCTGTGCCGCTGCCCGTCCAGGTCAAGGTGGCCCGGATGTTGCGGACGTTCGTCCCGGACAGGGAGTAGCTGCGCGATACTGGGACATCCTGCCCGGGATACGCTGTCAGGTTACCGAGACTAAACGATGCTGTTTTACTCGCCATTCGCTACCACCGCCCCTACTCTGACAAACCCATACCCGCCGTAGCAGCGGTATGCCCGGACGTGGATGTTGTCTTCTGTTCCGAGATAGAGATTCTGAGTGACACGCAGCTCCGGGATCTCCGTCTCAGTCTCCGTGATCTTGATAACATCGGCTTCACCCTTCTTGATGTGGTAGCCGTTGTTGTCGGTCACGGTTTTGTATTCGCTGTCGGACTTACCTATCGTCAGGCCGTCTGTCCCGAAGGTAAGCCATGTCTCCACATTGGCGCTAGTACCCTCTACTGTCTGGACACGGGTTTCTAGGCCATCAATGCCCAATTGAAGAGATGCCTGTACGCCGCCTACCGCCGTATCCACATCTGTTTTCTGGGCATAAAGCTTAAGAGTACTGTCCGTGAGGTTTCGCTCAATGCCTGTTTGAATTTGGCCTGTCGCGTCCTCGCTCAGGTCTGCGAACTCAATCGACCCGGCGGCAATCTCACGGGCTGTGATTGCGCCAGCCTCAATCTTTTCGGCTGTCACAGCGCCAGCGGCGATGTTGTCTGCCGTGATGGCGTTCTTCTTCACTCTGTCACCGCCCAGCTTCATGGAGAAGAGGCGGTCAAAGAGTTCCATCAGTTCGTTGTGGTAGCGCTTAAATGCGGGACTCGCATTGGCCGGGAGAGTCGGTGGTTGGTATTGGTAGCCATAAACATTCTGGTTTATTTCAGCCATCTGTACCACCTCAATCTGGATCCAATTCCATATCGATTTTTATGCCGCCAACCAGTTTGAAAGGTACAATCGTCCTGCTGGACAGAATCAGCTTGAAGAACCTGCCTTGCACATTGATGGCAATCTTGGTGGCCTTTCCGGGCTTCACCGTCAGCATCTTGGTCTTCAGCTTCTTGTCCGTCTGGATGCCCAGAACCAAGTTAAACGGTGTCGCGGCCTCAGCGAGGAAGTACACCGTGAATGCCGACTTCACGCTGGATTTCACGCCCAAGTCCTGCATGCCGGATTCCCAGTACACAGGAAGAGCGTGTCCTTCATCGCAAAGTTCGAATATTTTGCCTGGCGCCTTGGCACTGGTGTAGAAAATCTTATCCTCCACCGCCAGAAAACTCCGAACGAAAATGCCAGTCCTCAGGGTGAACGTTCCTTCTCTGGAGTCATAGGCCAGCAGGGCGTTGTTCACCGTGCTGCCGTCAATTGGCAGGGCGAGAAGGTAGGTTCTGTCGGACATCACAGCGCAGGCCGTAGCGTTCGCAACGTCGTGGTTCACACGATTGAAGATGCGGACAACGTTGTCCTGCAGGAACTCGCCTGACTGAGCACCGTCATAGCGTACAATGCCCGTGTAGCCCAGCATGAAGGCATAAGAACCTGAGACAGCTACACTGGCCGGGATCACTGTGCCGGGTCCGAACTGTTCACGGATGACGAATTCACCGGGGTCAGTGCCGATGATCTTCCAGATGGCGTTCCGCTTGAAGGCAAGCAGCTGCGAACCGTACTGGGCCAGACCGAGGAAGCTGTCTCCATCCCAGGACGGGAGGAGAACCGCGCCAGCGTTGTCAGCAGGGTTGTCCGGGTCGCGCTGAGTGCTCCAGTCGAACGGATCATACGGGCAGGAATACCACAGCGTGTCAGGGGCGTTTGCGATGCCTGTGCCCCAGATGCGTTCGTTGTGCCGGGAGATAATGCTGAACTTATCCGGCGTAGGTACTTCCACCAGCCAGCCCATCGTACCGTAAAGACAGTACATGCCGTCCGTGCCGTTGCTGAAGAGGAAGATGTCGATAGGATCACCTGTACCCTCGTCCTGGATGATGGATGTTTCGTAGGTCACGAAGCTGTTGTAGTCAGTGGAAAGCGTCAGCGTCTCAGCTGCTTGGAAGTAGATACTCCCGATATTAGCTCTCGGAATGAAGGCTGTGGAAAGGTCGTAATCGTCTTCCTCTGCAGGCTCTTCCCCACCTTCACCGGGATAAGGATCATCAGGTACTTCGCCGCCCTCGCCGGAGTCACCGGAGTCGCCGGAGTCGCCGGAATCAACCGGGTCCTCTGTGGCGGCGGGTTCAGTCAGGTCGTCAGGGTCGGTCGGATCTGTCGTTGTCGTGTCGGTCGGATCAGTCGGGGCGGCTGGCTCTTCTTCCACACCCTGGGGGTCAGTAGGGTCTGTTGCAGGAGGCTCTTCAGCAGCCAAATAGCCCATCTTCAGAGCGATCCAGGGGTCATCGCCTTTGAGGGTCTTGGCATACACATGCCCCCCTGCGAAAGCGATCAGGAGGTCTCTGTTTTCATCGGTAAAGCCGCCGTAACGGCGCGAAAGACAGGCCAGCGTTCCGATAGGAGGGCCGGGCTGAGTCGCGTCAGGCGCAGGGCCATTGAGCAGGAACTTGCCAAGCTGGAACGGCTTAAACTGGCCGTTGTGCACGTCCACGTTTTCCATCTCCGTGGCATACCGCAAATCCTTGTTGTAGCCGTCACCTGTCTGATCGATTCCAGCAAAGACAGGAATCTGGACAGTAGTCGAATACGCAGGCATGTTTCACCTCCTCACGGACGGTAGTTGTAAAACTGCGGCGGGTCCTTGGAGAAGGTCATTTCCCCGGTCTCAGAATTGACCGTAACCTTCCCAGCAAGGTCTTTGCACTTACTGAGGCAGGCCCGGAAGTTCTCCAGAAACATCAGGCCGCGCTGCTGCTTCTGCGGGTTGCCATTACGGTAAAGCATGTATGTCGCATAGTCGCAGATAGGCAGATGAGTCCACTCAGGCACACCCGGCTCGACGTTGTTGTCCACGCCCTCCACGAGGGTCCGGTAGGCCTCAATCTGGTTCAGGTGCATACCTGTGATGGCCTCCAGCACCTGGTCATAGCCATCGTTGACGTAGGCATCCACATGAGGCGCGTAGTCCTCGTAGTCATCCCAGTCAGCGTTGTACTGGAAAATGGCCCTCTGCATCATGGCTTCAAAGGTCATGTGCCACCACCGCCTTAAAGGTTCGTATGATATTCGGTATGAGAATCCGTCTCGCCACGACGACTGGCGACGGTATACCGACCGGAATGAACGAGGGCTTCAAACGCCCAGATCGGGATCTCCACGCGCTGTCCGCGCTGGATGATCAGGGGATGATTGTTATTCTTGCCTTCACACTGCACGACCTCGGTCTGGTCAACCGTACCGGGCTTCTCCTCGTCGAGAAGCGGCAGGGTGACGTAGGTCATACGGTCTTCAGGGGCGATATTGGTTTCAGTCTTTGCAGTTGCCATACACTTACCTCCAAAAAATAGAGGGGGCCAGGGAACTATCCCCAGCCCCCGTCGGATTACGCGCTCACGGCGTGTTCGATACGGACACCGAATGCATCCTGCAGGATGTGGTAGCCAACACCCTTGATCTTGTAGGCAATCGTGCCCCTCTGATCATAGGGGTCGTCCGAGCCAGAAGAACCGAGCGGCTTGATGATGACGCGGACGTTGTGGCCCGTGCCGTCGAGGCTGATACCGCCGCAGAAGTCCTGGCCGTAAATCACGGTGGCGCGGATGTTCACGCCAGAGGGACCTTCCTCTTCCTGAGTGATCTTGGTGGTGTCTGCGGTAGGAGCAGTAGCCAGAGCCCAGCGCAGATGGAGTTCACCGGCATTGGCAGCACCGGCCTTTGCCCACTCAATGAAAGCAGGCTCATTGCCGATCTTCACAAGACGGGCACCGAGGGAACGGGCTTCATACTCGTTCAGGGCTTCCTTGACGTAGACGGTCTTGGTAGTTGCATCATAGCCATGGACGGTCAGCTCAGTCAGGCCAGTGTCCGCGGTGGAAGACGCATAAACGAGATAATCGTCCTCGTTCTCATAGGTCTTGCCGATGGTGGTCTCGAAGAACTTCACACCAGCGATGATGCCGATCTCGTTCTTGGCAATCATGGACTTGTCCTGATACTTGGCAGGATCAATCCACATCGGGTCCTGCATCAGGTCATACTTGGTGTCAGGATCGATATTGGCGTGATAGTAGCCGTCGGAAAACTTCGGGGCGAGGTTCTTCTCGAGGGTACGCACCGCCTTGCGGACGAGGTCGTAGGTCAGCTTGTCGCTCGCGGTGAGCGCCGCGCGGGAAGCACGGCCACCAGCGTACATGACGTTCGTGCCTGCGCACTTGGCGTCACGAGCCAGGATGTTGATGGACTCACGAGCCTGGCGGCTCAGGAGTTCATTGATTTCCCGGTGCATGTTGTCGATGTTGTACAGGTCGAGTTCGTCGGTGTACTCGACATGCTCACCATAGGGCTTCATGGTGATCCACATGTCGGTCTGCCTGAGCTTCTGGCCCTTCTTGGTCACACCTTCCTCGAGAGGACGGGTGCTGGGCTTGAAGGGGACCATACGCCGGAACTGTACCTTACGGCCATTGCCCTTGGGCAGCGGCCTCATCTGGATGTCCATGCCCCAGGTCAGGTCGGCCTTCACATTCCTGAGCAGTCGCCGCTCATGGTAGCCAATAACCTCACTGGTGGCTATGTCTTTGTCGTAGGAATAGTTCATATTCTCGTAAGCCATATTCTCATCTCCTCATGTCGAATACTGCCCCCTGTTCCAGTCTGCGATCCAGTTCGTCGAACTGTTCGTCTGTCAGGTCGGCAATGCCGCGGTGATGATAGCCGGACCCATTAGCCGCTTTGACAACCGGGGGAGTCCCCTTGCGCTGCTGGGGCTGCCCCCGCATCTCCTCCGCGAGACCGTAGAAGTCGATCTCCCGGCTCAGAATGCGGTTCTGCACCGTCTTGTCGCTGTTGTAAAGCGCCATCATGTCCGTGCCTGTCAGCCGCTTGATGGTTTCGGCCTGCTTCAGGAGTTCATCTGCATAGGTGTTGGCATCGTTCTGCTCCCGCGAAACGAAGCGCCCCTGAGCGTCTCTGGGCTGGGCTTCCGGCTTGCTTTCAGCATTCCCCTGCGCCTGAGGAACGCCACGCTCGGCACGAATAACCCTCTCAGCAAATGCTTCGCTGATGTTCTCCTGCTTGGCCAGTTCCCGGGCCTGTTCCTTAATCTCGTATTCTTCGAGTTTCTGGATACGGGCCTGATACTCAGCCTTCTCGGCCTGCCACGCTGCTTCAGCCTCGGTCTTGCCGCGGCTGTAGCCTTTGCGCTCACTGTCGAGAAGCCTGCCTTTGATCCCGCCGTTCTCCTTGCGCTGGGTCGGCTCCTGGGACACGGAGGAATCCGTATCCTCCCCGGCCTGGCTGAGGAAGTCGGAAATCGGGGTCGCGGTTTCCTGGATGCCATCTTCTTCGTGAGCCTGTACAGCGTCGTCCTGCACGCTCTCATCGAAGCTTTCGACCGATGCGTTATCTGCCATAACGTTCCTCCTTGGGTTTATATAATCCGGCAGAGCCGGGTTACATCATCGTTTCGTCAGGGGTGTCAGGGGCATTGCCTCCGAGGGAAGTCAGCGCCTCATCCGATCCGGGAGTCGAGGACACAAGGTTGGAGTACCCGTCCAGCGTCTCGTTGAGCGAATCGACCTGCTGCTGGAGCTGCTGATTCTGCTGGGCCAGCGCGTTCATCTGCTGGGTGATCGCGTCGTTCTCCTCAAGGACAGGGAGAATCTTCTCTTTGCCGTCCACGTTGAGAAGTTTGAACAGCGCCTTCAGCGGGAAAATCTGCTGTGCCTGCGCAGCCATCGTGTAGGCCTGGATGAACAGGTCATTTTGAGCCTGCACCGCCGCGGGGTTCTGCCGCAGGATTTCAATCCTGACGGTGTAGGGCGGCGGCTCAAGCCGGGAATGCTTCTTCTCCGGCCTCATGAGGTACTTGCTGGAGAGATGCACCGGGACAACCTGTCCCAGGTCATCGCTTATCATGGCCACCCTGTCCTCGTTGTAGAACTGGGCTGCCAGCCAGAGAACCTGTTCCACGATTTTTTTGAATCCATCAGACAGCACCTGAGTGCGGAGACGGGTGATCTTGGAACCGGCGTTCTGGAGAAGCTGGATAGCGCTGGCGGCGTCAACACCGCCCGTGACCTCGCCGCGGGTGAACTGCGACTGACCGCTGTCCATCTTCATGTCGTTCTGGAACTGGAGCATCTGTTGGGTTGTCACACCGTTGAAGGGCTTGCTCTCCATCCAGCGGACGGCGTCCTCGTCGATCTGGTCCCCCTCAATGACGTTGCGGGAGAAGTCGGCCAGCTGCTGAAGGTTGATCCCGGATCCGCGGCGGGCCAGCAGACGCAGTTTGGAGGAGGCGGCGATATTGATGTCCATGTAATGCGCGTAGCGGTTGATGTAGCGCATCATGTTCGCCAGTTCGTGCACCTGGCCCTCGCCGACCATGCAGCCCTCGATCTCCGAGAAAACGTCGAAGACGAACGGGTATTCCCCATGGGCATAGACGTCACGGTAGACCTCGAGGAGCGCCCCGCCTGCGAGGTACGCCACATTGATGGTGTAGCGCTTCTCTTCAGCGCTGTAGCGCCTGTACCAGTACTCGCACAGGAGCGCCTTGCCCTCTGCCTCGTCCGCACTCAGCCCGAAGGTTGTCTCCTCCATGGCCACGTTGTTGTGTTCCTGCGAGTCATCGGCGATGTACATCGCCTGCTCCGGGAAATGCTCGGTGTACCAGCTGAGCGGATGCCACGACAGCTTAAAGATGCCGCGGGCGCTCTGGACATCCGACGCCACCGGGTCCCAGACCACGGACTCAATCGGGAAGCGGGAGATGCTGATGTTGCCCTTGCCGTAATCCATCTCCTGATCCCACATGACCTGGGTCACAGCGGTCCCGGTGATGTGGAAATCCTGAGAACGCCTGCGTTGGAACTCGCGAACGTGGTTCAGTTCCATGACGTACTTCACGACATTGTTCATGTCGTTGACGAGGTCGTGCATATCCTCACGCTGGGGGATCAGCATCGCCTCAGGCGTGTTATCGACCTGATCGGCGATACAGTTGTTCAGCGTGGACTTCAGGGTCTGCAGCTGAAGCATCTTCTCCGATTCAGGCGTTCCCTTGGGGTCCTGCTTCGGGTCCTTCAAGCGGTAGATCAGGCGGCACTCCCGGGCGTCCTCGTGGAACGGGGCGCAATCCTTCTCCCACAGGTCGAGCCTGGTGTAGGCCTCCCTGAGGAGTTCCCTGTCCTCGTCGGACAGTTCCTGCTCACCTGTGAAGAGGGCTGGGTCAGCCGCGCCGCGGAGAGGACTCTTTTTCTTCTGCGGTCGCCGCTTGTCAGGCTCCCGCGTCGGTGCGGGTCCGTTGTTAGTTCTGATAGCCACGGTAGACATCATCCTCCTCTCCGTCTTCGTCATAAGGTGTCCTGAGCCGGGTGTGATAGCGTTTCACTGGCTCAGTTGCCATCGGATATGCCATGCACATATACCGAACAGCGTCGTAGCAGTGATCCTCGGCGTCCGTGTCAATGTCCTCGACCTTTGTCAGGCTGTACGGCAGGGCCGGAAGCGTACGGATCACGTTGTCACAGGTGCGGAAGAAGTACATCTTCGGAATGCCACGCTCGTCGAAGCGCAGCCGCTCATGCACCTGCATCAGACCGTTCAAGCGGTTGTTGTCGCCCTTGCGGAATATGCATCCCGACCTGAAGTTGTCGGCCTCCCGCATCTGGTCGGCGACCGAGGGGCCTCTGGAGCGGTCGAAGATGGCCGGGTCAGCGATGCGGTCAATGTGCAGATTGTTCTTCCGCTCGTACTGCTCCCTCTGGGCAAGGCCCTGGGCAATCTCCGTCGGCGTGATGCACTGCCCGATGTTCGGCGTCCCGTTCCAGCCGTACCACTCGCGGTAGCAGTACAGGATTCCAGCCTCGTCCATGGCCCACCACAGCACAGCGAACGGCCTGGAGTAACCGTGGTCGAAAGACATGTACCGCCGCCAGTGGAGCGGGATGTCGAACGGCTCAATGACGTGCGTGTTCTTCCTGTCGAGGTAGTGCTCCTTGTCATCGCGCCATTCAGTGAAGACCTGGCCCTCGAATGCGTCCCAATGCCCGTAGAGCAGGCTGTTCCTCAGGGCCTCAGGCTTGCGCTCCAGCTCGAAGATGTAATCATCCGTGATGTACGGGTTGTCCGTGGCCAGGGCGGGGATGTACTGCTTGGTGTAGATCCTTTTCCGGCCACTGACCTTCGACACTTCTTCGGCCCGGATGAGCGAACCGTAGGGACCCGCGTCAACGAAGTAGGCCTTCACCCAGCCGTGCCCGATGTTGCCAGGGTTGGAGGCACACCTGACTATCGGCTGGACTCCGAGTGATTTCGCCGCGCGGAGACGTGTCTTCAGGAAGGTGTAAATCTCGATCTCGAAGCTGGTCAGTTCGTCGATGTACAGCCACTGGATTTCCGCGCCAGCGTAGTTGTACATATCGCCGACACTCGCGCAGTGCCGGAAATGGATCACTGATCCGTTGATCAGCTTGAAATCATGGGCAGTGACGTTGTAGCTGCCGAGTTCCTTCGGGTAGCTGGCCTTGGCCTCCTTGACCAGCGTGTCCTCCAGTTCAGAGTAGGTTCGTCGGAAGCAGTAGGCATGGGTGTTCGGGTAGGTCAGGCACCGTGACAGCGCGTCCATGACGATGGCCTTGGACTTGCCGCCGCCAGCTGCTCCTCCGTACAGCACCTCGTTGGCCGTGGTGGAGTGGAAAAGTATCTGCTTGGGAGTCGGGGTATACGGGATCTCAATCGTGACACCCACGTCAGGTCACCTGGCCTTCAGCCGGGATAACCGCGTCGGATCCGTCGGTGACCGCCTCAGGCATGCCCGGTTTGGGCATGTTCATCGAGAAATTGACCGTGATGGTGTTGTCGCTTTCCCGCTGCTCTGCCTGGTCGATCATGCTGAGTATCCTGCCTGCGGCGTTCTGCACGACCCAAGGATTGTCTGAGTCGAGCTGCTCTGTCAGCTTCGTAGCGGCCTTCACGGAAGCCTTCCTGAGCACCTGCATGGTTCTGTCGGAGATGATCTTCTGCACCTCGTCACGATTCATCACGGTGGTGACCGTTTTGACCGAGAGGCCGAGCGCCGCCGCGGCGTCCTTGTAGGTCATTCCTTCGTTCACGATCAGGTCAACGACCTTCATGTGCCGCATGCTGAGAGGTTTTCGCCTGTCTGCCTCATAACGCCCCGTACTGCCCACCTCCTTGTGCTTATGCCCACCTTCGCTGAGCGGCTGGTCACCGCATCGCCCGAGCGCGGCATCGGCGGAGTTGTAGACCGATGCCGCGCCGGAGGCGTGATGGCAGTCCCGCAAAACCATTGTAAAACCCCACGCCTGCTTAGTTAACAGAACTGGCGTGGGGCTTTTCTTGTTTGCACAGTAAAGGTGGTCGAGTTCACAGCTAGGGTGTCTTCTTCCGGGGTATCCCCCCGGGGGCAGTTCTTCTGTGCTTTGGCTGTTTCGTTTTTAAGACGATTACTGTTGCAAATGTCCAACGAGCGACATAGCGATCCCGGACGGATCAGTGTGTCGGGTGGTTCAGGTATATACATAGGCCCGAGGAAATCTCGGGAGTCTCGCCGGGGCGGCTAGCCCCCCGGGGCGGCCGCCCTGGCGGCGTCGGCAGGCCGTGACCATGCATGCCATGGTCACGGCAGGGCCGGGAAGCCTTGCAAGACAAGTCTTCCGCGGCAACGTACCACACAAAATACCACACAAGGCGGGTGGGGGCATAGCAGATCGCCGCCAAAAGTAAGACGGCCAGTCTCATTTGGGACACTTGTCCTAGGGGAGGGGAAGAAAAAGTGCATGACTTGAGGCAGAAAAGAAAGTTTTCGAAAAAATACCAAAAATCAACAAAAGCGTACCAAAATCAGTACAATGTCATTGTCACCTGTTAGTCACTCTACTTACTCACTCTACTTACTCACTCTACTTACTCCCCGTGAAACTTGACAACGACATACCCGATCAATGAAACGCCAAGCGCCTTCCGTCCATCCTGCCAAGTATGACCCGCAAAAGTACTTGGGAAAGAAAGACGCATCGAAGACGCGCCTACTAGGCGCGGGAAAGCGTTCAAACAATCGTGCATATGCCCATAGCGGCGCACGAAAACAAGCGACTGCCCATAGGCGGCAGGGGAAGACGGTTATACATCCATCCCCTTTTCAAGGCCCATGAAGAGGCCCATGAAAAGAAAGAGAGGAAAACAAAAATGTATAGCATCGAAACAATCCGCAAGGCTACTTCAAATCTTCGCAATCTCATTAACCGTTACAGGACGATGAAGCCCGCGGACATCAAGATGTGCATAAGCGCGGGGAACAAGAAAATTGGCCGCGTGATGAATGTTTCCATTGCGCCCATTATCACATGCAAAAATTGCAAAGAGTGTCGCTTCTTCTGTTATGACATCAAAGCCGTGATGGCTTATCCATCCTGCCTTGATGCGCGGGCAAGGAATACGGCCATCCTCATGATGGACAGGGAGGGCTTCTTCGCCCGCATCGATGAGAAAATCTCCCGTTCCCGTCGGACGAATAAATTCTTCCGTTGGCATGTATCGGGAGACATGATCGACGGAGACTATCTTGACCGCATGGTCAAGATTGCCAATAGACATTCTGACTGGACATTTTGGACATATACCAAAATGTACAGCCTAGTGAATAGCTACGTCGACGAACACGGCGGAAACAAGGACGCTGCCATTCCCGCCAACTTGCACATCATGTTCAGTAAATGGGACGGCATGCCCATGAATAATCCGCATGGTTTCCCCGTCTTCGCTTGCCAAATGCCTGAGGGACAGGGAAAAGACCCGGACCCCGCGACGTACATTAAGCACCGTTGCCCCGGAAACTGCGACACCTGCATCCAAGGAAAACGCGGGTGTGTAGTCGGCGAGTCAAGTTTCGCCGGACTCCATTAAGCAAGGCCTGCCATAGGCCTTGAAAAGGGGATGTATAAAAATCTAAACCCCTTAGAAAAGAGGATTTCACAATGCAAAAGGCAACGTCAAAAAGCACATCCATAAACAAGGGCAAGCTTCCTGCCATTTATGGCAAGCTGGACAAGCTGGTTGCCCCTGACACGTACATCCTAGACTACGGGTGTGGACGGTTCACGGGCCACCTGCATGCATGGGCAACGGCACATGACTGCATCCTGTTGCCCTACGACCCCTTCAACCAGGACGACAGCACCAACATGGAAAGCTGGAAAACCGCGCTGGCTGTATCCGCGGAAGGCGGGCGACTCGTTGCCATCTGTAGCAACGTCCTGAACGTCATCGACGACGATGACGCCATGGAAACCGTACCGCAAAACATCTCCCGCCTTTCCTGCCCTGCATACTTCACTGTATATGAAGGGAATAGGACAGGCATAGGACGATACACAGGGCCTGACAGCTACCAACGGAACGACATCTTGAAAAACTATCTGCCCGCGGTCAGGAAACACTTTTCCACCTGCTTCACCAAACGCGGAATGCTGGTCTGTTGGTGAACACCTTCACACCTTCTGAAACAGGGCATGCATGCCGTGCCCTGTACAGAGGGCGGGGACGCTCTCGAAGAAAGGATGGATGAGAAATGTTCGAACTTGAAAACCTGAAGGATGTCTACATGAGGATGGTGGACGTGATGCCTTGCGGCCGGGCAGGTGCTGGCCGGGTATGGTGGGACGCTGACTCAAACGAAGTTCTCACGGAGGACGACGTCATGGAAGGCTACGACGCCGACAGCGAATGGAGAACCCCGGATGAGTACATGTGCGACTTCCTTGACGCGGTGGCGAAGGGCCGCAACGATTGCTACACCTTCGACGAAGTAGAAGACATGCTCAACAAAAAACTGGAAGAGGAGGCTTGGCTGAACGAGGACGACGAAGAAGACGGCAACTGACTCACACCTTCTGACACATGGCATGCATGCCGTGCCATGTACAGAGGGCGGGAAACGCTCTCAAAGAAAGGGGATATCACTATGGCACGGAAAATGTATTGGGTGCGGTATCACGAGTTCGCCAATAACTACGAACTGGCATGGACGGACAATGAGGTCGACCGCATAACAGCCCGAGAACAGGGATTTGACCACATCACCCGGAAAAATGCCACCACGCTGGCCCGCCAAGAACGAGAGAGGGCCGTGTATGACGCCGCTTTCAGCGGCTACGCTGATGACCACATCTGGCCCTTCCGGTACTGCAGGAACATGGACTTTATCGATGTCCACTGCCGGGACAAGGCCTATATCGTCGAGGCCTGACACCGCCTTCACACCTTCTGAAACAGGGCATACACGCTGTGCCCTGTACAGAGGGCGGGAAACGCTCTCAAGAAAGGGGATTTGATCATGAGTTTTACAAAGGACAAGAAGACCTTCCAAGCCGCTGTGTGTGAACTGATGGCCGCATGCGGCCGGGACGGTTGCGTGGAGGGCTGGATCTCGCTCGACACGGGCGAGATCGTGACCCGGAAAGACCTCGTAGATCACTATAACGCCGGGGCGGACGACGTGGAAGAGGGGGAGACTCTCGACCAGTACATCGACGCCGTGACTGCAGAATTCTGCTATACCGGGGTCTTGTCCCTCGGTGGGGCACTCGACATGCTGGCACACTGGGACGATGACCTCATCCCGGACGATGACGACTCGATCTGATGACTGCTCCTCCTGCCTCAGGGGCGGGGTATCCCGGCCTTGCACAGGACGTGCGGCCCGACTATACTACTCACTGACCGACATAACGAAAGGACGGTACACCATGACTGACATTCGATTCGACTTCATCCCCTCCCCCTCTGACATCGACGGCAGGCCTGCTTACAATGCCATGTACTATGATCACGACGGCCTGTATATCCGCTGCCTTGTAACCATTCCGCGGGATCTGGCCGACGAAACCGCCATAGAGGAATACGGCTACATGGCCCTCAAAGAGATCATGGCCGACAGGCTGGAAGACTATTCCATCGGCCTGGACACCGTTTCCTGGTGGTGGAATGATGCCAGTGAGGCCCACCTGACACAGGCCGCGTGGGCTCCGGCTGACGTCGCCGTGTACCTGGAAGATGACGGCGAAGTGGTGATGGACGGGCGTGTATTCCACTTCGACGGCAGGGAGGGCTGACCTATGGCCCTGACATACAGGCAGCTCCGGCATCTTATGGGGTATAGTGTAATGGACGTGGCTAAATCCGGGTTCATGAACTATACCACCTACCGACAAATCGACAACGGGACAAGCAAGCCCGAGAACGTGACGATGAAATCCTTCCTCCAGATTTGCGACGCCTACAACATCCACCCCGCGGACGGGCTGGAAATGCTCTACGACGTCCCTCCGAAGAATGAAGACTGAAAAGGACCCGGCGCAATGCCGGGTCCTTTTTGTTGTCACTGTGCTCCCATGACGTCTGCTATGCTGGCCTTCACGGCCTGAAGCAGGGCATTCTGCCCGTCGTCTTTCCCTGCCAAAACAGCCATGACACGCTCGTCTACCGTGCCTTTGGCAATCAGGTGATGGATGATCACGGGCTGGGTCTGGCCGCGCCTGTGCAGCCGGGCACAGGCTTGCTGGTACTTCTCCAGTGACCATGTCAAAGAATACCAGACGATGGTGTGCCCGCCTGCCTGCAGATTCAGGCCGTGCCCGGCACTGTCCGGGTGGGCAAGCAGGATGGGGATATTGCCCTGATTCCACCGCTCCACCTGTTCCGCGCCTGTCAGCTTTTCCGCCTGCGGCAGGGCCTCCATGATGCGGCTGGCTTCATGCCGGAAGGCGTAGAAGATGAGTACCGGAGATGTCGCCGTATCGACTATTTCCTTCAGGGCGATCAGCTTGCCGTCGTGGACGGTTTGGGTGCCCGAAGGCGAGTATATCTCACCTGAGGCCAACTGAAGCAGCTTGTTGCACAGGACAGCGGCGTTTGCGGCTGTGATCTCCTCGTCTCCGAGTTCAACCACCAGGTCACGGGCGAACCGCTTGTAGGCGCTCCAGGCCGACGGAGTGAGTTCCACCGGGACTGTGCGGTCGATCCTATCAGGCAGCTTGATGTAATCGCTGGCCTGCATGGAGACTGTCATGTCCCTGATTTTGCCGTAGATTTCGCCGTCTGCGCCCGGTCTGAGGGCGTAGTGGTATATTATCCCGGTCTGGGGGTTATAGCTGTCAGGGACGAAATATGCCTGCTTAAAACGCGTCAGTGATCTGCCGAAGCGCTGGCCCTCGTCAAGCATGGTGATCTGTGCCCACAGATCAATCAGGCTGTTCGGGGCGGGTGTACCTGTCAGTCCGATCATCCGGGTGATCTGCTTCCGGGCCTTCCACAGGGCTTTCCACCGTGCCGTGCTGGCGGCTTTAAAGCTGGACAGTTCGTCAATGACGACGGTGTCGAATGGCCAAGTCTTCCGGGCTATCTGATAGTCCACCAGCCATTTGACGTTCTCCCGATTGATGACGTACAGGTCAGCGTCAGCCTGCAGGGCCTTCTCCCGGGCGCGGGCATCCCCAAGGATTTTGACACACCTGAGGTGGGCCGTATGGTCCCACTTCGCCGCTTCCTCTGCCCACACGGTGCGGGCGACATTCAGCGGGGCTATGATCAGGATTTTTTCGGCATCTCCGAGTGTCAGGAGATCGGCCAGGGCAGTCAGGGTGATGATTGTCTTACCCAAGCCCATGGGCAACAGAACAGCTGCCTGCGGGTGATCTTCGATGAACCGGGTGGCGTAGGTTTGATAAGGGGACGGAGTGTACCTCACGGAATCCTCACCTCTCGTTGGCTGGCCATCTGGGCGCGTCGCCGTGCGATGCGCTCCCGCATGTCGGCCATGAAAGCGTCTACGTCCTCATCGCCGTACAGGATATACACCTCCTGCCCCAGTGCCCTTAAGCGCTTATGCACTGATCGCTGAATACGGGACACGCGCCCGCCAACCTTTTTCATCTCTACCCAAGCCAAGATACCATACGGGAGAATTACCAACCTGTCGGGGACGCCGTTGATGCTGGGAAGAATCTTCAAACAGATTCCACCATTCACCTCGACAATATTTTTTAACCTCAATTCGCTCACTTTTTCAAGCATTTTTATCTACTCCATTTCAAGTTATTCTCATTACGGGGCATACTTTCAACAATCACGGCCAGAAAATCCTTATTTCACAACGGTTTTACCACGATTTTACGGGGCATACGGGGCATTCTCTATAGTATATATTATTTATATATTATTATTTATTCTCACCGAAGGTGTAATAAGGTGGGTACAGCGATGCCCCGTATGCCCCGTAAAAGTCTCGAAAGCCTTGGGAAACCTCACTTTTTTCTACGGGGCATGGCGGGTCATACGGGGCATAAATACGACTTTTTCAAAAAACTGCTCCGCCGCCGCCTCTCTCAGGCAGGCTTTCCTGAGAAATTCGCCGCGTATCTGCATCACTGCTGTTGCAAACATACAACATCTTTGACCTTCTCTGACAAAAGCACTGCCGCACAAATACAACAGCCCTTCCGAAAGTACCTCAAAATTTGAACAACTAGGCTGTGCATTTTCTGAGCGCTTCTTCCTGATCAAACATCCTCGTCCATACCGTAGTCACCGCCCCGGTCGAGCAGTTTCACGCCCATCCAAACCGATCTTTGGGTGTTGGTGAGATCGCGCTTAAGGCCACGCTCTTCCATGGCGTTGAAGAAATTGACGTTTCGGCCACAATGGAAGCCGTTGTTCCCGCACCACTGCTTATAGGCGTTGAAGAGATCAGACCCAAGGAGACGTGCGCTGGCGTCGCGCAGGTACAGGCAATCCGTCATGAACATGCGGTACTTGTCCTGACTGTCCAGATAGGCGCTGGACTCCGTTTCCACGGTGTAGGACTTATTGAGCAGGCAATGGTTCTGGTAGTATCGCACTGCCCCTTCTATCATCCACTGGAGGATCTGAGGGCCTTCTCCCTCGATGAGTTCATTCATCAGGTTAGGATTGACTTGGCTTGGCGGGACAGTCGCCTTGAAGGGAACGATGGCTATTCTGCGTTTCACGCCATCATCCAGGGCATCCAGTCGGGGCAGGTGGTTGGTGTGCATGACGAGCGTGTGCGTCGGCGTGAAGACAATCGGCTTTTCGAATTTGATATTGGCATGGACTCTGTCGCGACTGGTCAAAGCTTTGAATGTGCCTGAGGAAAGCTTGTCTGTGGGATCGAGTTCTGACATGATGGCCAGCCTTCTGCCGAGCAGCGCCTCAATGCCGTACCGTTCCCCGCCGCCTTTATCCAGGACGACTTCCTTCCTGATCGGCGTGGCGTAGTCTCCGAGAAGCTGTGAAACGACGTTGAACATGGTGCTCTTGCCGTTTCGGCCGGGGCCGTAGACAATGACCATTCCCTCCGACATGACCTCTCCAATGCAGGCCATTCCGAGAACTTCCTGGATGTACCTGATCGTGTCGGCATCGTGGCACGTCCAGTACTCCATGCAGTCCAACCATTTCTTCGGCACACCGGGTGCTGGCGTGACGGTGGTGATGTGGGTGCAGTAGTGATCGGCGAACTGGTGCGGGTGCTGTGCATCACGCTCCTGCAGCTCACCCGTACGCAGGTTCACGATGCCGCCGGGGGTGTTCAACTCCCAGGGATTCCGATCGAGCATGGCCAGATCGGGAAGGGGCAGCTTCTTCTTGAGGAGGTTTTCCACGCCGGATATCTTCCCCGAACTGCACCGCCGGATGGCCTTGTCCAGCTTGGCCCGTGCGGCCTTCTTTCCAGCCGGGTCCATGGCAAGGCTGGCTTCCTGCTGGAGGCTGTACTTCTCTTCGTTGTAGTAGGCTTCCTGACATCTCCGTGCTTCCACCGAACTGTCCGGCTTCCACCGCTGGCCGTTCCAGTATAGCCAGTCCAAGGACGGGGAATACATGAGCACATCACGGTACCTGTCGGCGATGCGCTGGGCAACGTTCAGATCTGAGGAGT
>Ga0326512_10000639_pt1 | contig 30090 bp, 48 predicted proteins | sample 1_2617_0518_D_FD_203652 | JGI IMG/M metagenome (GOLD analysis project Ga0326512, IMG submission 203652) | Bovine rumen microbial communities from UC Davis, California, United States - 1_2617_0518 | ecosystem: Host-associated > Mammals > Digestive system > Stomach > Rumen | place: USA...
CTGCCGGCCGGCGTGAGTTCGCCGCCGACCCAAGGGGGCTACCAGATCACCCGTCCGGCCTCATCGGTCCGCATCTGCGTCTCGCGTTGGTGCTCCAGCTGATGGCAGGCCTCGCACAGCAGCTCCAGGTTGTCCAGGTTAAGCGTCACGCTCGGGTCGTTCAGGTTCTCGGGCGTCAGCCGGATCTTGTGGTGCACGTGCACGCCGGGCACGATCAGCCCGCGCGCCAGGCACCGTTCACAGAGCCCGCCGGCCTGCTTCTTCTTCAGCGCCCTGGCGTGCTTCCAGGCCGTGGAGTTGTAGAACGCCTGTGCAAACTGTGGATGCTTCACATAATCGCCCCCGCGCCCCCGCCAGAGTGGAGAAGTCCCGCCCGTCCAGCGTTGGCCGTATGCCGGGCCCTCCTTGTGCTCATAGTGAAAGAAAGAGCGGGCAGCGATTGCCCACTCTCTCATCGTAGACATTTTACCACGGGAGTTATGAAAAATCGTTCCATTCGGTCCAGGCGCGCTCGGCCTCGGTGATGGTCTGCCCGTGCCGGCAGTGGTAGAGCAGCCAGTAGAACAGGCGCCGCGCCTTGAAGAAGTCCCACCTGTGCGAGGTCGGCAGCGTGGACAGGTCCAGCTTGTCGTAGGGCACGCCGTAGCAGGTGTTGTGGATCAGCGCCTTGTACCACCGCCCGCCGTCCACCGCCTGGGCCGTGCGGTCGATGAGGTGCACGGTCTGCAGGATGTGCTCCCTCTTGTCGGCGGTCGCGGCCACCGGGTCGCCGTGGGTGCCGTCGCCGTGGGGCTGCGGGTCGAAGGACTGGCCGCGCGCGCCGAGGAGGAGAGCGGCTTGGGAGCGCAGCTCCTCGTACTGGCGGCAAAGGGCGCGGACCTCGGCGTACTGCCAGCGGGTGAGGCGCTGGGGGTCGCTCACTTCCCGTCATCCTCCTCCCGCTCGTCGGCCCGCAGAAGCGCCAGGGCGTCTTCAAGCATTTCCCATTGACCGCACATGACACAACCGCGTGTTACACAACAGTGATATGGACAACGCTTACAGTTATGAGGGTCACCGGTTCGATCAAGGCACACCTCCAGCCCCCGGATCACCTTCTCCAGGTCAGCAGCCATTCTTCCATTTTACCTTCCTTCCACAATGTCGGCAGTAATTGTCCGTCACATCCAACGGCTCGTCGCACACGCCGCAGACGGGGTTGGTGAGGATTTGGTCCGGCTCCACGGGTTCCTGCTCTCTCAGCAGCGTCAGCGCCCTGATCAGTTCGTCCTTCGTGATGGTCATGTGGGTCTTGTCCTCGCAGAACGGGCGGATCGTCTCGAAGATGAATGCGTCCTGTGTCTCGTATGCCTTTGTCACGAACTGTACAATCGAGTCACTTGGTGCCTCGGACAGCATTCCATCAGTCAGGATGATGGGATCAGTCGTGTCGTACTTCCTCTCACCCATCCCCGCTCACCTCCCAATGCGCTTCCCCGGTCGCATAATCCACAACCAGCTTGCTGAACGCCACTCGCTCTTTCTCCCCGAGCGCCTGACGGATTCTTTCGCTCTCCGCTCCATACTGTTCCCCGGCTTTAAACGCATCGTCCCAAGTGCGGTCAACGTCTTTTGCGAGGCAAACTGCCATAATGAGCGCCCCAAGCAGGAATCCGAGAAACCCCGCGCTGATGATGTCAGTCATCCCAGCCAGCCCCCTCAAGCGTCCATTCTTCCCAGTCCTCGCAGTCATCGCCGTCACAGCCGTAATGGTTTTCCCCGGTCAACGCGCACACACCGTCCATCGGGTCGTAGAATCTGCACCCATTGCAGTCATGCTCCATCCCAAGGTCAGGCATCCTCGCTCACCTCCTCCGGCGGTTCGGGCAATGGCATCCAATGGGTGACCGCAACGTAATGCGCACCTTGACCATGTACGCTCCACCAGCAATCATTCGGATGATCATCTGGATTCGGGAGAAATGCTTGTGCCACTCTCATCTTCCCTTTCGGGCTGTAGGTCAGACACATCGATCTGTTCTCCGGCAGTCTGTCCTTCACACTTATCCAGCCGCGCGCGGGTTCTCTCAGCATGGCGAGAGCATCCCGGACGCACTGGGCATCGTCGTGATACCCAGCCATGTCCAGACCAATGCCGATCTCTGCAAGCTGGGTCAGCACTTTTTTCCGATCAGCCACGCCCCGCTCACCTCCTTCACCATGTCGTTCAGCGATCGCTTAAGCGCCCGGATCAGCGTGTCGTAGCGGTGCATGGTGCGCTCCGTTGTCCGGCTACCTGTGATGCCATAGCGCTCCTGGGCATCCTGCCACAGGCGCTCAAGCCGCGCGATCTCCTCCTCCACGATCTTGCGCTCTTCGTTGTCAATCATTCTGGGGCACCTCCTCCCACCACGCGATCACCGTGGAGATGATCGTTGACTTGCTGTTGATCCAGTAGCCCGGCGAGGCGTTCACCGGCGGAGACCACTTGCAGCGGTCCTCATAGGGCGGGCGATGCCCCATGCCCCGCCGGAGGACGCGGTACTCGCCCCAGCGCTCCGGCTGCCGTTCTTCGCAGTTAATCCACATTGTTCGTCCCTCCTCACATCAGCACCCGGTCGCTCACAATCGACCACACCCCGCCCACGGTCTCCCGCAGCCACCGGACGGTCTCCCGCGCGCTGTCCATCTCCTGTATCCGCAGCGCATAGTCCCAGCTGCGGGTGATCTGGGGCTCGCCTGCCGCATCGGTGCCCGCGTACCATACCGCCGGCAGCGTGTCCACCCGCATGATCAGCAGCGGTCTGTGAAACTTCATCACATCACCCCCTTGATCTCGTCCAGGCCGAGGCTCAGGTCGGAGAACTTGCACCGCTCAGACCCCCGGGCCACGTCCACCTGGTGCGGCAGGCAGTCCTCCAGCGCCTTGCGGTGCGGGCAGTGCCGGCCCTCGATCTCGGTCTTGTCGCAGAGCAGGCAGTTGTTCTCGATCACGATGTTCAGTATGTAATCCAGGGACGGCGCCGGCACGTACACCCAGCTGGTGGAGTCCATCGTCGGGATGCCCGGCGCCTCGGTCTTGACGTAGACCTTGGTCGCTGAGAAGTTCCGCTGGATCTGCTGCAGTTTGTTCACCGGCACGGTGGTGAGCAGGGCGCGGATCACCCGGTCCATTTTGCTCTGGATCATCCGGAAGTCCCGCCAGACCCCGCCGCGGAGCTTCCGCAGGCGCTTCTCCAGCACGGGCTCGGTGACCTGGTAGGTGCTCAGGACCGCGAAGAGGCCCTGCATGGCCGCGTACTCCTTGCCGGACACCGGATCGTTGAAGCGTTCGATCTCCTGGGGCAGGCGCTTGACCTTGGCCTTAAGCACTGACCCCCGCCTCCTCCCTGATCTCGTCCAGCAGCCGGCGGCAGCGGCCCATGACGGCAGCCAGCCGCGCGGTGATCTCCCCGGAGCGGTTGTGATCCTTGTTCCCCTGCCCGCAGCGGCGCTGACGTTCAGCCACGGGCAGCGTGGGCAGGCCGTAGGCCTTGCGGTAGCGGGCGGCCACGCTGTAGAGGGTCTGCACGGTGGAGCCCCTCGCCTCCGCCAGGGCCTTCACCGCTTCGGGCCCCGCCTGGATCGCCTCATAGGCGTCTCGTGCCATACGCTCTGTGCGCTCATTTCGAAAGTGCCAGGGCAGGTCCGGCCGGGCGCCCTCGGTGCCTTCCTTCGCCTGCCCTTCCTTCTTTGCCCGGCTCTCCCGGCGCTTCTTCTCAGCCTCGGCGCGCTTCTCCAGGCTCGGCGGGATGCTGATGGTCTCGGCCATCCGCTTCTCGTGGGCGTCCACCTCGGCCAAGCGCGCCATCTGCTCCTCGGTCAGGGGCCGCGCGGGTTCCTGCGTCTCCTTGTGCGGCGGGATGCCGGTCTCGTTCTCCCGCAGGCACTTCCAGGAGCACCAGACGGTCTTATTGTTGCGGTAGGCCCAGTGTGCAGTGGGGAAAAACTCTTTGCCGCACTGCGGGCACTTCCGGGAGGCGCCGCCCTTTAGCGGCTGGCCGGCGAGCTGCTGCTTATAGGGTCCCTTGCTCATCCGATCCACCCCCTCGCTGTGGCGGTCACCGCCGCGCCGCTGGCCTTGCCGGCACGGATCGCGTCCGCCTTCGCGCCGATGTCCAGGAGCTCGGTGTACTGCTCCACCTTGGGCACCTCATTGCCCCGCAGCCGGATCAGCACGTCAGTGGTGCGCCCATCCCACTGCAGGCCACGGCCGTGCACAGCCAGGGCGCGGCCGGCGTCGATCATGTAATCGGTGTAGGCGCTCAGAAGGTAGAGCATCAGCGGATCCTTCCGGCAGCTGTCGGCCAGGCGGTTGAGGTCAGCACCCCAGGCCTGCCAGAAGGCGGCGCCATCGTCTGTGGAGGCGTCCCGGGTGGGCGGGGTTTCGTACTTTTCGATCAGGTTAAGGAGTCCGCGGAGGGCGGCCTCCCTGCCGGGTGTTTTGATCATGTGGTGTCAGTCCTTTCTTGTAACGATGTGACCAAAGTAACGATGAAAACCCTATTTCCTATATACTTATTTTTTATTCTACTCTTTTACTCCCTTTCAGGTTACAAGGGTTACAATAGGGAGTAGAGCAAGGCGGCAGGCTGTAACGAGCCGTGTAACGATCTGTTACCGCCGCAACCATCAGGCGGCTCAGAGCAGAAACGGAGGCGGGTTTTCAGGGTTCTGGGCGGCGGGCTTCTTTCCGAAGGGCATTTCTGCCGGCGGGAATGTGAGCCGCTCGGCGACCTTCACAAAAGCCTTTTGCGGTCCGTACACGGCGAATCGGTAGGCCTTGCCGGTGCTTGTCCACTCAGGGAAGGACCGCAGGATCTGGCCGATCTCGGTGGAATCCTTTTTCGTGGGCTTGACGTGCATGTCATAGCCCAGGGCGTTCTCCCACAGCTCGATGATGCAGACCATCTCCCCGGGCTTTTTGTCGTCCAGGTACGCCTGGATCTTTCCCGCGCGCCAGTCATCCTCCACGGCGGCGGCCTGCTTCTCCCGGATCACGCCCAGGAGCTCGGGCCGGGGGACGGGCTTCATCTCGTCGGTGGTGCGCTTCTCCCGGGCTTCGGCCCAGCACTGGGCGATGTAGGCCTTGACCTCGATCTCCAGCTCCCAGAGGGCCGCGCCGGTGACGGTGGTGGTGACGGGGAAGAAGCGCCGGTTGCCGGTCTTGTCGGTCAGGAACTGCGGATTGTTGCCGGTGCCCACGAAGAGGCAGCGGCGCGGGATGTCCGTCACCCGGCGGCTGTAGGGCTCGCGGTAGCTGTCCACCTGGCGGGTGAGGTAGCCCTTCACGGCCTCCACCTCGCGCGCCTTGGTCGTGGCCAGCATCTCGGAGATCTCGCAGATCCAGCAGCCCTGGAGGATCTCCACGCCCTCCCGGCCGTCGATGGTGTTCAGCTCCCGGAAGTAGGTGTCGTCCATGGCCAGCCACTGGGTGATGGTGCTTTTGCCGCCGCCCTGCTGGCCGATCAGTACAATGGTGCTGTCCACCTTACAGCCGGGGTTATACAGGCGCTGGATGCCGCCGGCGAAGAGCAGCCGGGAGCACTCCCGGGTGTAGTCATCGTCAGCTGCGCCCATGACCTCCGAGAGGAAGGTGCTGCAGCGGTTCACGCCGTCCCACTCGATGGCGTCCACCAGGTCCTTCAGCGGGTTGACCTGGTGCTCGTACAGGAAGATCGAGAAGGCGTCGAGCACGTTCTGGCGGCTCTTGACGCCCTGCTCCTGGTAGGCCGCATAGAGCAGCTTGTCGTCGGTGTCGGTCCACTCCCGCCACTGCCCGCCCTCCAGGCGTTCGGGCCTGCGCCGCATCACGTTGAAGCGGATGATCTCGTCCAGGTGCGCGGTGGCCACCATGTCCACGGCCAGCTCGTTGACGGTCAGCAGGGCCCGGCGCTTCACGGCGCCGTCGTTTATCCACGTGCTGCGAGCCTGTTCTGTGCGGCTGTGATCTTGTCCCTCATCCGGCTGAGCGCCGGGGACGGTGTAGACGGTCTGGCCGGGGACGAGGGTCTCGTCTCCTGCCCGGTCGGTTGTGTTGCCGGTTGTGTTGCCGGTTGTGGTGTCGGTCGCCAAGTTCTTACCTCCTCCCGGTTGTGATAGGCTTCCCGGATCAGGTCCTCCAGCTCCTCCATCCGCTCGTTGATGCTGCCCCATGTCATGTAGTCACGGCCGGACAGCAGCTCGCCGGGGATGGAGGCGTACTCCTGGGAGGCCCTGGTGAGCACGGTGATCTCCTGCTCCGCGTAGTGCTGCACGGTATCCCATGCCTGCAGGAGCGATTTCTTCACGGCGTCCAGCTTCGCCCGGCGCTGGCGGTGGCGGCCTTCGTCCAGGTCGACCCGGTCCAGCAGGCCGGTGCCGGCACGGGCGTCCAGGATCCGCACCGCCTCGGCGAAGCCGACGTCCTCCATGCGCATCACCCAGTCGATCACCGTGCCGCCGGCGTGGCAGCCGAAGCAGCACCAGCCGCGGTCCGCGGGATAGAGGTGGAGGCTGGCGTCCCGGTCGCCGTGAAACGGGCAGACGATCACGCCATGCCGCGGGGTGTATCCGTACATCTGCACCACGTCCTCGGCGGTGAGGGTTGCCTTCAAGCTGTCCGCGGCGTCTCTGATGTTCATATTGCCACCCCCTCCACGGTGCCCAGGGTGAGGTATTCCACCACCAGGCGGCCGGTCGAGCGAGCGTCGCAGAATCGGAACTGCACGCCGTACTTGGCCGACATGGTGATCATTGCCCGTCTGAGCGTTTCGGGCTTCATCATGGTCAGGGCCTTGCCCTGCTTGTTGCGGGGGCTCTCCCAGGCGTTCAGCCCCGCGGGCGGCAGCTGCTCCTCGGTGAGGATCAGGAGCCGGATGCCCGCGTCCCGGGCGCGCTCGCACTCCCGGGCGAAGCGTTCGTGGTCGCTGCTGGCGATGTCGTGGATCAGCTCCAGCACGTTTCGCTTGGTGTCCACTGCCCGGCGGCCGTCGTGGGCGAGGATGTAGTCCCCCACATAGAGGGCTTGTCTGGCCCAGGGGATCCCGGTCTGGGCCAGATAGCGCTCCACGTTGTTATGCTTGCCCGCCTGCTGGCGGGTGTCCTCCAGGATCATGTCCGCGCCCTCCCGTCAGAAGGGGAGCTCGACCTGCTCCTGGGGCACCTGGGTGTAGCCGGCAGCGGCGTCCGCCTGGGCCTGCTCCATCCGGGCCTTGTCCGCGGCGCTGAGCTCCCGCTTCCGGGGCGTCCGCACCTCGCCGGCGCGCACCTTGCCCACGGGCCAGAAGGCGCAGATCTCGGTGGTGGTGCCGCTGTTGCCGCTGTCCGGGATGTAGTAATCCTTCTCCCGGACGGTGAAGCCCACGGCCAGGCCCGTCAGCTTGCTCTCGTCCCAGTCCCAGTGGTAGCCGTCGTTGGACTGCTCCAGGGCCCAGGCGAGGGCCTCAAAGGCGCGGGTCTGCCACTGCGCGCGGTCGGCAGGGGTGGAGGCGTCCGGGATGTTCAGGCGGGTCACGCCGCGGTATTTGGCGGCGAAGCGGCCGCCCTGGTCGGCGGCATAGCGGCGGTGGAAGTATCCGGCGAACTCGCCCTCCTCCACGTCCACCTGGATGGCCAGGCGCTGGCCGTTGGGGCTGTCCTCGGTCCGTGCGCCGTAGATCTTGCCGACATACGCGCCGGCGGGCAGGGGCTCGAAGCCGGAGCCCTGGGAGCCCTCGGCGGGCTTGAAGTTGCCTTTGTTCGGGAAGTTAATCATTGACGGTTACTCCTTTCTTGACGGTCACCCGCGGCGTGGCCGCGGCGGGGTCTGGCTGTTTCGGCTGGAAGCCCTCCAGCTGGGGAAGGCCGTAGTATTCGCGGATGGCCACGTCCACGGCGCGCAGGTCATTGTCGATCAGCGGGGCGGAGAAGAGGCCCATGGGCGCCTTGACGGTGTCCTTCCCGCTGTTGACGGTGGTGAAGTAGAAGGCGCCGTCCTTCACCGCGGTCTTCAGCACGATGGAGAAGAGGCCCTCCACGGTGATCTTGTCATCCAGGAGGCGGCCGATGGTCTTGGCCTTCTCCCGGCCCTGGTCGGTGGTCTCCACGTGGCTGAGGATGTACACGGTGCGGTCATCCGGCACCGCGCGGGGGATGACTTTCGCCACCAGGTGCCAGTAATCCCGGGCGATGTCGGTGAATTTCTGGTAGCCGACCTCCGTGCTGCGGCGCATGTAAGCGTTGGCCATCAGGTACTGCGCGTCGTCGATCACGGCCACGGGGGTCTGCATCCGGCGCAGGGCATCGGCGATCTGGGTGTAGCTGTCGGTGGTGAGGCTCGGCAGGCTGTTGCGGAAGGGCAGCGGCTTGCCGGCGACGTTGATCAGGGCGACCTCGCCGGGGCGGAAGTTCCGCAGGCTGGCGGACTTGCCGGTGCCGGACTCGCCGAGGATCAGAATGGGGATGGCCATGTGGTGTCCTCCTTAATAAGCTATCTCACAGAAATGGACGGGCGCAGCGGCCAGGCTTCGCGGAGACCTCGGGCGATGTCTGACCCGGGGCACCGAGCCCGGCGGCGCTGGTAAGGGCAGTTCCCCCACTGCTGGGCGCTGGCCGTCCGGGGATCACGCGGGCGTTGGCGGCACCCGCGGCAGTTCAGAGTCGTCACTTGATGATGGTCGACACGTGCGTCACGATCTGCGCGCCGGGGACGGCCACGCCTTCCTCGATCAGCTGGCGCACGCCCGCCTTACTGATCTCCGGCTCGCGGTAGCGCAGCGCCGTGTCGCCGTAGTCCGTGGAGCGCTGCGCCCACTCCACCAGCCGGCGCTCGTCCTCGATCTCTACCGCCGGCATGCGGCGGTAGCTGATAGAGACCAGCGGGGTTTTCAGCTTCTGCCCGTCCAGGATGATGCCGAGATAGTGCCGCAGGCTCTTGGCCCGGTTCTGCGCGGCCTTCTTGCGGGCCATCAGGCGGGTCAGCTCGCAGTCGATGGCCTGCACCTCGTCGTCCAGGTCGAGGGCCCAGAGGGCCATGGACTCGGCCTTGCGGGTGCGCTCCATCTGCAGGGCCTCGAAGGCCTCCACGTCCAGGATCTCGCCGGTCTCGGGGTCGGTGAGGTGGAGGATGGCTTCGTCGATGTCGCGGAATGTGGCTGCCATGCGTTACACCTCCGATCCCATCACGCTGGGCGCGGGCTTTTGGCCGGCCTCGTCCGTGCAGGCCTCCAGCACCGATGCGGCGCCCAGCTCATAGCCGTAGGCCAGCCACTCCCGGCACAACTTGCCCAGGTCGTAGCCGCTCATGGCGTTCCAGATGTACATGATGGCGGTGGTCTGGGCGGTGCGCTCGTCCACGTCCACGGGGGTGTCGATCCTCAGCTTCCAGCGCATCACCCGGGCCTCGTAGCCGTTCGCCTCCACGTACTGGATCGCGGCGTCGGTGCCGATCTGGGCCATCGCGCGCAGGTCGTTCGCATTGCGTACCATGTTCTTGTCCGTCCTTTCGTTCGTTCTTGTCGGTTTTTTACGGTGTCCTGTCGTGTCTTGTCGTTGGTTCACGCCAGCCCCAGCAGGATCAGCCAGCCGGGGATGGTCCACATCAGGGCGACCAGGATGCCCGTGCCGATCCACTGCAGGTCGTGCTTCGTTGTCTCGCTCATGGTGTCGAATCTCCTTTACTTTGGTCGCGCTGTGTGCTACAATGTGGGCGTCGGAGTGGTGTCCGATGTCCTTTCCCCCGGTGCGCTGTTGGCCTCAGCCGCCGGGGTTTTGCTTTGCCAGGGATGCCGCCAGCTCGTCCGCGTACTTGCGCACGGTCCGGGCCAGGCCCTCGGCCAGATAGATCAGGTCCGTCAGGTCCTCCCGGGCCTGCGGGGTCCCGCTGCCGAGGTCGTCGATCTGGGTGGCGATCACGGTCACCAGGGCGCCCAGCTGGCCGGACTTACTGGCCAGGAAGTCGGCCGTGGCCTTGTCAACGTTGGTCATGTCTGCTGTCTCACCTCCTCCCGCTCCTCGATGCCGGCATAGACCGCCAGCTCTGGAGTGATCGGCGCGTTGCCGTACAGCAGCCAGTAGAGGAAGGCCCTGCGCGGGATCTTCACCCTGTTTCCGATCACCAGCACCGCGAAGCCCAGGGCGCTGGGGTTCTCCCGGGCCATGCGGTTGATGCCGTACGGATCAGCGCCAAGAACTTCCGCGACGTCCGCGGGGGTGAGCATCTCCTTGGTGGACCGGACGATCTCGTCGATGGTCACGCTCTCGCCTCCTTCGGCTGTTTGATGGGCGCGCCGCAATCCGGGCAGTACTGGGGGAAGAGCTCATTCCGCCCACAGATCGGGCAGGTGCTGCCGTCGTTGATCACGTTCAGGAGCACGCTGTCGCCCTCGCTTTCGCCCTCGAAGATGTCAATGCTCTCGTCCCGCTCCAGGCTGCGGAACTGCCACAGCAGCAGCGCGCCCTCGAAACAGTCGCGCATCTCACGGGTCTGCAGGTAGGCATACACCTCGTCCAGGGTGAGCCGCCCCTTGGCCTTGTGAATGATGATGTCCTGTCCGTTGTCCGCCCACTCCCAGGTGAGCTTTGCCTTTGCCATGTGGTGTCCGTCCTTTCTTCCGTCCCATTAGTGGGACGATTCAGGCAAAAAAATTTCGCATTTCTCCCGGAAGTCGCTGATGTTCAGCAGGCTGCAGATGGCGTAGACCTCCTTCAACGTGAAGGAACTCGACCCGTTGATCTTGGCAGAGAGCGTGTTTTCGGACATTCCGAGCGCCCCCGCCAGCTCCTTCTGTGTGTACCCTGCACTGACCATCTTCCCCCGGAGCAGGTTTGCGTTGACCATGTTCTCACCTCCTTGCGTCCTGTTTCTGGGACAGAGTGTACCACAGGTACACCACCTGTGTCAACCCATATTTGGGACAAAATCAAATTTTTTTGTGATTTTGTGTTGCTATTTTGGGATGCTTCCATTATAATGGCCTCAAGGAGGATGATACCATGAACGACGTTGTGAGGCGCCTGAACGAAGAAAAGGAGCGGAAAGGCCTATCTTATGCCGACCTTGCTCGCATGACAGGCATACCGAAGTCCACCATCCAGCGCCACTTGACCGGCTACACCGGGAAGCTGCCGCTGGACGTGCTGCAGAAGATCACCAGGGCCCTGCAAATGGACGCAAGGGTCGCCATGATGTGGGACTCCCCGGTGATCGGCGGCTACGATGACAGCGGATTCGACCAGTATGGATACGACCGCGGCCCGTCCGATGATCTGACAGATCTGGAGCGCCGCGTCGTGGATGCCTTCAGATCTGCCAGCCCGAAAGACCGCCGCACCGTGCTGAACGCCCTGGACATCGAAGGATAAAGGAGGGAACCACCATGAATCTGATCAAGTCGTTCCTTACCGGTCATCTGATTGTCGTCATTATCATCGCCGCGATCGTCGTCGCGGCGGTGGTTGTGCCGGCCATCAGGCGCCGTCGGGCAGCAGCTGCGCAGGCTGCCGCCCAAGCCCAGGCGGAACAGGAACGCCGTCACAGGCTTGAAGTGGAGAAGCGGAAGAGGGAAGAGGAGGCGCAGCGCCGTGCCCGGGAAGACGCCGCCAGAAAGCGCGCAGAGGAAGAACAGGCAGCGAGGGACCAGGTGCGGATCGACGCCGCCCTCAGCACTCCCACCGCGATGAGGTTCAAGGTGCCGCACCGGGACCAGGTCAGCGTGAAGACGCTCACCATCACCGAGTTCAAGAAGGTTGTGCCCGACTGCTTTGTGGTCGTTGACCTGGAGACCACCGGCCTGGACTATGGCGACGACGCCATCGTGGAGATCGGTGCCGTCCGGGTGAAGAACAGCCAGGTCACCGAGACATACCACACCATGGTGGACCCGCTCCGGCCCATGCCGGCGGAGGCGACCGCCGTCAACGGCATCACACAGGAGATGGTGGACGGCCAGCCCTGGCTCTGCGAAGTCCTCCCGGCCTTCCTGGACTTCCTGGGCGATGATGTCGTTGTGGCGCACAACGCGACATTCGACGGCAACTTCATCATGCAGGCCTGCCTTCGGCTTGATCTCGCCACGCCGGCCGCCTTCTTTGACACGATGAACCTGGCGCGGTACTGGCCGGAGGCCGCGAACAAGAAGCAGAGCACGCTCCTGAAGGCTGCCGGCATAGAGAATGATCAGGCCCACCGCGCGCTGAGTGATGCCGAAGCCCTGGCGAAGTTCGTGCTCGCCACCTATCCCCGCATGAAGGCCCGGAAGAAGAAAGAAGCGGATGCAAAATGATTTGCCCGAAGTGCAACCGCGAGATCCCGGACGACGCCGTGCTCTGCTGCTACTGCGGGCGGCGCCTCACCGCTGCCGGCGGCGCGCCGAAGAAGCGCGGCAACGGCCAGGGAACCGCCTTCCGCCGGGGCCGCACCTGGAGCGCCCAGGTGGTGGTGGGCTACCGCCTGCCGGATGATCCGGCCAAGAAGCCCATCTCCATCAAGCGCACCAAGGGCGGCTACCGCACCAAGGCGGAGGCCCTGGCCGCCTGTCCGCTCCTGCTGTCCGGCGGGATAGAGCGTCCGCAGCAGGCCCCGCGGCTCTCCTGGTACTGGGACGCCTACACCCGCGCGGAGTACCAGCAGCTGTCGAAGTCCAAGCAGACCGCCTACCGCATCGCCTGGGGCAAGCTGTCCCGGATCCACGACGCCCGGATTGACACGCTCACCGCCTCCATCCTCCGGGACACGGTGGCCGAGGCCGCGCCCACCTACTACACCGCCAAGGACTGCAAGACCGTCCTGACGATCCTCTTCAACCTGGCCGCCGCCGACCGCTACGCAGACAAGGACACGCCCTCGTTCATCACCCTGCCGCAGCTGCAGGAGAAGGAGCGCCAGCCCTTCACGGTGGAGGAGCAGACGGCGCTCTGGCGGCTGTATGAGTCCGGCGACATCCGGGCGGCCATCCCGCTGCTGATGATCTACACCGGCATGATGCCCGGCGAGGCGCAGGCCCTGCGCGTGGAGCACATAGACCTGCAGGCCCACACCATCACCGGTGTCGGCATGAAGACCGCCGTCCGCCGCTCGGCGCCCATTGTCCTCCCGGAGGCCATCCTGCCCCTGGTGGGCGATCTGATCGACCGCGCCCAGGCCAGCGGCTACATCTGGTGCCACAACACGGACGTGTTCTATGCCGATTACTACGCCGCCCTGGAGGCCGCCGGATGCCGCCGCCTGACGCCCTACTCCTGCCGCCACACCACCGCCACCGCCCTGGCCATTACCGAGGGCATCGCCCCGCAGACCGTGCGCAAGTACATGCGATGGTCCACCACAAAGATGCTGGACCGCTACGCCCACCCGCAGGCCGCCGATGTCCAGGAGGCCGCCAGCGCCCTCAAGCGCCTCGTCTGAACGTTGGGAACAGGCTGTTGGGAATAATCCATCCCGCCCTCTGCCTGTGTTGGGAACCGTGTTGGGAGTAGCGGACAATAGCGCACAATTCCGCGCCAGAGAAGCCCCAAAAACAGACAAAAAAAGAGCCCCGCAGATCCAGTATCTGCGGGGTTTTTGGCGGAGAAGCCGGGATTTGAACCCGGGCTGGCGGTAAAGCCACTACTCCCTTAGCAGGGGAGCCACAAACCGCTCAACCGTGCGCGCTTCTGGTGTCGGTGTTGGGAACGTGTTGGGAATAGTTACTCCACCGTCTCATCCGGCACTTCCGGCAGCCCGGCCACGCTGGTCAGCAGGCTCAAAATCCCCGCCAGCAGGCTGGCAGACCCCACCATGATCCAGTTAACCTCCGACAGCACCGCGGAGGTGCCGATGGTGGCCACGGCGGTCTGGGCGATGGTCTTCAGGGCGCGGATGCCGGCAGCGGCGAACCACTTGCCCCAGTCTCTCTTTTTCATGCGCTCACCTTCTTCTTCAAGTCTGAAATCTGTTCTCCCATGTCCTTGATCTTGACCTCCACGGCGGTCATGCGCTCCACCAGGCCGTTGTGCTTGTCCACCTTGTGCTCCAGCTGCTCGAGGCGGTAGATCACCAGGTGGGCGCTCTTCCGGTTGGCGAGGTACACGCCGAACAGCGACAGCAGCCCGGTGCCCAGGGCGGAGATGGCCGGGATCCACGGCTCAATCATGGTCCGTCACCTCCTTTGTGGCCTCTGCCAGCGGGCAGACGTCCAGGATGCGCCGATACTGCTGATAGGTGGCGCCCTCGACGCGGATGGTGTAGGTCTCCACGGGCTGGCTGAGGGCGGTCCAGGTGGCCGGGCCGCAGACCCCGTCCACGGTGAGCCCCTGCGCCTTTTGGAAGGCCCTCAGTGCGGCGTCGGTCTTCTTCCCGAAGACGCCGTCCGGGGTGCCGGGCTCGAAGCCCCAGGCCACAAGGAAGGTCTGCAGGGTGCGTACATCGTCGCCCTGGCTGCCCTTGCGGAGGGTGCGGTGCATGGGGCTGACGGGGATCTCCTCGGGGCTGTACAGCCCGCGGGGGATCGCGTAGTGCGTCCAGCCGCCGCTCTTTAGCGTGCCCTCCTCCACGTTGCGGGAGCAGTGGATCACCCGCCCGGAGCCCAGGTGCATGCCGGTGTGCTCCATGCGGCCGGACTTGCGGCGGAAGAGCACGCAGACCACGTCGGGCATCTGGGCGATCTCCCCGCGCTGGGTCCAGTTGGACGCGGTGTCCCACTGGGAGGTGGCGCCGCTGCCGGCGATGTCCAGCCCGGCCTGCTGCAGGAGCCAGCGGGTAAAGCCCCGGCAGTCGAACATCCGCACGCCGCCGCCCCACTTGCAGGAGGAGCAGCTGCCGCCCTTCAGGGCGAGACAGCTCGAGAGGATCGTGGGGTTGTCATCCCGGACCCGGCGCCGGCGGGCGGCCGGGGTGCATTCCTCCCCCCAGGCGCCGAACACGTAGGGCCAGCCCAGGCACAGGGGCGCCAGCTGCCGGATGATTTCCGGCGCCGGCGCTCCCGCGTTCTTCAGGCCGTCCAGGACGGTCTGGACCTGTTCAAGAGTCTGCATTGTCTTTCCCCTCCAGCACGCTCACCCCGTCGCCGTTGTCGTCGGGCGGGTGCATCCACTTCTCATACCGCTCCCAGCGCTCTGCCCTGCGGTTGATCTTCACCGCCCCGGCAAAGATAAGGGCGGCAGACAGGGACAGGATCAGGACAACAGCCAGTACCGCCATGCCGCCGCCTCCTCTCTTATTCCGCCGGAGTCTCTGCGGGTTCGTTCGTCCAGGTCTTGCGCTCCACCGGGCCCTGCTCGATGGTGCCCCACTCCACCGCGTCCACCTCGAAGCCGTCCGTGTTGGTAGCGGCAGACGCGCAGAACAGGTGGTACTGCCGTTCCATCTCTGGCCGCGTGCCGGTCTTGTAGACGGTGGGCTGGGCGGTGCCGTTCTTCACGGACTTGCGCTGTGCATAGTAGAACATGGGCATTCTCCTTTCTGTCAGCCCTCAAGGGCTGCAATCCGGGCTTCAAGGGCGGCAAGCTGTTCCGCCACGGTGGTGGGCGTCACGTTGGTGCCGGGGGTGATGACAGTTCCGGGCGCAATGGCCTGTGTGGCCTTGTAGAGCGTGCCGTTTACGGTCAGCAAAGACCCGGCGGTGTGGGTACTGGCGGCGGTGGACTTGTCTGCCGGGGCGATGTCGTTGCTATCGGTGACATCCTCGCAAAGAAACTCGATGATCAGCGCGTCAGCAGTCAGGGCACGGAAGTAGAAGCCGAAGCCGATCTTGGTCGGCTCATCGGGCGTCCAGATGACGTGCCATTCGGTGATGCTGTTGTTGATGTCGGCAATCATGTTGTTGGTAAAACTCGGCGCGACAGGGGCAGAGTCGCTTTCTTTCTTCCGCATAAAGACCAATGCGGAGTCAGAGGTGCCAACCTGTGTCACCGTGCCGGAGATGTACCGTGCCGTCAATTTGTAGGTATGGAACGGCTCGAGATCCAATTCCACCATGTCGTTGCTTGTATTCCAATTGTTCAGGAAATTCACACCGTTTTGAATGGACACCATCGCATATGTGCTTGTGTTGCCGATCGCGTCCACGCGAACCCGGTTACCCCAGCCCTTGGAAACCCGAACCTTGTTGTTCGTCATGACTGACCCCGGCTTGCCGTATGCCTCAACTGGGATCGCTCCCGGTTTTGTCGCAAGAGCGGCTCTCGCCATTGTGGTGGCATGGTCGGTCTGTTCTGCCGCTGTGACATCCAACAGGGTTAGCTCGTACTCCGCGTTGGTAAAGGTAGTCCCGGTCGCACACCACAGCCATGCGGACAAGTCAGCGCCGTCATCGCTGGTGAAATCACGCAGACCCCAGCCTTCATCCTCGATGCACTGAGCGTAGTGGTTTGTGAAAGCGCTGGTCGACCCGGCCTTGTACGGGGTGGGAGCCAGCGGGAACGCACTAGAATGCGCCGTGTTAAGTGCCGCCGAACCGCTCAACAGCCTCATCTGGTACTGGTACTCATGCCCCGCGATGGTAGGACATCCGGCGATCACCTGTGCGGCGGTCTGGCTGGATGTCTGCGCCAGCAGATTGCCTACCATGCGGACGAAGAAGTTCGCGGTAGACACGCCGTTCAGCTTGATCCTGTTCCCATTCCGGGTCACGGTCACGCCAGCCACGGTTGCAGTCTGCTCTCCGGGAACCCAGCCCCAGTCAACATGCCCGCTACCGTCAAGGATTGCGGTCTTGTCTGCCTCACTCGCCGCCCCGATGTTACCCATCGCCGTGTTTTTCTGCGCGTCCGTCAGGCTCTGGGCGGTGTCGTATCTCACGGCGCTTGACGCCGCCGCCCTTGCATCCGCCGCGGCGGATGTGGCGTCTTCCGCCGCTTCCACCGCTTCTGACGCCGCGGCCTGGATCGCCGCCAGATCCGGGATCACCTCCCCCGGGTCCACCGCCGCGTCCGTCTCGGTGCGGATCACCGTCCCGGAGAGCGCCAGCACCGTGGTGGCGGTGGTGCCATCCACCAGCTTGATGGAGATCAGCACCCGGCCGGGGTAGGCGAAGCACGCCTGGGGAAGCGTCACGGAGCAGGGGGTTGCGTTCAGGGTCTGGCCGCTGAGGGTGACCTGCCGCACAGCGGCGCCCTTCACGCCCTCCAGGGCGACGGTGGTGCCGTCGGGGCGCAGGGCCGTGCCGCTGACGGTGCCCGCCAGCAGGGCGGCCTCGGGCTCGGCGGTGTTGGCCACCAGCGCCGTGAAGGTGTAGGCGTTGTTGTCGCCCATGGCGAACTGGTGCGGCGCGGTCCGCAGCTGGGGCGGACTGGCCAGGTCGGTGATGAACTCGGTGAGGAACTCTGCCATGTTAACCTCCTCCTTAAGTGCTCAGACCGGCGCGCGCCGCGTCGCTGAGCTTTCTCGGTGTGATGGAGCCGTCGGCGATCTGCCAGCCGGCCAGGGCGCCGGTGTCGATGCGGAAGACGTCCCCCAGGGTGACCCGGTTGAAGCGCATCCGCAGCGCGTCCCACTCGTAGGACTTCACCTGCGCCCGGGTGGTGAGCCCCAGATCCGGGTGATCCACCCGCACCCAGTCGTACAGGCTGACCCGCTCCAGGGCCTTGTACTGGGCATAGGCCGAGGACTTCCCCAGCTGCACGAAGGTGACCTCCAGCTCCACCTGGGGCTCGTCCTCGTGGCTGTCGGAGAAGCACGCCTCCGCCTGCCGGAGCATCTCGGCCCGGGCGGTCTCCTCGGTGTATGGGTTGCCGTCCGGGTCATCCTCGCCCACCTTCACGCCGGTGGACAGGTACTTCCACGCAACCATGGGATAGTTGCCCGCCAGTGGGCTCTCCACCCAGATGTTGCCGCCGCCGGAGGTGTCCAGGTAGAGCACGCTGCCGTCGCTGTTGGCGCCCACGGGGATCACCCGGGTGACCACAGTAGAGAAATCCCGCTTCCAGGTGACGCCGGTCATGTTGATGCCGTAGACGATGCGGAAGCCCCGGTCGTCGCCGTTGTTCTGCAGCAGGAAGAAGTCCCAGTTGTCGCGGATGAGCCGCGCCTTCGCCTGGGTGACCAGGCCGGTGTCCGGGCTCAGGATCGCCTCCACGGGGGAGGACCCGGCGGACCAGCTGGTATTGATGGGCACGGACGTGTCCTGGGTGTAGATTGCCGGCTTGTCCGTGGCGCCGAGGATGTTCGCCCGCAGGTCCAGCACGGCGTTGGGCAGGTCGGAGCCCACCACGGTGAGCCCGGCCATCACCTGCGCGCTGTAGTCATAGCTGACGTGCTGGCCGGAGGCGGTGAGCCCCGAGGGCGTCACGGTGACCTCGGTCAGCCGGAAGACCTGCGCGCGAATGTTTCTCGCCGAGGTCTTCAGGGCGTCGATGTCCTCCTGGGTGGCCTCCCGGACGTATTCGCACTCGGCGCGCTTGCAGTAGCCCGTCTCGCCGGTGGACAGCTTCACGGTCAGCCACTCGGAGCCCGCGATGCTCACATACAGCCGCGTGCCCTGCGAGAGGCTGAGCTTGCTCTGGGGGTCGCCGGAGCCGAGGTTCTGCCAGCAGCCCTGCACCCAGGTGGTGTAGTCGTTGGGCACCTTGCAGCGCCAGTTCCGGCCGCTGTAGCGCACATAGGCGCCCACGGCGTAGGTCTTGCCAGGCTCCCAGGCCGGGTAGCGGACGTAGACGTTGGAGTCGTACAGGCCCGCGCTGGCCACCTTCACCACCCAGATCTCGTAGCCCAGCACGATGCCGCCGCTCGAATCAATCGCCGGGGTGTCGCTCATGGGCACCGGGGCGCGCACCAGCATCCAGGGCTGGATCAGCTGCCAGCGGTTGTCCGGGGTGAGTGGGTGCTCCAGGCTCAGGGAGTAGTCCCCGCCGGCGGTCTCGGAGATGGTGCACTTGGTGGGGGTCAGCACGGCCATGCCGAGGCTGGCGCCGAAGCTGCGCTCCCCGCCGTCGTGGAGGGTGATCAGGCCCTCGGACTCCTTCGTGCCGGCAGGCGGGTCCGGGTCCACCGGGGGCTCCGGGTCCGGCTGCTCGTAGGTCACGGTGAGCACCATCTGGCTCATGTGGGCCACGGCCCGCGGGTTGCTGGCGGAGGCGTTGCCCCAGCTCTTGTACTCGAAGGTCAGGGTGTTCGTGCCGCCGACGATCTCCCCGGTCAGGTCCACCACCGTGGTGTCGTAATACTCCAGGTCGTGGCCGTTGACCCGGAGAATCTCCGCGCCGCCCACCGCGTCGTTGGTGGTGACGGTCAGGCTCGCCCCGGTGATGGTCGCATCATCCGGCAGCGGCACCGTCACGGAGCGGTAGGTCGTGCCCTTGGTGACGTTGTAGACCTGGCCGCTGCTGTTCTTCTTCCAGGTGCTGACCACATCCACGTCTTCCACGGCGATGGCCTTCTGCACGGTCTGGCTCATTACAGCCACCTCCAGCGCGGGTCAATGCTCACCGAGGTGACGGCCCCGGTCCAGCTGATCGTGGTGGTCTCCCCGGACGGCAGCCACATTCCCCGGAAGCCGTTGTAGAACAGTTCGCACAGGCTGCAGAGGTTCTCCGAGCCGTCCAGGCTGGTGACCATGGCCGCGTCCGTGTCCACCACGAAGCCGTCCATGCCCTCCTCCAGCGCCACGCTGAGCACGGAGCCCGTGCCCGTCTCGGAGCCGTCGCCAACGGTGAGCACGATGGTCCCCGTGCCCTCCACGCGGTACTTCGGCCGCGCCGGCACGTCCCCGCGTCCCAGGATCGTGGTGCTCCCGTCCCCGCTGGCGGTGATCGCCGTCACCGGCTCCGGCGGGTACTCTTCTTTCAGGGGCTGGACGAAGAAGGCCACGCTGCCTTCGTAGACGTTCTTGAAGATCCGGGTGGCCTGGGCCTCTTTGATCACCCGGGCGTCGTAGCAGAAGTTCGGCTCGGAGGAGAGCACCAGCTTGCCGCTGCCACGAAGCCACGCGGCGATCTCCCGGTGATCCATCACGCGCCGGTTGGCGATGGTCACGGCCTTGTAATAGCCGTCGAATACGCCCTCGCCGTCCGGCAGGAGGATGGAGCCTGGGCGGCCGGGTATCTTGGCCTCCTCCACGCGCTCGGCGGGGTACACCACAGGAGGGATGCCCGTGACGATCACGCCCATCTCGCGCGAGTCGCGCCCGTTCCAGAGAAACCAGGGTTCTGCCATGGCGGTCACCTCCTTGTGTTACTTGCGCGCGCCGAAGCCCCTGCGCAGCTGCGCTTGAGCCTGCGCCATCGCGCCGGCCAGGGCGTTGACATCGCCGCCGCCATTTTGATTGTAGTTGCCGATGTACAGGTTGCTGATGGCGGACAGCGATCCGCCGCCGTTGCCGAAGCTGCCGGCACCGCTGCTCAGGGCCGCCGTCGCTCCGTTGAGCATACTGATGGCCGAGGCCACCAGAGCGGACGCCGCACCGCCCACCGCGGGGGCGGAAGCGTCGACGGCGTTGGCCGCGTTTGTCATCTCGGTGCTGGTGGTGGTCATCACGTCCTCGAGCAGCTGCGTCACCTGGAAGGGGTCCAGCTCGCTGGTGCCGTTCCAGTACTTCTGCAGCTCCTCCATGTGGCCGGCGTCCAGGATGGTAGACAGGAACTCCGCGTAAGGCTGCAGGGCCTTCAGGCCCTTGTCCACCTTGGCAGGGTCGCCGAGCTTGATCTGGCCGAGCCAGTCCTTGTCATTCGGGTCGATGCCCAGGGCGCTGGTGGCGATCCCGATTACCTCGGAGAAGTCCGAGGCCTCCTCGCCGAGCTTCACCGCGTCGGTGTTTGCCTGCTGAATCACTGCGTCGATCCGCGAAGCGGTGTTCGCAAGGTTCCAATTATGCGCCATCACGGCAGGCGCAGACGCGACAGCGATCACCGCGGCGTCCATCCCGACGAACTTCAGGGCGTCCATTGCGAAGGTGCCCCAGGTGAGTCCGGGCGCACCGGTCGCGGGCCCGATGGCGGGAGCCGTCGTGGGTGTCGTTGGCGTCGTGGGCGTCGTGGTGGGTGTCCCGCCGTTTCCGCCCGTGGGCAGGCCCTTCCGGGCCACCAGATCCCGCAGGGAGTTGAGCCCCTGCGCAAGAGTCAGGCCGGTGGAGGCGACCTTCAGCGCACCCACCGCGCCGGCGATCAGTGCGATGGCCGTCACCACGCCGCCGCTGTTCTTGCTGAGCCAGTCAAAGGCGCCGTTCAGGTCCGTCAGCACGTTCTTGGCCGCTTCGACAACGCCCGTAAAGTCGGTGGTGGTCAGGTTCGTGACAATGTTTTCAATGCTCTCGCCCAGCTGGGCCAGCAGCTTTTGGCCCTCTTCGCTCTGGACGAACTCGGTCAGGCTTTTGGCCAGGGAGCTCACAGCCTCGGCGATCGTACTGATGGACGGGGAGAGTGCGTTGAGCAGCTCCAGCTTCAGCGTCTCCAGCCGGCTGTTCATGTCCTTGACCTTGTCGGCCGTGTCCGCCAGGTTGTTCACCGTATCCTCGGACACCACCGGCGCCTCGTGCATCCGCTTGCGGAACTCGTCCGTGCCGCCGGCGATAATGCCGTTGAGGTCAGCATAGGACTTGCCGAAGAGCTCCATTGCAATGGCATCCCGTTCGCTGGCGTCCTCAATCCCGCCCAGGGCATCCAGGGTATCCAGGAGGACGTCGGACCAGCTGCGCTTCTTGCGGATGTATCCGCCCATGCCGTCCTCGACCCACGCCATGGTGTTCACCATGTTGTCGCCGACCTGGATCACCTCGTCGTCGGCGGACGCCATGGCCTTGCTCATCCGGCCCTGCGATTTGGTCAGGTCCTCCACGGAGGTGCCAAAGAACTGCGCAGCATAGCCCAGCTGCTGATACTCGGTTGTGCTCATGTGGGCCGCCGTCGCCGCGTCCCGGGTGTTATCTGCCCAGTCCGCCGCGTCGGTGGAGGCGTCCCAGATAGCCTTGCCCATCTGCGCGGCCTTCTGGATCACCCGGTCGAAGCCGCTGGTGATCTTGTCGATGGCCCCGGTGATCGCCTGCACGTCCAGCTTGTCAGCGATGCCGCCCACGGATGTGCCCAGGTCATCCGCGGACTCCTTGGCGCCCTGGGCTTTCTTGTCCACCTGCGCCAGATCATCGGCCACCCCGGACACGTCGGTCTTGCCCAGGGCGTCCATCGCCGAGTCTGTGTTCTTGATCGCCGTCTCCGTCTGGATCAGCGTCGCCCTGGCTTGCGCCAGCTTCGTGCGCCAGGCGTTGGCCTGGGTGCTGTTCTCGCCGTATTGCTTCTTGACCTGCTCCAGCGCCTTCTCGGCCGCGCTGACAGCCTTCTTCTGCTCTTCCAGCTGCTGCTTCAGGATGCTGGACTTCTCCGCCAGGAAGGCGGCCTGGTCGCCGGTCTGCTGATATGCGGCCTCTGCGACCTTCAGCTCCGCGCCCATGGCCTTGACGGCCCCGGACGCCTGCCGCATCTGCTGCTGAAACTTCGATACGCCGGAAGCCTCGAGTTGTGTTTTGATGGTTGCCACGCAGTTCACTCCTCCCCGGCGACCTGCTGAATGATTCGCTCACCCGCGGCGACCATGGCGGCCTCGCAGGCGGCTTTTGCGCTGTTTACAGCGCGCCGGATGAATGGGTTCTTCTGGCGGACACTGCTGCCGCTCTCCAGCGACCTGGCGATCATCGGGAGCGGCACGCCGTTCGGGAATCCCTTTTCCGTCCGCCGGGTATAGCCTTCAATGCTGACGGAGGTGCTTCTGCCGTCGTCGGTGTCGTCAAAGCGGGCAATGCCCACGCCGGCGGCAAGATCGGCGGCATCCTCCGGCGTAATGGCTGCCAGCGGTGCGTTGAACGGGTGCCCGGGGTTTGTGTCCGTCGGGAGGTTCTGGGCCGAAGCCGCCACCGCTGCGGCGATCACACCAGCGCCGTCGTACAGCGCAGCGGTGACCACCGCCCGGGCCGCGTCGCCCACAGCCTCCAGGCGCGCGACCTCTTCATCCAGGCCTACAACGAAGCCCTTGGCCACGCGCTCACCTCCTCAGGGTTGTCAGTTGGTCAAAATGTTATTCCCGCGCCGCAGCTGGTGCTGTTCGTCGTCGTACCGCTGCCGGTAGACATACAGATCCAGCACCATCCCGGGGCGCATCCGTTGGATCTGGTTGAACTGCAAGCCGGCGATCAGCCCATACGCCACCGCCTTCCGATAGGTCAGGCGTCCGGCTCGTCTTTTTTTTCGATCTCCTCCAGCACCGGATCACGGGTGCCTTCGTTCCCGCTCTCCATCTGGAAGCCCTCCCGCATGGCAGCCACGCAGGCCACCACCAGCGGGATGCGCATCCTCGGCGGGAGCCGCCGCAGGTCGTCGATGCTGATGTCCTTCTGCCCGGGCTCCGCACCTTCCCGCAGGAGCACCCAGGCCAGATAGAGCAGCGGGGCCGTCTTTCCGCCCGCCGTAACGTCGTCCAGGAGGCCGCGCACATCGCTGTAGCCGCCCTCCTCCAAGTCCGCCAGCGCGCCCATGGTCATCTCCAGCCGGCGCTTCTCGCCGCCGATCTCAATCTCCGGGCGCTGCTTTTCCATGTTCACTTCGCTCACAAGTTTCTCCCCCTTGTGCAAAAGTCGGGGAGGGCGTTGCCACCCTCCCCGGTGCGATTATCAGGGCGTCACGCCCGCCTTGCCCTTCAGCCAGGCCAGCGCCGCGGCCTCGGTCGTGAAGACCTGCCGCTCACGGTACTGCACGCCGTTGGTGGCGTCCAGCTCCACGCCCCAGCCCTTGCCGTTCAGGGTGGGCGTCTGCCACTCAACAGTCTCGCCCTTGGTCTGGGCGGTCTCGCTGTTGATGGTGAAGCTCACCTTGTGGAACCAGTAGCCCACGTAGGACTTCTGCCCATTGACGATCAGCGTCTGCATGAAGCCCACGCCCACGGCGATCTGGTTGTCGTCCACCATGTGATAGGTCGTGGCGCTGGAGGCCGTCGCCGCGCGCTCGATGCCCAGGAGCACCACCAGCGCGTCGTCCAGCTCAGTCAGGCCGAGCTCGATGTCGTAGCCGGTGAGGCCCTTGTAGTACTCGGCGAGCTTGTCGTCGCCATAGAGGCTCTGCTCGTCGTAGTTGTAGGTGATGTTGCCGCTGATCGCGTGCTCAGCGACCATACCGGTGCCGTAGGTGATCGCGCTGTAGGCGGTCTCCGCAGAGATCGGCGCGAACGTCAGGTACTTCATACCCACCGCAGCCATTGTGTCACTCTCCTCATTCAAATTTTGCCGGGGCCGCGCTCTGCCACACCCACTCGTAGTGGATCAGCCTGGTGTCCTGCTCATACTGCACGGAGTTCAGGCGGTAGCACACGTCCAGCCCCTTCAGACAGCCCGCGACGGCCCGCATATCGTCCGCCGCCAGCCGCCGGGTAAACAGGTCGATGGTGCCCTCCAGCACCTCCTCCGCGTGGGTGTCGTCCCCGGCCAGGCTCTGGCCGCCATCGATGGCGATCACGCCCCAGGCGTCCGAGACGTCGCCCGGAGGCGTAGCCCATGCGAAGGCCGTGAAGGGGATGCCGGTGGCGTTGAGCGCCTCCAGGAGCTCGGAGAAGGTCGTCATGTGTTCACTCATGCCGGCCCCTCCTCTCTCTCCAGCGTCAGCTCAATGGCGAAGTCGCTCCGCACATATGTGCGGATGATCCGGTAGCGGGTGCCCTCAAAGGCGCAGACCCGCTCGCCCTGGTACTCGCTGTAGTCACTGAGCACCAGCGTCCACTCCGGTCGGTGCCCGTGGGTCATCGCCTCATAGACCTCGCGCATGCCGACGCTCTGCACGTCGCAGTACACCTCGCGCCCGGTCTCTGCCGGCGTCTGAAACACGCCCCGGGGCTCCGGAACACCTGCGAGCAGGGTCACGGTGGAGGACCTGATCACTCAGCATCCCCCCCAGTCCGTGTAACCGGTCGCGATCTGCAGGGCGCCTTTCTGAGCGTCGTAGGAGGCCGCCAGCCGGTCGTAGTCATCCGGCTTGCCGAAGTGCATCCGCACATAGGTGAGCACCGCGCGCTGGACAAGCTCGTCCGGCTCCTCGGTCAGCACCCCGGCAATCCCGAGATCAAGCAGGGCCGCCTGGATCAGGTCGGTCAGCTCGTCGTCGTATGCGCTGGTTGTCAGCCGCAGCGCCATTTTTGCTTTGTCAAGCATGCTCTCACCTCAATGGAAAGGGCGGGAGGAAGATCCCCCCGCCCTGTGGTTAGTCAGCCGATCAGGAAGCCGCCTTGGTGTAGCGGACGATGCCGACGCCGGTGGGCTTGCCATCGCCGAGGGCCATGCCGCGGAAGACGACGCTGCCGGCACGGAAGCCGACGGACTCGTCGCGGTCAACCGCCACGTCCTTGGCCAGGTTGAAGACGTAGCCCTCCTTCAGGTCGCCGAAGATCACGTCGGTGCCCACGCCATCCTCCAGGATGACCGGATAGCCGAGGATGTTGAACTTGGCCGGGGCCTGAGGATCGGCAACCACCACGGGCTGCTTCTGGGTGGTCTGGATGTTCAGCACGTTGCCGAAGAAGGTGGCGCGGCTCATCACGAAGCTGGCGCCCGGGTTGTACTCGGTGGGCAGGGCGGCGATGATCGTCATCAGGTCGGTGTAGGTCATGGCGGCCTTGGTGTAGGTGCCGGAGCCGGTGATGGTCGCCAGGCCGGTGGGCTCGTTGGTGCCGGTGCCGGCAGCGATCTTGGTGGCGATCAGCCGGAAGATCTTGTTGGCGAGGCGGTCAACCAGCCAATCCTCGAAGGCAGGCACAGCCATGGCGGCCACGTCGGCGGTGATCTCCACGGTCTTGATGAGCTTGTAGGCGCCCAGGCTCACATGGGCCAGCGCGTCTGCGGAATCGTTCGCGGCGGTGCCCATGGCCACCACGGCGGCGGCGTTCACGGTGCCCTCCACGGGGATCTCCACGAAGCTCGGGATGTGCATCAGGGTCACGGCGTTGACGATGGGGTAGAGCTCCAGCTTGCCGTAGATCTTGTTGACGGTCTCGGTGGGGATGGCGTAGTTGCCATTGGCCAGGGCGGTGCGCTCCTCAGCGGTCACCTGCTTGCCCTGCATCGCGGCCAGCCAGGCGTCGCGATATTCCTTGGTATCGATGGCATAGGTCATTCTGGTTTCCTCCTGTTCGGTCTGTTCGATGATCTGCACCGGGGCAGTGCCCTGGGCGATCTGCTGCCGCTGTTCCTCGGCCGCGGCTGCCGCGTTGCGGAGCTCCTCGTCCTGAGCGTTCAGGGCGCGGGCTTCGGCCTCAAGCGCGTCCAGATCGGCGTCGGGCTGATTCATCAGCTCCGCGATCTGCGCCTTGCGGGCTTCGATCTCTTCATGTGTCATTGTGACACCTCCAGCAGGTTTCTGATCCTCTCCCGCTGCGCCTCACGCCGTTCGGCCTCGAGTCTCTCCGCTCGCTCCTGTTCGATCGCTCCGTCGATCAGGGATCTGGCCGTCAGGAATGTGTTCGGGTTCGCAGGGAAGCAGACCGGGCTCACGTCATAGACCTTCGCGATACGGTCAATGACGCGCGTATGTGTTCCGCGCTCCACGTGGTCCTCGGCCACGGTGAAGGCGAAAGACATCTGGGGATAGTTCCCCGCGGCGATCTCGTCGTAGATCGCGCGGGATCTGGCCGTCCGGCTCAGGTCTGTCACCTGGTGCAGGCCGTGCTCGTCGGTGTTGATCTTTACCGTGCCGGCGCTGCTCCTGGCATAGACCGGGCCCTCATGATCCACGCGGAAGACCACGTCGGTCATGTCGGCCTCGTCGAAGGCGTGCGGGTCAATCCGCTCGTTATAGTCGACGCCATCCACGCTGAAAAGCGTGTACTCGTCAAAGGTGGAGGCGTATCCCTCAACGATGTAGTCGGGCTCCTGACCTTCAGCCGTCCGAAGCGTCAGCTGCATCATCCGGATCTCCCGGTTCGGGTTGCTCGCCATCCTGCTCACCTCCTGGTGCTTCGTTCACGTTATAGTACTCACCCCGCGCCGGAATCTGCGAGCCGTAGGGTTCAGGCAGCGGCGCCAGGTTCAGGATCTCCCGCAGCTCGTTGCGGGTCATCAGGCCGCGGTCGGCCATCTGGCTGATGGCGTTCATCTTGTCCGCGTTGGACATGTACTGCAGCCGGTTCGAGGTGAACCAGATCCGGTTGCCCATCTGCCGCTCCCGCGTGGAGAACAGCATCCGCGTCATGACCTCAGAGAGCTGAACCGCCAGCCACTCCACCGCGCCCTCATAGAAGGCCAGCCAGGCGTCGCCGAAGGACTTGTTTTCGATGATGTCCTCGTTGACGCCGAAGTACATGAACACGTTCTCCCGGATGATCCGCAGCTGCTCGGCGTCCACCTTGTAGCCGTCCTGCTTGACCTGGGTGATGTCCTTGTACGTGTTCGGCCAGAGCAGGAGGCCGCCGCCCCGCCCGGAGAAGTTGTTGGCGTCGAAGCGCTTCCGCTCCCGCGCCAGATCCTCGTCCCGGCTCCAGTTGGTGGCCGTGGCCATGAACCGGAAGGTGGCGCTGTTCTTGATGCCCTCCTGGATGCCCTGCCGCTGCATTTCGATCAGGTCAAGCACAGGCCGCAGCGCCCGGTTGTCCTCGCCGAAGAGCTCAGAGTCCATCTGGAACCGGGTCAGGATTCCGACGCGGCTCAGCTCCATCGCGCTGGCCTTCTGGTCCTTGAACTTGAACCGGACAAAAGGCACGCCGGCGGAGTTCTGCACCAGCTCCCAGCTGTCCGGCACGATGCCGATCACGCCCACGGCCTCGCCGTAGATCCCCAGCACCGGCACCAGGAAGGCCGTATTCTTCGCGTACAGCGTCACCGCCACACGGTAGAGGAACTGCGGCCAGGTCTGGAACTCGTTCGGCTGTACGGCCAGCTTGGATTGAAGCCCGCGCTGTGCGGCGCCTACAACGTTCGGCTGCAGCTTCGCCGCGTGCCGCCCGTGGGCGTCCAGCGCCGCCCGGATCAGGTCGCTCTCAAAGATGGAGCCCGACCAGGTGCGGAAAGACGGGGTATACCCGTCCAGCAGCCGGAAAACGTCATAGCCGCCGGCCCGCACGGGCTCCCGTTTCCCGAAGATTTTCTCGAAGATGCCCATGCTCTGTCACCCCCTCTTGTTTGCGAGCTGCTCGCCCGCCTCCGCCCAGTGGTTCGCCCTCATGCACATCGCGTCCAGGATCGCGGCCACGCCGTCCACGTGGGCATTCTTGTTGATCTTCACCAGCTTCTTGCGCGGGTGCGCGCTGGTGCAGCTCTCAATCTGCTGCGCCGCGTCCATCAGGTGGATGGCCAGCAGGTCGTTGTCGTTGGCGCACCGGATCTGTCCGCCGCGCAGCATCCCCTCAAAGGTGTCCTCCACCCCGGTCAGGTTGTAGCCCTGGTAAACGCTGTCCATATGGAAGCCGTACTGCTCCATCTCCTGGACGAGGTACTGCGCGCTGTACCGGTCGTAGCCCACAAACAGCGGATAGATCTGGTACTGCTCGATCAGCGCCGTAAACCACCGGTAGCAGTCGCGGTAGTCCACGAACTGCTCCCCGCTCAGGGTCAGCAGCCCACGCTCCACCATAATCCCGTACGGGATACCGTCCCGCGCGGTGGCCTCCCCCAGCTTCTCCCGCGGCATGAAGAAGTGGCAGAAGGTCCAGATCACGCCGTCGCGCTCAATCAGCACACAGCAGGCCGTCAGGTCGGTGGTCTGCGACAGGTCAATGCCGCCCAGGGCGTAGGAGTCCCGGAAGTCCTCCAGGGTGTAGTGCCACCCGAAAGCCTTGCGGATGGTCTCCGCCGGCAGCCACGCCAGGCTGGCGTTCTGTTGGATGTTGCAATACTTGGTCAAGAACTCGCTCTTCTTTGAGAGCGAGCCCTCGGCCACCGCGATCTCCTCCAGGATGTAGTCCACCGAGACGCTCACGCCCAGGTTGGGCATGGACTTTCGCAGCTCGTTGATGTCGTTCCACTTCTCCACATCGTCGATCATGTAGAGGAATGGGGCCAGCCGCGTCTCCTTGCTGGTGCCGTTCAGCACCGCGGTGCACCGCCGCATGACCTCGTCGTACAGGCCGCCCTGGACGAAGTTGGCCGTGGAGGTGTAGAAAAGCAACGGCTCCTCCCAGGCGCCCTGGGAGCTCTTCACCACCTCGGCCTGCCGCAGGCCGGGCTCACCCTCAAAGGCCGCGAACTCGTCCAGGATGCCCATGCTGATGTTCAGGCCGTCGGACTTCTTCGCGCTGAATGCCAGCGGCTTGGCGCTGGCGTTGTTCGCCTGGATGTACAGGTCCGTCCGCCGGCGCCGGGTCAGCCGGTCCATGGTGGGCTCTTTGCGGATCGTCTGGTAGATCCCCTCATAGCACAGCCGCGCCTGGTCCAATTTCGTCGCGCAGGAGTAGACGTGATTCCCATAGCCGCCGTCCACAAACAGGTGATGACAGCCCAGGTGGCTCATCATCGCCGTCTTGCCCTGCTTCCTGGCGATCACCAGCACGACCTCACGGAACTGCCTTCGGCCCCGCTCGTCCACGATGCCGTACACAACCGAGATGAAAGCCCGCTGCCAGAGCTCCAGCTTGACCAGCCCCGGCGCCAGCGGCCCCTCGTGGTGGTGGCAGTAGCGCTCGATGAAGTTGATCACCTTGGCGGCTTTTTTCTGGTCGAAGAACCAGCGCCGCTCCTCCAGCCCGTGGACCACGATCTCGTACCACGTGCGGATCCACTTGCCCACGGTCACCGAGCCGTCTTTGATCTGCTGGTAATAGGTCAGGATCGCGTTCTCGCCGCTTCGCTCGCCGCCGTCACTCACAATCAAACCCACCCAGCTGCTCGTCGGCCTCGTGCCCGAGCCGGTTGATGATGTCCAGCATAAGCGCCAGCGTCTTGTTGGCCGTGTCCGTGAACTTCGCCAGCTGAGTCAGCAAGGGGTTGGCGTCCAGGTTCGTGTCGCCCCTCACATTGACCCTCGGTACCATCACGCCGGTCCGCTCGACCTCCGCGCGCATCTGTTCGATCATCTCCGCGGTCTGCGAGTACCGCACGCACGCGCTCATGAAGACCTCGTTGTCGTCCACGCAGTACTTCTGCGCAAGTTTCACCAGGTCCTCATAAGTCGGCTGTTTGTTCGCCATCTCCTCACCTTCTTCCGTGAAAAACTGAAAATTTTGGGCCGCGTCGGGTCTTTCCTACC
>Ga0326512_10000640_pt1 | contig 30089 bp, 27 predicted proteins | sample 1_2617_0518_D_FD_203652 | JGI IMG/M metagenome (GOLD analysis project Ga0326512, IMG submission 203652) | Bovine rumen microbial communities from UC Davis, California, United States - 1_2617_0518 | ecosystem: Host-associated > Mammals > Digestive system > Stomach > Rumen | place: USA...
AACGAGCTAGGGAGATTCTTTTCTTTTCTCCACCGGAGAGATTTTTAAAGATTTCCTGTTCTTTGTGAAGAAGACCGACTTCTTTCAATCGCTGATGGATTCTTCTATCTTTTTCTTCTTGTGTGAGAGAAGTGATGGCAAGAGCTTTTGATAGGTTCATATACACCGTTTCTTTTTCTTCAGCATGATAAGACTGGAAAACAAAAGAAATGGTGTATAGACGATAATTGGCTTTCTCTATTTCACTTTGTTCTTTTAGTTCTTTATTATTGACTTTGATACTTCCTTCATAATGATCATCCATACAACCTAACAGATTGATCAGGGTGGATTTGCCAGCCCCTGATTTTCCCACAAGATAAAATAAACCAGTGTCCGGAAATGTCAGATGAATATCTTTCAAAACGGGAGATTTTGCACCAGGATATTGCTTTAAGAGATTATGAATTTCAATCATCAGTCTTCTCCTTCTAGTTCTTGGTTGATATCTTTATCTTTGATCTTTCTTAATGGTAAAAGAGAACCAAAGAACGAACAGAAAAACGAAATCAGAATGACAAACAAGAAACTGTTGATATCTAATAGTGATAAAAAAGAAGGGTACTGCAAAGCGTTTAAAATCGTGTTGATCAGATAACTAGATAACAAAGATAGGGCAAGAGAAGAAGAAAGAATCAAGAATAAGAAAATCAATTGTAGACCAAGAGCGCTCTTGATGGTGTTTCGCTTATTTCTGGTAAACGTCTTGATCAAAGCAAATAAACGGATGTTATCCGCATAAAGAGAGTAGACAGCTAAAAACTCCAACATCAAAGAACAGATGGTGTTGAGAATCAAAAACAAGGTTAAAACCTTCAATAAGGATGAGATGATATCTTTGGTACTTTCCTTGACATCCAAAGCCTGAGAAGAGATGCTCACCCTATCTTTAAAGAATCTTTTCGCATTCTCTTTTAGATGGGAGATATCTTTCTGATAACAGAGAATGCCGTTGGCCTTAAAGTCGTCTTCGTCATAACTGGGGTTGTTCAGCAAATCAAAAGCGGTGGTGTCTATGCCAAGTTCTTCGGAGATATTTTCAAGATAATGACTTTTCAGATAGTCGCTACAATACTGGTAGGAATAATAGATACAGGGTTTATTAAAAGCCTTCTTTTCTTTAGACACACCGACAATCTGAAAAGTGATATCCAAAGAAATAGAATCGCTGCTTTCTAACTGCTTGCTATAAAGTAAAGCCTGATGATGAATGGCGATTTTCTTGCCGATGGCTTGTTTTCTATCCAGTTTGACTTCTTCTAAAAAGGAGTCGTTGACGATGATATCTTCGAGACGAGTGAGGGTATGTCCATAAGCAAGTCTTTTACTATCTTCTTTGATCACCGGATAAAAGGAGACATCTACAACTTTATCATGCAAAGAGATTTCCTGATAGGTTGGAAGAAAGTAGTTTAAACAGTAATAAGGATCCTTGATGTCTAAAAGGGACATCACTTCTTCATTCGGAATAGAATTCTTGGTTAAATGAAGTTTTCCACTGCTAGCAACTTCTTCTTTCATAGATACGTTGGTAACTTCACAAGCATAGTATTCTTTCAAGAGAGAATTCATACTCTCATCCATATGAGAGTTTAAGTTCAACCCGAGGTAGATCAACATCATGTTGAATGCTAAAAAGAGGGTGGAGAGTATGGTTCTGACTTTCTTATGGATGAGATATCGACTGTTTAAATAGATGGCGTTATCGATGGTGAATTTACCTTTGTCTGGTGTAGGTAATACTGGTTTGGTATATTGATTTTCTTCTCCCTTCTTAAGGCATACCAAACTTTTATGTTCCAGCCTGAACAGATAATCAGCAAGGCGGATACCGCTGGTCTCATCGTGGGTGACAAGGAGAATTAAATGATCTTTGGATAAATCTTTTAAAATCTGATAAATCACGGTAGAATTCTTTTCATCTAGTTGGCCAGTTGGTTCATCTAGAATCAATGTCTTTCCCCCTTTGATAAGACCACGAGCAATCGAGACTCTTACTTGTTCGCCACCGCTTAGATGATAGGGATATTGGTCTTTTAGACTTGTTAATTCCAGCCGTTCTAAAACCGGTTTGATCAAGGAAGAAGTCTCTTTCTTTTTCATCCCTTGTAATAGAAGGGGTAGAGAAATGTTTTCTTCTACGGTCAGGTAATCTAAAAGCAAAGGGGACTGAAAGACGATGGAGGATTGACGAGTATCAGTTCCAGTGATGCTTCCTTTTTGTGGTTTTAATAAACCGGATAAGAGAGATAGGAAAGTCGTCTTACCACTGCCAGAAGGACCTAGTATTACGACAAAGCCAGTATCGGGTAAGGAAAGACTGAGTTGATCAAAGATGAGATTGTCTCCATAACCAAAGGAAAGATGATCTATATTTATCGACATATGTTCTCCTCATTAATATATTGGTAATTCAGGAGAAATATTGTCTAAAAAAGCTCGTGATTTCTCACGAGCTATATCTACTTCATCAAGTGGATTGCGTTTAAAAGAAGGCAATAGGAAGTTAAAGAACCAACACCGCCAGGAACGGGTGTGTAGGCTTTGACTTCTCCCTCTTCAGGAACAAAGCCAAGATCACCACCATTGGGGTTAAAACCACAATCGATGATGATGACATCTTTGTTTAAATCCTCTTTCTTGATCAGACCGGGTTTACCAGTAGCAAGAATGATGATTTCAGCTTCTTTGACATAACTAGACAAGGTCTCAGAAGAGACTCTGGAATGAGCAAGAGTGACGGCTGCATTCTTCTTGTTGAGTAGCTGGAAGCAAGGGTAACCGACCTCTGTGGAACGACCTAGGACTAAGGCTTTCTTACCTTCAACGTCGATATGATAGTTTTCTAAGAGGAGACGAACGGATTGACTGGTGGCAGTAAGATAAGTCAAGTCACCACCGAAGAGTTTCCCACGGTTGACTTCTGTCAACATATCAGGATCATATTGCGTCTTGATCAAAGCGAGGAAGTCTTTTTCGTAATCGACTTTTAAAGGACGAGCCATCAGAATGCTTTTATTTTCGCTTTCTTCTTTGAAGATAGCGAGGTTTTCTTCTTTGCTCTTAGCTAAGTCGATAAAACCTTCACTATAAGGAACGTTAAATTTCTCTAACGTCTTTTTGATACCTCTTAAGTAAGCCTGAGAAGGAAAATCCTCTTTGTTGGAATAGAGGTAGAAAGAGACTTTCGTCGTCTTTAATTCTTCTTCGATCTGACTTGCGATAAGAGGGCGTAATTCTTTACCAGATAAAATGGTCATATTAATTCATCTTCTTGGATGCGGGAACCTTTGGTAAGCCTGGCATAGTAAAGACATCACCGGTAAGGGGAACGATGAACTGAGCACCAGTGAATAACCTTAACTTCTTGATGTGAGTGATGTGGTTTTCAGGAACATTGAGCAAGTGAGCATCATCACTTAAAGAGTTTGGAACCTTGGACATACAGATGTTGAACTTGCCATAGCCAGCATCCTTATAAGCCTTGATTTCTTCTAAGATGCCCTCGCTATATTCAACACCGGCAGCACCATAGACTTTCTTGGCGATCGTTTCAATCTTTTCTTCAACAGACATGGTGTTGTTCACCAGTGGTGTGAAGTGATTTTCACCCTTGGCTAGGACTTCTTTGACCTTCTTGGCTAAGGCGACAGCGCCTTTTGGACCATCGGCGTAAGAAGAGTTAAGCGCATATGGAACACCTTCCTTGTCAAGGAAGTCAGTCAAGACTTTGAGTTCGGCTTCGGTATCATCCTTAAAGTGGTTGATACCAATGACAACTGGAACGTTGAAATTCTTGACATTCTTGATATGGTGAGCAAGGTTGGCAAGACCAACTTTGACAGCATCTGGATTTTCTTTGGATAAATCAGCAAATAAGACACCACCATGAAGTTTTAAAGCTCGGATGGAGGCGACTAAAACGACAAGGTCAGGACGGAAATTACCAAGTGGAGAGACGATATCCATGTATTTTTCCATACCTAAGTCAGAACCGAAGCCACCTTCGGTGATGACATAATCGGCCAACTTCAAGGCTAGGTCAGTGGCGATGATGGTGTTGGTACCATGAGCGATGTTGGCAAATGGACCGCCGTGAACTAAGGCTGGAGTATGATACTTGGTCTGGACGAGGTTAGGAAGTAAAGCGGTGTGCATGAGTTTACGGATGGCTTCTCTGCACTCTAACTGTCTGACAAAGATCGGTTGGCCATGCTTGTTATAGGCGACCGTGATATTTTCAATTCTGTTGAGGAAGTCTTCTTCATCCTTGCTTAAAGCAAAGATGGCCATGACTTCACTAGCAGCGGTGATGACAAAAGAAGAATGATGAGGAATGGCCTTCTTGTCATTCAAGCTGGTGGTGATATCTCTTAAAGAACGATCATTCATATCCATACAACGTGGGAAGATGATGCGTTCTGGATCAACATCTAACTCTGACTGCTGATATAATTCGTTATCGATCAAAGCAGCGATGAGGTTGTTAGCGCTAGTGATAGCGTGTAAGTCACCGGTGAAATGAAGGTTGATGTCATCTTCTGGGTAGAGAGTAGCTTCTCCGCCGCCGGCTCCACCGCCTTTGACGCCAAAGACAGGGCCAAGAGATGGCTCTCTTAAGCAGGCAAGGGAGTTGTCGCCGATGGCTCTTAAGCCATCTGCTAAACCGATCGCAGTGGTGGTCTTACCTTCACCAGCCTTGGTTGGGGTGATGGCAGTACAGATGATGAGCTTTGCCTTTCTCTTTAAATTTTTGGGGAGAGTGGTGAGGTCAATCTTCGCTTTGTCGTGTCCGTATTGGATGAGGTTGTCTTCGTCTAATCCTAAAGTCTTAGCAACTGGTCTGATGTCAAATTCTTTAGCCATGGTGAATATCCTCTTTTCAATACTTATATTGTTATCTAAGTCGAAAATTTAATCAATGTTTTTCTAACTCATTTTTGAGTATTTCATAAATTTCGTCTTTACTGCCCGACTGAATGTCTTCAAATTGGTGACGAAGGAAGGTCCTTTGTTTTTTTGCGTACTGATGGGTGTGGATTTTTATCAGGTCGATGACATTTTGATCCACCTTCTTTCCCTCTTGGATTGCTTGAATAATTTCAATATATCCGATGGTGGTAAAAGGCCTGGAATTCTTTGGATAACGTTCGTATAAAGAAGTGACTTCTTGAATCAATCCTTGTTTGACCATCTGGTCAATTCTCGTATCGATTTTCTTGTTCCCTTCTTCTTTATCAATCTCTAAACGATAGAACTTCACAGGATAGATTGGTTTGCCGTCATTCTTCTCTTTGATGTCTTGATGAGAGGTTCCTTCATCAAGTTGAATCAAAGCGCGGATGACTCTTCTCGGGTTTTGATGATCGATGGCGTTATAGGTTTCAAGGGAGCGTTCTTTTAAGATTGCTTGCATCTCTTCTAAAGACATCGTTTCATATGGACTTGCTCTTTTCTCATCTTCTTTTTGGAAGACATAATTGAAGAGCAAGGCTTTGACATATAAGAAGTTACCGCCGACAACAATCAAGTCTCTATCTTCTTTTAGACAGCGTTCAATGATCGGACGACATTCTTGCTGGAAGTCATAGACGGAGACTTCTTCATCGGGTTCATATTCGTCATAGAAGTAGTACTCTAAGTCTTTGACTTCTTCTGCACTTGGTTTATCGGTACCCACTTGCATGATCTTATAGCATTGATAGGCATCGGCTGAAATGATCGGCACATGAAACTCTCTTGCCAGTTTTAAGGCAAGGCTGGTTTTTCCGCTGGCAGTTTGTCCTAAGATGCAGTAGATCAAAATCCGGTTCTCCTGAACATTCTTTCAATATCAGCACGGCTGATCTTGATGATGGTTGGTCGGCCATGTGGGCAATTGGCAGGGTTTTTACACTTGGCCAAATCCTTTAACAAGGCTTCAATTTCGAATAAGGACATCTTGTGATTGGCCTTGATGGATTTCTTACAAGCGATGTTGGCAATGGTCAAATGAAGAAGGTTAAGCGGATCGCTGGATTCATCATTTAAACAGGCATGAACACAATCAGAGATGACCTCTTCATCATTCTTTTCACTTAAGAAGGATGGAATTTCCATCACTTTGATGGTATTGCCACCAAATTCTTCAGTTATGATACCTAAAGAATTTAATCTGTTGATATGTTCTTCGTCATAGTTAATCTTTTCTTTTGGAGACAATTCTAATGTGATTGGGAAAAGTGGGACAACTCTGCTCCTGACAGAAGCAAATAAAGCCTGGGTCTTTTCATAGTTGACTCTCTCAGCAGCGGCATGCTGGTCAAGAATATAGAAGCAATCGATACCATCACAAAGGACATAGGTCTGTAAGACCTGCCCAATCGGATGCATCTCAGGAAGTTTATAGGATAAACCTTCGTTGTTGAAGATGGTGTTATAGTAGTCGTTTCCGTTATAGCTAGCCTCAGGCTTCTTTTCGCTTGGAATATCACTAGTAGATTGCGTGTTTTCTTTTAAGAAGGATTCAAAAGACTGGCTAGCTGGTGTAAATGATTTGGGTTCAACGGGTTTAATTGGATTATGGGGTGAACGCAGTTCATAGGTCGGTTCAATTGGTAAAGAATCCTGCACATAACGAGGGAAAGGATCACTCTTTAACGGTTTGACATCCGCATAGTCCTGAATGACCTGTTCTTGTAGTTTGTCCTGCTCTTGAATATCAGAGATGTCAAAAGCTTCTTCGTTATCGCCCATGAGTTTTTCACTCTTGTTATCCTGGGAAGCAAAGTAGATCGGTTTTCTACTCTCTAAGGTCTTTAACACCTCTTCGCGGATTTCTCTGGCGATATCATCTTCCATGGAGATGCGGACTTCTTTCTTGGTCGGATGAACGTTGACATCCACCAAGGAAGAATCGATGCTTAAATCGATGATGCAGAAAGGATAGCGAAGTGGTGGTAAATAATCTTTGTAGGCGTCTTCAATGCTCTTGTTGATCTTGTAATCGTAGATGCAGCGATTGTTCAAGAAAGTGAGCATGTCTTTTCTTCTGGAATAGTTGATTTCCGGCTTACCGACATAACCAGTAAAGGAGAAGGCAACACCTTCCTTTTTGACCGGATATAAAGCCTGGGCGATGACGTTACCATAAATCTTCTGAATGGCTTCAAGCAGGTCTCCTCTACCGCTGGTGCGGAAGATTTCCTTGCCGTCAACGGCAAGGGAGAAAGATATATTGGGAAAACCTAAAGCAAGGTGCTCAACCGTCTCAATAATTGAGTAGGTTTCAACCTTGGCAGACTTGAGATATTTCAATCTGGCAGGAGTGTTGAAGAATAAGTTTTTCACTTCAAAGATGGTGCCCTTACGGCTTGGGGCATCTGTGATGATCAAATCTTCGTTGGGGTTAGATTCGACTCTGGTACCTACGACTTCGTCTTTATATGTGGTGGTTAAAATCACTTTGCTGACAGCAGCAATCGAAGGGATAGCTTCACCTCTGAAACCAAGAGTGTGAATTCTCGATAAATCGTATTCAGTCTTGATCTTGCTGGAGGCGTGTCTTAAAAAGCAGGTACGAGCGTCAAAACGATCCATACCGTCGCCATCATCTTTGACCATGATAGAACCACGTCCGGCATCACTGACGCCGACGTAGATATTCTTGGCATGGGCATCGATGGAGTTTTCAACTAACTCCTTGATGACCGAGCTGGGACGTTCAATTACTTCACCGGCGGCAATCAAGTTTGCCAGTTCCGGCTTCATCAATGCAATCTGTGACATTATTTAGCCCTCTTCTTTAAATCGATAAGATAGTTTAAAGCATCCAGTGGAGATAAAGTCATCGGGTCGAGACGCTTAAGTTCTTCTCTTAATTCATCTTTCTTCTGGGCGACGGGAACAATCTTCTTGACCTGGGCTTCATCGATAGCGGATTGGGCTTCTAAAGAAGAAAGAAGTTCATCGGCACGGTTGATGATATCGCTTGGAAGACCGGCAAGTTTAGCGACATTGACACCATACGAACGGTCCATGCTGCCTTCCTTCATCTTGTATAAGAAGGTGACTTTGCCATCGTCTTCACTGACTTCGCAATGGATGTTTCTCACCGCAGAGATCTTTTCACTCAAGGTGGTGATTTCATGATAGTGGGTGGAGAAGAAGGTCTTGGCGTGAACATGCTTGACGATATGTTCGATGATGGACTGGGCGATTGCCATACCATCAAAAGTAGCAGTACCACGACCAATTTCATCAAATAAGAATAAGGAATCGCTAGTGGCGCTATCTAAAGCCTGGGCGACTTCACTCATTTCGGTCATGAAAGTAGACTGACCTTTGATGAGGTTATCCGAGGCACCGATTCTGGTATAAAGAGAATCAAAGACAGGAATGTTGCATTCCGCAGCGGAGACAAAGCAACCAATCTGGGCCATGATGACAAGAAGGCCAAATTCCTTCATGTAGGTGGATTTACCACCCATGTTCGGACCGGTGATGATCAAGACTTCGGTGCTGTTATCCATCTCGTAGTCGTTGGAGACAAAGACTTTGTCAGGAGCGGCTTTTTCGATGATTGGATGTCTAGCTTCGACAATGTGAATCTTCTTTTCTCCATTGAACGTAGGTCTGGTGTAGTTGTTCTCACTGGCGACAAAGGCCAAATCTAAGAAGTAGTCTAACTCAGAGATGGCATCACTGGTCGCCTGAATCTGGCTGGTGAACTGAGAGATATATTTACGTAAGTCTTTAAAGAGACGATATTCCATAGAGGAGCGATCATCCTTAGCGCGTAAGATACGAGCTTCTTTTTCTTGTAATTCTGGGGTGACAAAACGTTCACCGGTGGTCAGGGTCTGTTTACGGATATAACCGAATTCTGGTTTGACCGCATCGACGTTGGATTTAGATACTTCGATATAGTAACCAAAGACGGAGGTGTAACCGACTCTCAGCTTCTGAATGCCGGTTCTTTCTCGTTCACTGACTTCTAACTTGGCAATCCAGTCTTTGGCATCACTGGTTAAATCGATGAGTTCATCTAGTTCGGAGTTGAAACCTTTCTTGAAGATTTCGCCTTCAGTGATGGTTAAAGGACAATTTTCACTGATGGCTCTTTCTAATAAATCGACCAACTCGGTATAATCACCAAGACGATTGGCAATATCGAGTAATTCAGGAGTGTCCTGAATCTGAGAAAGATGATGTCTTAAGACTGGGACAATTTGTAAAGAACGCTTCAATTGAAGTAAATCATGGCCGTTGCAGTTTTCATAACCCATACGAGCGATGAGTCTTTCCATATCAAAGACACCTTCTAAATCCGTTCTTAAAGTTTCTCTTTCTAAGTAGTGCTGAACAAAACAATCTGTAAGATTTAATCGACGATTGATTTCTTCTTGAGAAGCAGAAGGAGAGACAATCTGACTCTTTAGATAGCGAGAACCCATTGGGGTTTTAGTCTTGTTTAATAACCAGTATAGGGTGCCAAAAGCCTTGCCGTCTAAAGATTTGACCAGTTCCATATTGGCCTGGGCAGAGTAATCTAACTTCATGGTCTTTTGTTCCATGAGGTTTTCCGCTGGTTTGAAGTAGGTTAAATCTCTACGCTCCATGTTCTTGAGGTAGTTATATAATCTGGCAGCCGCATCAATCTGACGCTCATCTTTCAAGGCATCAAATAAAGCATCGGTCTCAATGGAGGTAGTAGCGTCGTTATAGTAGGAGACACAGATGTTGGAATTGGCCTTGATATAGACGACAAGATTGGCGTCGATGTTGGTAGGAACGACAAGTTCCTTGACGTCGATTGAGAGCATCTTTTCCACAATCTTGGCATAGTTATTTTCTAAAGAGACCACCTTCATTTCACCTGTGGAGATATCGGCATAGCATAAAAATGCCTGACGAACATCGATGTATAGCGAGGCGATGAAGTTGTTCTCATTGTTGGTCAAATCGAGGTTTGCACCAGGAGTGATGATCTGAATGACATCTCTTTTGACAAGCTTCTTGGTGAGTTTTGGATCTTCAACCTGTTCACAGATGGCAACCTTGTATCCGTGGTCAATCAGCTTTTGTGCGTATTGCAAATAAGCGTGGTGAGGAACGCCACACATCGGGATGAACTGTCCGTTACCAGCGGCTTTCTTGGTCAAGAAAAGCTGCAGTTCGCGAGAGCAAATCTGCGCATCTTCTAAAAACATTTCATAGAAGTCACCGATACGGAAGAACAAAATGATATCACCATATTGCTTCTTGAAGCTCAGGTATTGTTCAACCATCGGGGTAAAACCGGATTCTTTTTCTTTTTTAGCTGCCATAATGATGTCCTCAAAATAAAGTATGTATTAATTATAAACTTTATTTGGCCAAGAAAAAACAGAGACGACTAAAGTTTCGTCTCTGTTAATGGTTCGATTAATTTCAGAACTTCTTCTTTGGCGGTAAGGTAGTTGATGACAAGAGGATTGTTGTCATATTCAATCTGTAATTCCTTACAGACTTTCATGACTTCATCTCTTTTACTGCCATTGAGAAGTTTGATAGTCGACTGTAATTTTTCCCTCTGAGTCTTGATTTTGATGAGGTATTCATCATTTTCCACTGCAACCTTTAGTTCCTTGTAGCGTTTGACCGCATCAAGAGAAGTGAAGTCAGCAAGAAGTTTTTCCGCCTGAAGCGTCAATTCTTCTATCTCACTCATCGAGCAATTCTCCAATCAAGGAATAGGTGTGAGACTCGGTAATTCTGACTTTTCTGATCTGACCGATTAAGGAAGCATCACCTTTGACATGGACAAGCTTGTTGTGACGGTCATAACCAGAAACTCTGGTGGAATCTTTGTCAGAGACCTTCTCAAACAAGACTTCAACCACCTTGCCTGGATAGGTTTCAGCACGCTTGGTGGAGAGTTCGTCAATCAAGGCCTTGAGCTGATCAAAGTGTTTATGTTTGATTTCATCACTCATCTCATCTTTCATTCTGGCCGCAGGTGTGCCGGGACGTGGAGAGAAGATGAAAGTGAAGGCGGAATCATAGCCAACCTCTTTGACTAAGGAAAGAGTGTCTTGGAATTCTTCTTCCGTTTCATTAGGGAAACCGACAATGATATCCGTGCTTAAGAAGACATCTGGTAATCTCTTCTTTAACTCGTGGACAATCTCGAGGTACTGCTCTCTGGTATAGCGGCGATTCATACGCTTTAAGACTGAGTTAGAGCCGGATTGGACTGGGAGATGCATGTAAGGCATGATGTTATCATACTTGGCCATGACATCGAAAACCTGAGTGCGGAAATCACTTGGATATGGAGTGACAAATCTGACACGAGGAATGCCAGTCTTGGCCACTTCTTCCAGTAAGGTAGCAAAAGCATATTCATCACCAAAGTCTTTGCCATAGGCATCGACATTCTGACCGAGCAGGGTGACTTGTTTATAGCCTTGCTCCTTGAGGCATTTGACTTCCGCGATGATGTCTTCCATCTTACGGGAGCGCTCTTTACCTCTGGTGTAAGGAACGATGCAATAAGTACAGAACTTATCACATCCATACATGATATTGACAAAAGCTGTGATACTAGAAGCACGACCGGTCTTATCTTCCGGTAAGCCTTCTGGCACTAAATCAGAATTGGATCTGACATCGACGATGAACTGATCGTTCTGGATGCAGTCCTGTAATAAAGGATAGAATTCGACAAGATTGTTGGTACCAAAGATCAAACTGACAAAGGGGAAGTGTTTCAAGATATGTTTGACAGCAAATTCTTCCTGCATGACGCATCCGCAGATAGCGATGATGGTCTCATTATCTTTATCAAACTGTTTCTTTGCTCTACCCAATTCACCATAGAGATGGTTTTCGGCGTTCTCACGAACAGCACAGGTATTAAATAAAATAAAGTTTGCACCTAAAAAGTCATCCTGCTCCTTCATACCAAGGGCAAGTAACATGCTGCGAATGATTTCAGAATCTCGAACATTTGCTTGGCAACCGTAGGTTTTGATACAAAAAGTCTTTCCCTGCCCCCAAGAGTCAAGGAAAGACGTAGGTTTCAAATTAACCTTTTCGTAACGTACAGATGATTCAAGACCCCGTCCTTTCGCAGCCTCTTTTAGATTAGGCAATGATACAAGACGGCGTTCTTTCATACGATAAATTAATTATTCAGCAGCTTCTTCGTGCTTTGGGACATCAGAAGAAACGGCGTTGGCTGGATCGAACTCGGCTTTCTTGATGTGGAGCATGATGGTGGTGACTTCTCTAGCTTCTGGAGCAGCTGGTTCAGAGAAGTTCTGCATTAAGAACTCTGGCTGAATAGAGATGTCGGATGGGTTTTCATCATCCTTTAAGAAACGACGAGCAACGATGCAAGCTTTGATGGCCTGGTTAAGAGCAGAAGCGCCAACCAAAGAGATTTGGACAGCACCTTCCTGACGGATGTTACCGGCAATCGCACCTGCTAACTTCTGGATTTGAGTGTTTCCACTAGCTTTTAATGTAGTCATAAAGAAAATCCTCTTTCTAATTTATTATTATATAACATTTTGACGTACATACAACGAAGAAATTCTAATGAAATAAACAAATATGCGATTATTTACTTGATAAAACCTTAGTGAGTGTCAAGAGTTGTTTGTACACAAGAAGAAAAACGACCCTTTTAGGAAGGGTCGTCTTGGTAAGTTTCGTTGATTAATTTGAAATCAGTGACTTGTTTTGTCTCTTTATTAATATCAAATTGAATTGCGTTCACTAGCATTTTACCGGTTCTAGGAACGGATAAGGCGGCTGGCATTCCGGTGATGGTTCTTCTCATGGCAGAATCTAGATCATCACCTAAAGAAGAATAGTAAGCGCCATTCATACCAGCGTCGGAGACAAAGAGTGTACCTTTGCTGAGCAATTTCAAGTCATTGGTCTGCACGTGGGTGTGAGTGCCAAAGACAGCGGTGACTCTTCCGTCTGCGTATTCGCCCATGACGCGTTTCTCAGCGGTGGCTTCCGCGTGGAAGTCAACGATGTGAATCACCTTTTCATCATCCATCTTGATGATGTCATCTAAGTCATAGAACGGATTGGTCTGAACACCATTCATATAGACGCGACCCATGAGATTGCTGACTCGGATAGGAGTGCCATCCATGGCGGTGAAAAGATTGGTGCCAACACCAGGAGCATCCTTATCAAAGTTGTAAGGACGAACCTGCTTGACCATGTCATTACCATAGCGGCGAACATCAGGAGTGTTGAAGAAATGGTTGCCGCTGGTAAGTACATCGATGCCATAGGAGAGAAGTTCTTGATAATGATCATAGCTTAAGCCATGACCATGAGTGGTATTTTCTCCATTGGCGATAACAAAGTCGACGTGGTCGGCTTGTTTATGTATAGTGAGATACTTCTTGACTGCTTTTCTGCCTAATGGTCCGACGATATCACCAAAGAAGAGAACTCTTAGTGATTCTGCCATAACTACTTCGCGATTTCGACAGCTCTGGTCTCGCGGATGACGCTGACCTTGATCTGTCCTGGATACTGCATTTCAGATTCGATCTTTTCACGGATCTGAACGGCCATGACTTTGGCGTCTTCATCGCTGATCTTATCAGGGACGACCATGACGCGGACATCTCTACCGGACTGTAAGGCATAAGAAGAATGAACACCATCGAAGGACTTGCAGATGGTTTCTAACTGTTCAAGACGTTTGATGTAAGTTTCAAGCGTTTCGCTTCTGGCGCCAGGTCTGGCGGCAGAAAGGGTATCGGCAGCAGTGACAAGTTCAGAGATGAGATACTTCTTTGGAACATCACCATGGTGAGATTCAATAGCGTTGATAACCGTATCTGGTTCGTTGAACTTCTTGGCTAACATGCTACCTAACTGTACGTGGCTACCTTCCTGTTCGGCATCGATGGATTTACCGATATCGTGGAGTAAACCAGCACGCTTGGCTAAGACTGGGTCAAGACCTAATTCGGAAGCCATGACGCTGGATAAGTAAGCGACCTGGATGGAGTGATCAAGAACGTTCTGACCATAGGAAGTACGATACTTGAGTCTACCGATGTACATCAATAAGCCGGAGCTGATACGTGGTAAACCGAGTTTGAAGACGGTCTGTTCACCGATTCTTCTTAAGGATTCATCGAATTCATCAGAGATCTTCTGATATAAGTCTTCAATTCTACCTGGCTGGATTCTACCATCTCTGATCAAGGCTTCTAAGGTAAGCTTAGCCTTTTCTCTTCTGATAGGATCGAAGCAGGAGACAGTCAAGGTTTCTGGAGTATCATCGATGATGAGAGAGACACCAAATAACTGTTCCATGGATTTGATGTTTCTACCTTCACGACCGATGATTCTACCCTTCATTTCATCGCTTGGAAGAGCGACAGCGGAAGAGTTGCGTTCGCAGGTGACATCCTGAGCGTACTTTTCCATAGCGAGAGCCATAAGAGTCTTAGCTTTATCTTCAGCCTGAGACTGGGCTTCTTCTTCCATCTGCTCTTTATAAAGGGCGATACGCTTGGCTTCTTTTTCTTCGACGCGGGCCATGAGTTCATCCTTGGCCTGTTCCAAAGACATGTTGGCGACTTTCTGGAGTTCGACGATGATAGAGTCAATCTTGGCCTGAAGGTCCTTGTCTTTGACATCGAGAGCCTGGAGACGCTGTTCGTATTCGTTTCTCTTCTCATCAATCTGAGTTTCACGAGTGATGATAGCATCTTCACGTTTGTCTAACGCGGCTTCTCTGTTGTCGAGTTTGGTCTCGCTGGCGATAACGACTTTCTTTCTTTCGTCGATATCTTCCTGAGCGACCTTTCTCATCTGATCGACTTCACTTTTACCTTCCAACTTGGCGTTGGCTAAGATCTGTTCGGCTTTGACGTTGGCGTCAGAGACGATTTTACTTGCTTTGTTCTCGGCACCATTCTTCTTGATGATTGGCCAGACAAATGCAAAAACGGCAGCAATGATTGCAAGGATAGCAATCACTAAAAACACAATAGCTAATGTGTCCATGATAAAAAATACCTTTCTGGGGTTCAGTACGTATAGGGTTCACTGTGCCCCATCGGAACCTACTCAAAACAAAAAAGATTAGATAAGATTTAGAAAAATATATACAGCTTGAAATTCTAAAACAGGGAATCTTTTATATATATAAAACATAAAGGGAGTAAAGCTTTATGCATCATTAAAATTATAATCCTTAACCTTCCTTTTTAAAAGCGATTTCTCCCTTTTTGTGATTTGTAAATCCAAGCGGATTTTTCTTTTTTTCGGCCTGGCAAAAACCACTCGATTAACCAATGAGAAGTTGTTAATAAAATAGATACGCAAAAAGGCGCACGAATGCGCCTTTAAAAATATGATGATTTTAGATTATTCGGCATCGGTTTCAGGAGTTTTGCCAGAAAGTCTAGCACGAACTTCTTCTTCAATCTTGACTTGCATATCGGGGTTATTCTTTAACCAATCATAGACGGAAGTGATACCCTGACCCAAACGTTCACCCTGATAAGAGAACCAGGAACCGGACTTTTCGATGATGGAATAGTCAACGGCGAGCTGAGCAACTTCATGATCCTTGGAGACACCTTCACCAAACATGAGTTCGACCTTGCAACTGCGATACGGTGGGGCGACCTTGTTCTTGACGACTTTGACGTTGACGATATTACCTAAGGCTTTATCGCCCTGCTTGATGGTTTCGGAACGACGGATTTCAATACGGATGGTGGAGTAGAACTTCAAGGCTCTACCACCGGTGGTCGTCTCTGGATTACCATACATGACACCGACTTTTTCACGAAGCTGGTTGATGAAGATGACGGTACAATTGCTCTTGGCAAGAACACCGGCAAGTTTTCTTAAGGACTTGGACATCAAACGAGCCTGTAAACCGACGGAGGAATCTTCAAAGGTTCCTTCTAATTCGGCCTTAGGAATCAAAGCGGCAACAGAGTCGACGATGATAAGGTCGATGGCGTTAGATTTAGCCAACATATCGACGATTTCCATCGCCTGTTCACCATAATCAGGCTGGGATAAGATGAGTTCAGCGATGTTGACACCTAAGTGCTTGGCATAATCGGGATCGATGGCGTGTTCGGCATCGATATAGGCGGCTCTGCCACCTAATTTCTGCACTTCGGCGATGGCTTCTAAGGCAAGAGTGGTCTTACCAGAAGATTCAGGACCATAGATTTCAATGATTCTGCCCTTTGGATAACCACCAACACCTAAAGCAGCATCGATGAGCATGGAGCCAGTCGGGATAGCACCAACGTCAACCGTTGGCTTATCACCCATCTTCATGATGATGCCTTTATCGTTGTAGTAGTTACGAATGTCTTTTAAGGTAGCTTCAATTGCGCTATCTTTTTCCGAATCAGCGGGAACGGCTGTAGTAGTTACTGATTTTTTTGCCATGGAAATATATCCTCCATTATAGATATGCTCATTTTTCAGTGATTTTTGTGTAAAAATCTTTTTTATTTTTATTTTAGTTTTTCAAAGAGGGTAGCAAAGGCAAAGTCGACACACTGTTTACGGATGTCATTTCTTTCACCGTTGAGATGAAGTTCATAGACTTCTAATTTATCTAAAACCTTCATAGCGATATAGACCAAACCGACGGGCTTACCTTCGCTTTCGGTTGGACCAGCGTTGCCGGTAAAGGAGACAGCGACATCGCTTTGGAAGAAACTGGAAGCCTGTTTGGCCATCTCTTTGGCACATTCTTTAGAGATGGCACCATAGTTGGCGATGACACTCGAAGGAACGTTGAAACTTTTCTTGACGGCATCGGTATAAGTCACAGCGCCACCATGGAAGACACTACTGGCACCAGGGATGCTGGTGAAGGTACTGGCAAATAAACCACCAGTCAAAGATTCCATACAGGATAAAGAGAGTCTCTTTTCCATCAGGACATTGAGTAAATCTTTGTATTCCATTATTTCTTTTCCTCCTTGAGGACTGCTTTATTTTGAATGACATAAACGACAAAAGAGAAGATGGAGAAGAAGAGAGTGATGCCAACAAGAATGTTCGTTAAGATGTAGGTGTAGTCCCATCTGGTAACCATCCAGACATCCAAAGAACCGAAATTGAGCATAGAGAATGGGAAGCCTTTTAAGAACAAGACAGGAATCAAACCCATCTGAATGGCGGTTTTGACCTTGCCCCAGATATTGGCAGCAAGAACTTTGCCCTGATTGGCGGCGATACTTCTTAAGCCATCCATCGCTAAGTCGCGACCGATGAACAAGATAGCAAAGATCGGTAAGACCTGATAATGACCACCCCAGTCTAATCTGGTGCAGAGAAGAATGAAGGCGGAGTCGACTAAGAACTTGTCAGCCAAAGGATCTAAGAACTTACCTAAGTTGGTGACCAAGTTTCTGCTTCTGGCAAGATGACCATCAATGGCATCGGTAATCGAACCGAGGATGAAGATGATACAGCAGACCAGATCAATCCAGTTAAAACCGATGTGGAAGCCAGCGATGACAAAATCGCTTGCCCACGTCGAGGTGGCACCTGGTATATACGACAAAGAAAATACGGAAATCATCAAAACTGCCATGACTAAACGGATGGTGGTTATTTTGTTTGGTAAATTCATATTTTCCTTCCTTTTTTCGCGAGTTCCGACCCTGTAAGCCATGTTTTGTCGAGGATGACAATTTATCTAGGTCAATGACCTGTCCGTTTCAGTTCGTTTCCCGATTCAGACTTCCCTTACCAAAATTTAGGTTTCTCGCTTGCGGGGCTTTCCAACGTTTCATTCCTACAATTTCTCGTAGGTTCGTCACTGTGGAGCTTTAGAGAAGCAACACCATGGTTACCTTTAGGTTTGCTTCTGCCGTCTGGGACTCCTCCCAGCCCAGGCTTATTGATTGGCCTGGCACAGACACTGCAATCATCGCAGATTGCGCGAGCATGGACTTTCCTCTGATACAAAGTACCAGCAGTCATCTAGGTCGGATGTTTATTTATCGATAGTGTTAGGATTGATACCGGCTTTCGACAAGGCTTTTTCCAACTTCGAGATACGACGGAGCAATTCCAAATTGCTCAAAGAGGCATCTTCGTTAGAAGAGACATCGCCAAGTCTTGCTTTTAAGGAAGCATTTTCTGCTTCGACTTTGCTCAACTGCTCATTTAACATGTCGACCTTGTTCTGCATCTCGGAGAGCTGCTGATCGGTGGTGACGACATAACTGGCAAAGGTATCGTAGTCTTTGATGACGATATCCAAAAAGGTATCCACCTGTAAGGCGTCATAGCCTGGCTTGGTGCCTTCGAAGACTTTGTGATAGATTTTGTTAGAATCGAGCAAAAGTTTGACTGCCATAATATTTCTCCTACGCAATATTATATCAATTAAACTTTTATAGTTTAAGCAAATAGTTTGGTATTTGAACTTTTGTGATTTTTTACGCATGTTCGACTTGAAAAATGCAAAACGCGCAAAAAGTGCGCAATAATTTGTTAAATCGTTCGAAAGAGGAAAAAAGTGTGGAAAACGCTTCCAGTGGTTTGTAAAATAGTAAACTAGATATATTGGAGGATATATTATGTTCAAAATTGTGAAAAAGGATGTCCTCAACCCGACCATCACCAGATTGGTCGTCGATGCTCCTTTTGTTGCCAAGAAGGCTCAGCCAGGCCAGTTCATCATCTTAAGAACCACCGCCGAAGGCGAACGTCTTCCTTTCACCATCGCTGGTTCTGATCCAGAAAAGGGTACTGTCACCATCATCTATCAGGTTGTTGGTGCTTCTACTTTAGAGCTTAATCAGTTCGAAGAAGGTGATTGCCTTGCTGACTTTGTCGGTCCTTTAGGTAAGCCAAGTGAATTAGAAGGCTTAAAGCATGTTGCTATCGTTGGTGGTGGTGCTGGTTGCGCTATCGCTTACCCACTTGCCTATAAGCTTCATGAACTCGGCGCTGATGTCTGCTCTGTCGCAGGTTTCAGAAGCAAGGATCTTGTCATCCTTGAAGAAGAATTTGATGCCGCTAGTAAGAAGTTCATCAAGATGTCTGATGACGGAACCTGGGGTGAACAGGGTTTTGTCACTGCCGGCTTAGAAAAAGAAATCTTAGCTCGTCAGGGTACCGATGAACAGTTTGATGAAGTCATCGCTATCGGTCCTATCATCATGATGAAGAATATCGCCTTACTCACCAAGAAGTATGGTATCAAGACTGTCGTCAGCATGAACCCAATCATGATCGACGGTACTGGTATGTGCGGTTGCTGCCGTGTTATGGTCGGTGGCAAGATGAAGTTTGCTTGCGTCGATGGTCCTGACTTTGACGGTTGGGAAGTCGACTTTGATTCTGCTTCCGAAAGAAATACGATGTATCGTTCTTGGGAAAGAACCAAATATGAAGAAGGCTGCAACCTTCTCAAGGAGGGCAAATAATCATGGCGTTCAACATGAGAGCTACTAAGAACCCGATGCCAACTCAGGCACCAGAGGTCAGAAGACATAACTTTGACGAAGTCGCTATCGGTTACACCGAAGAAATGGCGATTGATGAAGCCAAGCGTTGTATGCAGTGTAAGAATCCAGGCTGCGTCCCTGGTTGCCCTGTCCACATCAACATCCCAGCCTTCATCGCTGAAGTTGCTGAAGGTCGTTTCGAAGAAGCTTATCAGATCATCACCCAGTCTTCTTCTTTACCAGCTGTCTGCGGCCGTGTCTGCCCACAGGAATCTCAGTGCGAAAAGAACTGTATCCGTGCCAAGATGCCAGTCCGTGAAAAGAATCCAGAAACTGGTAAGATGGAAGTTAAGGGTATGGGCGAAGCTGTCGGTATCGGTAGATTGGAAAGATTCGTCGCCGATTATCACAGAACTCACGCTGCCCCAACCACTCCAGAAATCAAGAAGAACGGTCACAAAGTTGCCGTCATCGGTTCTGGTCCTTCCGGCTTAGCTTGTGCTTATGACCTTGCTAAGGAAGGTTATGAAGTTACTATTTTCGAAGCCTTACATGTCGCCGGTGGCGTCTTGATGTATGGTATTCCTGAATTCCGTTTACCAAAGGCTATCGTTCAGACCGAAGTTGAAGGCCTTAAGAGAATGGGCGTCAAGATCTTGACTGACGTCGTTGTCGGCCGTTCTGTCACCATCGATGAATTGATGAGCGAATATGGCTTTGAAGCCTGCTTCGTCGGTTCTGGTGCCGGTCTTCCAAGATTCCCTGGTATCCCAGGTGAAAACGCCAAGGGTGTCTACTCTGCTAACGAATTCCTTACCAGAGTCAACCTCATGAAGGCTTATCAGTCTTCTTCCGCTACTCCAATCCAGCACGCCAAGAACGTTGTTGTTGTCGGTGGTGGTAACGTTGCTATGGATGCTCTTCGTACTCCACTTAGACTTGGTGCTGAACACGTCACCTGCGTCTATCGTAGAGGTAGAGAAGAATTACCAGCTCGTAAAGAAGAAATCGAACACGCTGAAGAAGAAGGCGTCGTCTTCGACTTACTCACTAACCCAATCGAGGTTATTGAAGATAGAAGTGGTTCCCCATCTCCAAGAGCCGCTGATTTCAATCCTAACTATGGTGCTGTCAAGGCCATCAAGGTCCAGAAGCAGAAGTTAGGTGAACCAGATGCCTCTGGCAGACGTAAACCAGTTCCAGTTTCTCCAGAAGAAGATCCAAATGCGATCTATGAAATTCCATGTGATTGCTTCATCGTCGCTATCGGTACTTCTCCAAACCCACTCATCAAGCAGACCACTCCTGGTATTGAAACCAATCCACATGGTTGCTTGATCGTCAATGAAGAAACCAACGAAACCACCAAGGATGGTGTCTTCGCTGGTGGTGATGCTGTCACCGGTGCTGCGACCGTTATCCTTGCTATGGGTGCTGGTCGTAAGGGTGCCAAGTACATCGACGAATACATCAAGAACAAAGCTTAACTTACCTATATCCTCTATCGGGGCCTCAATTGAGGCCCCTTTTATTCTTAGTTACAATCTATTCAAAATGGAACCTATTTATTTACAAAAAATTGTATTTGTGGTTTCGAAAACACAAAAATAGTTCAGTTATAAAATTGTTTTCACTTTTAAAAATAGTTAAATGATATAATAATTTCAACGACGTAGGAGTGTGTATATGAGTGAAAACGAAAACAATGAATTAAAAGAGCAGACTGACTTACTGATCAAGTATCTCAATCAAGCCAGAAACAATGGCGCTCTTGATATTTTTACATCCTTATTCCAAACCGACTATCGAATCCTGATCTATCTGAATTCCCATCCCGATGCCCATCCATCCTTGATGGCCGATGAATTAAAAGTCACCAGACCAAACATCGCTGCCAATTTAAGATTGCTAGAACAGAAGAGATTCATCACCCGTGATGTCGATGAAGCTAACCGCCGTCAAGTTTATGTCAACCTGACTGATGATGGTAAAAGCTATCTAGAGAAGATCGATGCCCAGCTTCATTTCCTTTTTGGCGGATGGTTTACCATCCTTGGTAAAGAGGAGACCAAGCACTTGCTTAAGATCTTAGAAATCTCTTCTTCTCCAGAACTCATCACCGAAGAATTAAAGAAGTTCTCTGTTGGAGATTAACATGCCTTTTACTACGCTTTCTCATACCCTGAAAGATGGAAATCTGATTGTCTTTTTTGATATGGAGGCAACCCAGTTTTCCCATAAAGCCATCGCCTTAGGTCTCATCGCTTATGAAAAGAAACCAGGCGATCTTCTTTTTGATATGGAAAAGAAGATTGAATATCATAGCTATATCAAACAAAGTGATGATATCGGCCCGGTGGTAGAAGAGATGACTGGTATCACCAAAGACGTATTAGCAAAAGAAGGAAAAGACTTCCATACGGTCGTATTAGAAGTCACCAAGTTACTAAGACCCTACAAAAAGAAATATGTCTCTTATGGTTCCATGGATATCAAGATCTTAGGATGCAGCATCAATCCCAAAGATGAAACCGAAGAAAACTTCTATCGTAACATCACCAAGAACTATCTTGATTTCCATACCTATATCTCCCGAAGAATCTGCAATGAGAAAGGTCAATCCTATTCCATCGCTTCTTTGATGAACCTCTATGGAATCGAAAACGAAGGTCGTTATCATGACCCGTTGACTGATGCTGTTGACTTGATGAAAATCTATCAAGCCTATATCACCAACATCGATAGAGATATTCAGTTATATCTAGAACACTATTCCCGTAATCCCTATACCAATAGCATCAACAAACAATTGACCTTAAAAGTCTTAGAAGAAGGTCAAGCAAACAAAGAGGATCTGATTTCTCTTTTGAGGGATAATTTATGAAAGTGATCAACTATCCTGATGGTCGTAAGATGATCCTTGACGAGAAGAAAGACAAGAAAATCGACCATCGTAAAACGGAGAACAAAACCGAAGCCCAACGCATCAAAGAATCCTATATCAAAGCCAATATGGGTATGGACTTTGAAAAAGATGTCTCCAAGTCTTGTGACTATTATAGATTGCAAGGAATTGCGGATATTTATAAAAGACCAACTCCTATTAAAATTGTAAAGATGAATAAGCAGAAGCCTGGTCAAATCTGCGAGGCCTACTTCGAAGAAAAGTCCACCACGGACTATGTTGGTATCTACAAAGAGAAGTATATTGACTTTGAATGTAAAGAGACCATTCATGATGAAATTCCCTATCATATGATCAGAGAACAACAATATCGACATTTAGAATTCATTCTCAAGCTTGGTGGTATCGGGTTCTTCCTCGTCTCTTTTAAAAGAGCCCAAGAAGTCTACCTCATGCCCGCTAAAATCATCTTAGAAGCGGAAAAAGAGAAATATCACCGTGGCTTTAAAAGGGAATTCTTCCAAGAACATGGCATCTTGGTTGAACGAAGCTATCTTCCACCCTATAAGTTACTAGACGCTATCGATAAAGCTTTTGATCTATAAAAAATGAGATATCCACGCACTATGTGCAAGGATATCTCTGTTTTTATTATTCGTGACTTTCAACCACAAAGAAGTAAGGACTGGTTGGGGAGTTGATGATCTGAACTTTGGTGCAGCTGAATAAGTATCTTTTCAAGGTGGCTAGATATTCGGCGACCATCTGACCTTCTAAGTCACCTTCTTCATGACCGGGATAGATGGCGATGTTGATGATTCCGTCTTTATCTAACAGTTCAATGGCCGCCTTGATGGCTGGAAGGGTGGTTTCTCGTAAGGTGTAGATAGATTTATCTCCTCCGGGAAGCCAGCCGAGATTGAACATGCCAGCCTTGATTTTAGTTTTCACGTAATCTTTGACTTTATGATGAGAATCATGAATCAAAGTGTAGTTTTCTGGACAACCAACTTCTTTTAAGTGTTTGGCAGTGGAATCTACGGCTTGTTGCTGAATATCAAAGGCATAGACATGACCGGATTCACCGACAGTTTTAGATAAAAACTCGGTGTCATGACCATTACCCATGGTGAAATCGATAGCGACATCGCCTTCTTTTAAATGCTGAAGAATGAAATATTTATGCATTTCTAACAAATCGAGCATGGTGATCTCCTTTATACAAAGAAGGCTGATTGCTCAGCCTTGTTACTTCTTTTTCTGTTTGGTATTGGATGCTTTTCTGGTCAGATCATCAATATCTTCTTTTCTTCCTTCATTATTGGCTTTTCTTACCAAAAGAACAATGGCTAGAAGAACGCCAACAAGTAAAACAAAAGCGATGATAATGATGAGAAGATAGGTCATCGTTGGACTAAGACCAAACCAGGAAAAGTCTGAACTATCTTCTAAGATAAATAAATTCATGATTTATTTCTTCCTTTTGTTATTTCTTCTCTTCTTCTTTTTCTTGCTGCCAAGAATGCCAGTGAAGATCAAGACGATGACGATGATGACAAGAACGACGACAATGGCGATGATGATAGGAAGAGGTACCCCTTTATCAATCAGGAAGTCGACAATCGGAATACCCGTTGAAGTGTTTGAAGAAGTGGTCGTAGAACTAGACGTATTGCTATTGGTGTTGGTAGTGCTGGAAGTTGTTGAATTGGTGTTGCTAGAAGTGTTAGAGGAGGTGTTTTCTGGTGTATCAGTACCAGTGGTTGTCGGTTGTTTTTCATCAGCAGCATCATAGACGTAATTGACATCATAGACTCTTCTTACCCATTCAGGATGATCGATATAAGGATTACGGTTCTTCTGAACGTTCTTATAGATTAAGTTATTACGATGAATCTCGTAATTGGAAACTGGGTCGGCTTCATTCCAGGATAAGAGGGTAGAGAGATTATACTGCACACCATGGAAGGTGGTGTTGTTATCATCCGTATAGGTCTTATCATCGGTGATATATAAGTAAGGTTCCGCTTGTGTGTTCTGGTCTAACTTGTTGGAATATCTCGTTGCCATATAGAAGAGGCAACGGGCGATATCACCCTTCCATTCATCGGTCGGTTCAAAGGTTTCACTAGAGGTATCAAGCCAACCGGAGATTTCCGTTGTATCATCGGCAAGATAACTGTAGATGGTCTTAGCCGTTGAGTGATCAACTTCACCATACATGTAGTCATTATGACCGGCGGAGTTGGTGTTATGATCAGCAGCGACTAGATGATGTAAATCGGTAGGTGCACCTTTGACAAAGACATCGCTGGTTTTACCTTTGCTATCGGTCTCGGTGACCTTGAAACCGTGATTCTTAGCCCAGACATGTTCTTTATCTACCTGGATATAGGAGTTTGGTTTTTTGTAATTGACATAGTCGATGGCAGTAAGGCTGGTATCTTTGCTATAACCGTTGACGGCGTTGCTGATGGCCTTGCTTTTATCGTTGTTGGCAGCATCGCTCATGTACATGTTATAAAGATAGAAGGAGGAAGCATCAGCGGATTTACCACTGTTGATAAATTTGAATGTAGCGGGATCAACAGGATCAGAAATTGACCAGTTACGATCGGTGATCTGATACCATTTGCCGACATCGGATAAACCGCTGCCGTAATTCAAGAAGTAGTTATCTGTGGAAATGGTCGTATAAAGAGTGCTCATTAAAGTTGAGCCGGTCTGCGAGCCGACATCGCCATAATAAGCGTTGATCTCATTTACAGTGGAATCCGTTAAATCGATGACGATGGATGTGTCATAGGCTTTGCCGTCATAACCAGAGGCGTTTTTGACTTGAGCTGGCGCAAAGCTGACCAGGAAAAAGGATGGTAATAAACTTAGTACTTTTAATAATTTTTTCATAGCGGTATTATTTTACATCATTCTTTCCAAAATGCTGTATAATACTATCCCTTTTTCCAAGGAAAATTCTGACAATCAGGTATAATAGAAATAGATATGAACGAATTATTAAAAAATCAAAAGTTCCTTCTGGTCTTTGATCTTGATGGAACATTACTGACATCGAAACAAACAATCGCTCCGAAGACGAAGAAACTTCTTCAGGAGTTATCTAAGGCGGGTAACATTGTCACCATCGCCAGTGGTAGACCACCCCGTTCCGTGCACCAATATCACGCCATGCTTGGCTTAGAAGGTCCTTATATCGGTTATAATGGCGCTATTATTGATAACCCTTATGATCCTGATTTCAAACAGGTGAGAAAATGGATCAAGAAAGAGGAGATTCTTTCTTTCTTGCATCATTTTGGCGAGGATATCTTTGCCAATATGATGCTCGAAGATGACACCGATCAGTTCTATTTGAAAGAGAATGAGGCTTACACCTACTTCTTCCATCCAGAAGGGATGAACATTCATTTAGGTTCGGTGATGGAAAACCTCGACCGCGATGTCATGACTTGTGTCTTAGAATTAAAAGATCTCAGTCATAAACAAGAGATGCTAGATTATATGGCATCCCACTACGATAATCTTTCTCTTCGCTTCTGGTTTAATGCGCCAAACTTTGCTGAGTTCTTCTTCCTTGATACCAACAAGGCGACAAGTATTTATAAACTAGCAGACTTCTACCACATCGACAGGGCTCATATCATCGCCTTTGGCGATGCCATGAACGACTATCAGATGATCGATAGTGCGGGTGTCTCCTTTGTGATGAAAAACGGTTCTCCTGAACTGAAAAAGTATGGTACCTATATCACCAAATACGATAATGACCACGAAGGTATTTATCACGCACTAAAGGAATTCTTCCAATTAGAAGATTAAAACAACTCATTAAAAAAGACCTAGGATTGCTCCTAGGTCTCTTTTGGTTTTAGGCTAAGTGCATGATGGCCTTTAATTCATCAGCCATCGCATCGGCTTCTTGTTTGCCGGTGACATCGTCCTTGACGATTTCAACATAGAACTTGACCTTTGGTTCGGTACCGGATGGACGGATGCATAAGAAGGATTCATCTTCGAAATCGAATCTTAAGCAGTTGGTCTTATCGATATCTGGTAAGTCCATATCAGCGGTGGAATGATCGACGAAGTTGATGATCTTTCTATCGAGATAATCGGATAAGGTCTTGACCTTCTTGCCGGCTAATTCAGAGAATGGATTGGCTCTGATGGCGGCGATTTCCGCGTTCATCTTATCTAAGGAACCAGCACCCTTGAAGTAGATGTTGTACTGGGTGTCGAAATAATGACCAGTTCTTCTATCTAAGTCAGCAAGGGCGACATCTAAAGTCTTACCCATTCTGAGATAGTATTCACACATATCAGCAATCGCGACAATACCCTGTAAGGAGTCCTTATCTCTGACGAAGTCAGCAAGTAAGTAACCATAGGATTCTTCATAACCGAAGAGATATTTATCGCCTTCTTCTGGCATACGGGAGGCCATGTTACCGATATACTTGAAACCAGTAGCGGTGGTTCTGACCTTGATGTTATATAAGCTGGCAGCCTTGGCGCCCTGAGCACCGGTGACGAAGGTGTTGCAGATACAGCCGTTGCTTGGAAGTTCGTTTCTTCTCTGTAAGGTACCTAAGATGTAGTCGATGAGTAAGGCACCGGTCTGGTTACCGGTGAAACGCTGGATTTCACCCTTGGAGTTGATAAAGGCGATACCCATTCTATCGGCATCGGGGTCCGTGGCCATGATGATGTTGAACTTACCACCATCAGCATTGAGTTTCTTGATGTGATCAAAAGCGGCTAAGTAGGCTTCTTCGGTCTCTGGGTTTGGATTTGGAGTACCGGTGAAGTCTGGATCGAAGAAGTCCTGACCTGGGACGGTGGAGACTTCATAACCAGCAGCTCTTAAAGCCATTGGGCCGACCTTGACGTCGCAACCGCATTCGGGAGTGAAGACAATCTTGGTCAATCTTTCACCTTCGAAGACATCCTTATATAAGGAAGTGGCAACTTCTTTGTTGACGAAGTCGATATCATACTGATCGTCATCATCAAGGAAGGTGACTTTACCAAATTCAGCTTCCTCTAAAGGTTCATAAGTAGCGGATAATTCATCTGGTAACTTATCGATTTCAGCAATCAAGCCATCGATGTTTTCATAAACAGCCTGGCAACCTTCTTCATCATAGACCTTATAACCGTTATATTCCTTTGGGTTATGGCTGGCGGTGAGCATTAAACCACCAAGGCAGTGTAAGTGTCTGACGGTGTAGGAAAGTTCTGGTGTTGGATGTGGATCACGGAAGGTGAAGACAGAGAAACCCTGTTCCGTTAAGACCTTGGCAGCCATGTCTCTGAATTCTTTGGAGAAATGTCTGTTATCAAAGGAAATGGCAAAGCCTCTTTCCTTAGCGGCTTCTTTACCATACTTGGCTAAAAGGAAGTTGGCAACACCGATGGTGGCTCTTCTGACGGTTAAGAGATTTAATCTAGCAGAACCAGGGCCTAATAAGGCTCTCATGCCAGCGGTACCGAAATGAAGATCAGAACCAAACATTTCCTTTTGAGTGTCTTCGTCGGCTTGGCGGATGTACTCTTTGTCAGCATCGTTGACAAGTTCGGACTCCAACCAGGCGTTCATTTTCATCTGATAATCCATAATTTTGCTCGTACACTCCTCTTTTCTAGACCCCCAGAAGTGCATTCTCCCTTTGTTAGGGGTGTGAAATATATAAATATTCCAAACATACTAATATTATAATGCAAGGTAATCTTACTAAGGAATAAAATTTACTTTTTTCGGCGATTTAAGAAGTCTTCTAGCTCTTTGGCAGAACTGTCCACCTTATCACAGAGGTGGAGATACTGCTTGATCTTCTCTCCTTCTGGTGAATATTCACTATAGGCTTTTAATAGCGGTGAGAAGGATAGATAAGAACCAAGAGCGTTCAGATCCTTTTCTTTCTTGACCAGGAAGTAAGTCAGGTTATATAAGTCCTGATAAAGGATGTGGTCATAGATGATGGTGGTGTTTTTAGATAAGTAGTAACCCAAGGAGAAATAGGCATAAGGCATATCATCCCTACCTAATTTCTCAATCTTCTTGACCGTTTCATATTCTTCCTGATGACTGTTGTTATAGAAGGTTGTCTCCATATGTTTGCTGACCAGCTCATAACGGATCAAGGATTGTAATACTGGATCTGGTGTCGGTGAGAAGGACAATAACTTCTTACCCAGTTCCACATAGTCTTTAAAGACATAACCGTGGAAAGAAAATGGCATGAACGGGTTTAAAATACAGCCGATATGGAAGATCATGACATCATCCGGAACGGATAACATCAAGACTTTATCAATACGCTTGGCCTTGCTTTCATCCTGAGACTCGACAAAAGCAGCAAACTCCTTGCTGCGGAGGGCATTTGCCCACTCGAGACTCTTATAGAGATCTTTGGCTAGAGAGAAGATATCATCATAAGTCTTATCTTGAAATGTATATGACATATATCCTCCTAGAAGCCGACGCGGAACGTCGCGCTAATCATGTAGATGATAAAGGTGATCATGGTGATAACCCAAGAGATGGTAGAGAAGATGTTTTTGAGTGATTTGAGCATCTTATAAGTCTTTCCTTCCATCAAGGAAGAAACATTCAACACTTTTTTAAAGTCGACATAGGACGTGGAGAGTTTGGAGAAGTCTTTGATGTCGTTTTGTAAAAGAAGGCGGTTGTTGATGGCACCACAGATGTAGTCTGATAGACTTTCCGCCTGCCGCTGAATGTCATCAAAGACTTTTTCGGAGTTCTTCTGTAAGAACCTTCTAGCATAGTTATAGGGTTCTGATATCTTGGCTCGGTAGCTATGGAAGAGGATAAAGAAGACATCATAGACAAATAAGGCAAAGGGGAAGAGGTAGATGACATAGGTCATGGCCATGGTTGGACTTGGGTTATAAAAGCATTCCCAATAGACATTTAACGGGTAGACAAGGGTGAACAGGAAGAAGAAGTTTGCTAGGAAGAATAAGACGGATTCTAGAATATCGCGAGCCAAGGAGACGTTGTTCTTATCCTTCTTTTTGGTAAAGGCACGATATTCGATGGTCTTTAAAGAATGATGGACTAAATCATCCATGTCTTCCAGGTATTTACCGACCTTTTCATTGACCGCTTCTTTCTTTTCTTCTAGCGGGATAGTAGTATCTTCAATCAGTTCATTAATCGAGATATCTTTCGTCTGAATGTTGATCATCAATTCACCGATGGAGGTGATTTCACCATTGTAGTTTGGATCGACAGCCAATGGATTCAAATAATATTCCGGGAAGGAATGAAGCGCAAGATAATTCAGTTTGGTCTCTAAGACAAAGGCTTCGGATAAGGTACGAGGTTCAATCTTGAGATTTTCAAATTCTTTGACCACCCCCTGGGCATCTTTGGATAGATGGTTCTTGGCTTCCAGGACGTTATAAGATAACACCTGATAGGCTTTTGATTTGCTATAAGAAGAACGGTACTTAAAAGCATAGGCTGACGTATCCCAACCACCGATTTCCGCTAACAAGTAGAATTTCAATGTGTTATCCATATGCTCTATGCCTTGATCTCGTAAATTATGTTGAATAGCCAACCTAAAATACCATCTCCTAAAGGAAGAATCTCTCTGATCTCTATCAAGAAGAGGGAAAGCATACCATAGGTACAGAAT